>Ga0209677_100550_pt1 | contig 20817 bp, 14 predicted proteins | sample AraplaCvi_mCL_r2_2_FD_184285 | JGI IMG/M metagenome (GOLD analysis project Ga0209677, IMG submission 184285) | Arabidopsis root microbial communities from North Carolina, USA - plate scrape CL_Cvi_mCL_r2 (SPAdes) (version 2) | ecosystem: Host-associated > Plants > Roots > Endosphere | place: USA... | reverse complement strand
GCCGTTTGTTCCCGCGAAATCGTTGATGTGACAGTCTAATTTAATGATCGTGACGGGCGACGCAAGCTGCGTGTGTCACGGCGTTAAGCCATTGATCGAATTTGATCATTAGCTGGGCACCTCGACCACGGTCTCGACCGGGAGCGCCCCGCCGCGGACGCGGATCTCGCGCACCGGATAGGGCACGCGGATACCTTCGCGCTTGAAAGCGTCCCACAGCGACAGCATCACCTCGCTCTTGACGCTGTCCATGTCACCGGGATCGTTGATCCAGCAGGTCAGCGAGAACTTCATGCCAGCTTCGGTGAACTCGGTGAGCAGGCAGTTGGGCTGTTTGGATTTCATCGTGCGGGGCGTCTGGGCTGCGATCTCCATCGCCAGCTTGCAAACGAGCCTGGGATCGGCGTCGTAATTGGTGCCGAAATTGACCTTCACCAGCGTGTTCTTGTCGGTATAGGTCCAGTTCGTCACCTTCTGGGTCACGAGATCCTCGTTCGGGATCAGGAACTCGCGACCATCGCCGGCGGCGACCGAAATGTAGCGGGTGTTCATGGCGCTGATGCGCCCTGAGCTGTCGCCGATGGTGACGAGGTCGCCCGGCTTCACCGATTTGTCCGCCAGCAGGATGATGCCGCTGATGAAGTTGGCGACGATCTTCTGCAGGCCGAAGCCGATGCCGACGCCGGCCGCGCCGGAGAAGATCGCAAGCGCCGACAGATTGATGCCGACCGCGCTGAGTGCGATCGTGATCGCCAGGATCATCAGGCCCATGCGGACCATCTTGATCAGCAGCACCTGGATCGAGGGGGTGAGATCGCTGGAGCGGGTGATGCGTCCTTCGACGAAGTTGCTGGCGATGTTGGTCAGCCACAACGCCGCAATCAGCAGCACGCAGAGCTTGATGACGAGCAGCGGCGTCAGCCGCAATCCGCCGAGCACCACCGAGACCGAGTCGAGTGCGTCGACCACCGGATCGAGCTCGCCGATGATGCTGAGCGCGGCCACCAGCCAGGCCGAGATCGACACCACACGGACGATGAAGGTGTTGCGGATCACCGAGGTGATCAGGCGGATCACGAGCCAGGCCAATGCCAACTTGAGCGCGACCGCGAGCAGATAACTGCGGCTCGGCCAGGTCCACAGCACCATCACGGTGCGCGCGATCCGCATCAAAATGACGAACACGACGTTGGCGACGCTGTCGAGCAGGACCCGCAGGAACTGGCGCAGCGGCCCCGGCCATCCCATTCCCAGCGACGTCACATCGACACGCGCACGGATTGCCGCCGAGGCCGCGAAGGCGATGCCCGCGCCGGCCAGCACCAGGCCGAGCTGCAGATAGAACCAGGGCGAGGTGACCTCGGCGCCGACCGAGCGTGCGGCGGTCTGCAGGGCGGTGAGGAAATCGTTCAGGTCGTCCATGTCCATCATCAAATCTCGAAGAGAACGGCTGGAATCTCGAAAACGCCGTCAGACGATGTTCCCGTAGCGGAGCGTTCGAGGCGGCCGCAATAGCAATATACCGGAGATGCAGGCGCAGGCCGAAAAATGGGCATATCGCCGCGCCTTTCGCAAATCCGGTTGGCGGGTCAGTGTGGCGACGATAAGGATGCAGTTTCCTCGTTTTGGAGTGATTTGCGCCGTTCATGACCTCTCTCGACGCGGTCAGCATTGCCATTCTTCTCGGTGCCGTCCTGGTGATGGCCGGCATCCTGTCGAGCCTGCTGGCGCTGCGCTTCGGCGCCCCATTGCTGCTGGTGTTTCTCGCGATCGGCATGCTGGCCGGTGATGCCGGACCCGGCCATATCGAGTTCGCGGACGTCCGCACCACCTATCTGGTGGGCTCGGTGGCGCTGGCATTGATCCTGTTCGACGGCGGCCTGCGCACAAGGTTTCAGAGCATCCGCACCGTGCTCGCGCCGTCGATGGTGCTGGCGACCATCGGCGTGCTGCTGACCGCCATCATCACCGCGCCCGTCGCCAGGTATGCACTCGACCTCAATTGGACGGAGGCGCTGCTGGTCGGCGCCGTGGTCGCTTCCACCGATGCGGCTGCCGTGTTCCTGCTGGTGCATGCACAAGGCTTGCGGCTGCGGCCGCGCGTCGGCGCCACGCTCGAAGCCGAATCCGGCAGCAACGATCCGTTCGCGGTGTTCCTGACGCTGACCCTGGTCGAGCTGATTTCGGTCGGGCACAGCTCGCCTGCGCATGTCGTGATGGAGCTGGCACGCGAGGCGATCCTGGGCGCGGTGTTCGGCGTGCTCGGCGGGCGGCTGGTGGTGATCTCGCTGAACAAGGTGGCGCTGCCACAAGGTCTGCATGCGCCGTTCGTGACCACCGCCGCGCTGGTCATTTTCGGCGTGGCGCAGATTGCCCATGCCTCCGGCTTCCTCGCGGTCTATCTCGCCGGCATCATCATCGGCAACCGGCCGACGCGGGCGCATAATTCGGTCGTGACGTTCCTCGATGCCGCGACCTGGCTTGCGCAGATCGTGATGTTCGTGCTGCTCGGGCTTCTGGTGTCGCCGCAGCGGCTGCTGAGCAGCCTGCTTCCGGCGGTCGCGGTGGCACTGACGCTGATGCTGGTGGCGCGGCCGCTCGCGGTGATGATCTGCCTCAAGCCGTTTCGCTTCAACTGGCGGGAGAAGATCTTCATCGCCTGGACCGGCCTGCGCGGCGCCGTCGCGATCTTCCTCGCCTCGATCCCGATGCTGGTCGGCCTGTCGAAGGCCTATCTCTATTTCGATGTCGCCTTCGTCGTCGTCATCATCTCGCTGCTGGCGCAGGGCTGGACGCTCGCTCTTGCCGCGCGGCGGCTGCATGTGGCGCTGCCGCGCACCGATCGCGGGCCGCGCCGGGTCGAGCTCGATCTGCCCGGCCAGCTCGAGCAGCAGCTGGTCGGCTATCCCGTCCGCCCGAAGAGCCTGTACTACCGCCGCGGCCTGATCCCGTCCTGGTCGAAGCCGACGCTGGTGATCCGCAACGAGCAGATCCTGTCACCCGTCGAGGCTGACCCGGTCGCGCCGGGCGACTATCTCTATCTGCTGGCGCCGCCGGAGAAGGCCGAGGCGCTGGACCGCTTCTTCGTCGATATGCAGCCGCCCGCGGCGCCCGATCCGCATCTGCTCGGCGACTTCATGGTTTCAGGCGAGCACACGCTGGATGAGCTGGCAACGATCTACGGCGTCAGCGTTACCGACGACGACCGCAAGCTGACGCTCGCCGACTACTTCGACGTCCATCTGGATCGCGCGCCGAGCGAAGGCGCGACGGTGGCGCTCGACACCATCGTGCTGGTGGCGCGCTCGATCTCCGGCGGCCGGGTCAGTGTCGTGGGCCTGCGTCTGCCGGAGGACGAAGAGACAGCGCCGCCGCCAACGCGGGCCGAGTCGTTCAAGCGCAGGCTCGCCGATGTATGGTCATCGATGGCGGGGGTGTGACGGTCGTCATTGCGAGGAGCCGAAGGCGACGAAGCAATTCAGACTTCCTCTGTGACTCCGGGTTGCTTCGCTCCGCTCGCAATGATGGCGGCTCGGGATGACGAATGGATAGACGATGAGTCGAGCGGGAAGCGTCACTCCGTCGGCAGGATCGCGATCGAGATTGCGTTCTCCTTGGTGCCGCTGATCTGCAGCACGAAGGGTTTTGCTGCGAGCTCGTATTTCATGGTCTTGCGGATGCCGTCGCAATCGGTGGCGCCGCTGAAGGCCTTGGGCTTCAGCGCATGGCCGTCCTGCACCACGTCGACCCAGCCGCCCGCCGACAGGCTGATCGTATAGAGGCCGGCCTTCGGTGCCGTCGTGACCTTGGTGAAGCCGGCAAAGGTGCCGTCCTTCGGCGCACGTTCGGGTGAGGTCGGCAGCTTGGCGTCGGCCGGCGCAACGAGGCTAAGCGTGAAGCCGGAGGTCGGCAGCGCGGCGAAGTCGTTGCCTGAAGAGACCTTGGCACGGTCCGCCGCGGTGAGCGCCGCGCGCTCATGCGTGATGTCCCATTTGAATTTGTCGCAGCCGCTCGGCTCCTCGGCGGCGAACACGGAGTTTGCGCCGAGCAAAGCGAGCGCAACAGCAAGCAAGAGACGCGAACGGAACGGCATGACCATGGGGGTTATCTCGTAGAATGTGGAGCCGCACTATAGCAGCGCATCTTGACTGGACGGTGATCGCGATCGCGTTATGCAGCCGTGCTCACGGCTTGGCGTCCGCTGCATCCAGCACGGCGCGGCAGGCCGCCGGCAGTTGCGCCATCGTCATTGGCGGCACCGGCTTTGGCGGCTCTGGAGGAGGCTTCGGATGGAGCACGGCGTCCGAGAACCAATAGCCGAGGTCGCCGCAGCCGTCGCCGCCTTCCTGATCCTTCTGGCCGTGGCAATCGCTCGCGCCTGCCGGGCAGCGCATCCGGATATGGAAATGATAGTCATGGCCCCACCAGGGCCGCACCTTCGACAGCCAACTGCGGTCGCCCTTGGCCTGGCGGCACAGCGCCTTCTTGATCGCGGCATTGACGAAGATCCGCTGCACCGAGGTCTCCTTCGCGGCGTCGCGGATCACGGCGAGATGAGATGGCGTGAAGACGCGCGGATCGACGTCGAGTCGGTCCGGACGCACCATCATGACCGCCGACATCTCCTCGCGCTCGTTGCGTGACAGCCGCCGCGCGGGCATCGGCGTCAGCCAGATGTCGGCGTCGAGCCCGATCTGGTGGCTGGCGTGGCCGCTCAACGCGGGCCCGCCGCGCGGCTGGCCGATGTCGCCGACGAGGATGCCGGGCCAGCCCGCGTCCTTGTGAGCCTTCGCCGCCAGCCGTTTCAAAAGCGCGATCAGCGCCGGGTGGCCCCAGTTGCGGTTGCGCGACAGCCGCATCACCTGCCAGCTGTCGCCGTTGATCGGCATCGGCTCGGCGCCGGCGATGCAGCCCTTGTTGTAGGCGCCGATCACCTCGGTCGGCAGCGCCGCAGGCAGCAGCTTGCGCGCAAACAGCTCGCGGGCCGGTGTTGTGGGATCGTCAGGATGGGCGAGAGGCGGCAGCGGCTCCGGTGTAAGGCTGCCTTTGTCCTGAGCCAGGGCCGTGCCGGCGGAGAGGATGAGGGCCAGCAGCGCAGGGATCATCAGGCGGGCGTGCATTGCGTCTCTCTGTCGAGCTGACGATAGCATGAAATGGGTCATCGGCGGCTACGTTCTCTGATCACGTCATGCTCATCCGTGTCGCCGGATCGCGCGTGGGCTACCCACCACATCTTAACTGATTGGCAACCTTGTCCCGCATTGATCGAATTTCGGGCAGGCCGGATATCCACACGCTCTGGATGTGTCTGGTATAAATTGCAGTGGGTGCGGGTCACTCGGCATACGGGATTTCGGCTCTGGTACTGCGTCGTGATGGGTATCTCTGGTTGTGTCGGGGCGCCACAAGCGTTGTGACCAGGTCGCGCCCGCTTTCCATCGCGGGATGTGTGATGCCCGGATCAGCCGGTCACGCACGGGTCGGCGCGGCCCGGAACAAGATACCTTTTTTTCAGACACTTGGCCGATGAATTGAAATGCGAGTAGGTGAGTGAGGCGGGTAATGCGGCCTGTCAGGCCAACAGGATCGAAGACACAGCAGCGTGTGCGCCGGGGCCGCGGGCCGGTTCGGCGCGTCAAGCCCACTCCCAAGCTTCGAGCGCGGACGCCTTCACAGGCAACCGAATCCGCAGAGGTTGTGCGAACACGGGCGGAGGCCGAGGCGGCGATCGCCGAGGCGCACAAGGCCCATGAGCGGCTGATCCAGGCGATCGACCTCCTGCCGGAGGGCATCGTCTTCCTCGATGCCGAGGCCCGCTATATCCTCTGGAACAAGAAATACGCCGAGATCTACCGTCGCTCCACCGACCTGTTCCGGCCCGGCGCAAGGCTGGAGGACACGCTCCGCATCGGCATTGCGCGCGGCGACTACCCGGAGGCGATCGGCCGCGAGGAGGCCTGGATCGCCGAGCGCATCCAGCGGCTGTTTCACCCCAAGGGACGCTACGAACAGAAACTCGCCGATGGCCGCGTCATCCTGATCGAGGAGCGGCTGACCGAGGATGGTGGCAGCATCGGCCTGCGGGTCGACATTACCGAGCTTAAGCAGCGCGAGGCTTCATTCCGGCTGCTGTTCGACGGCAATCCGGTGCCGATGATCGTGTGCGCCGTCGAGGACGGGCAGGTGCTCGGCGTCAATGATGCGGCGGTCGAGCATTACGGCTACAGCCGGGCGGCATTCGAACAGCTCGGGCTGCGCGACCTGCAGGCCTCCGATGGTGAGCCGCCATGGGCCGATAGCAGCTCCGGCGACGAACAGGCGGCGCGAATCTGGAAGCATGTGCGCGCCGACGGCACGCTGATCGATCTTGCGATCTACTCGCGCCACCTTGTCCACAACGAGCGGCCGGCCGTGCTGCTGGCGCTGATGGACATCACCGAGCGCAAGCGTGCCGAGGCGCGCCTGGCTTTCCTGGCGCAGCACGATGCGTTGACCGGCCTGCCGAACCGGAATCTGTTGCGGCAACAGATGGACGAGGTGCTGCTGCACACGCGCCGCTCGTCCGACAAGGTCGCCGTGCTGGTGCTCGGGCTCGATCATTTCAAGTCGATCAACGACACGCTCGGCCATGCCGTCGGGGACAGGCTGCTGCGGGCAGTCGCCAAGCGGCTGCGTTCGATCCTGCGCGACGAAGACATCGTGGCGCGCCTCGACTCCGACGAATTCGCGATCGTCCAGGGCGGCCTGGCGCGTCCCGACGATGCCGCGCAGCTCTGCCGCCGGCTGCTGGCGGTGATTGCCGATCCCTATCTGTTGGACGGCAACACTGTCGTCATCGGGGCCACCATCGGCATCGCGATGGCGCCATCCGACGGCGATGAGGCGGAGAAGCTGTTGAAGAACGCCGATATGGCGCTGTCGCGCGCCAAGAACGAGACGCGCGGCACCTTCAGCTATTTCGAGGCCGGCATGGACGCGCGCGCGCAGGCGCGCCGCAAGATCGAGATCGAGCTGCGCGACGCAATCCAGCGCGACGTGCTGCAACCGCATTACCAGCCGCTGATCGACCTCTCGACCGGACGGATCACCGGCTTCGAGGCGCTGGTGCGCTGGCCGCATCCGGAGCGCGGCATGGTGCCGCCCGCGGAGTTCATTCCGGTCGCCGAGGAAACCGGGCTGATCGCCTCGCTCGGACGGCTAATGCTGCGCCAGGCCTGCCACGATGCCGCGAACTGGCCGGACGAGGTTCGGGTTGCGGTCAATTTGTCGCCGCTGCAGTTTCGGGTCGGCAACGTGCTGTCGCTGGTGATGGACACGCTGAAGCAGTCCGGCCTGTCGCCACGGCGGCTGGAGCTCGAGATCACCGAGACGCTGGTGCTGGAGAAGAGCAGCCAGGTGCTGGCGACATTGCATGCGCTGCGCGCGCTCGGGGTGCGGATCTCGATGGACGATTTCGGCACCGGCTATTCGAGCCTGAGTTACTTGCGCAGCTTCCCGTTCGACAAGATCAAGATCGATCAGTCGTTCATCCGCGATCTCGCCGCCAATCGCGAGGCACAAGCGATCGTCCGCTCGATCATCAGTCTCGGCAAGGGTCTCGGCGTCACCATCACCGCTGAGGGCGTCGAGACCGAGGCCGAATTCCGCTGCCTGCGCGCCGAGGGCTGCCATGAAGGGCAGGGCTATCTGTTCAGCCGGCCGCGGCCGAACGCGGACATCATCGCGCTGCTGCTGGCGCAATGCGGTGCCGATGCGAGCGGAGCCGAGACGCGCGTCGCGTGACCAGGGATTGGTTCGCGGACGTCGCTACTTCCGCCGCGTCCCGCGCTTGTGCAGATGATACGTCAGTGCCCGCGCGATGCAGTGGCGCAGCTCGGCCTCGGGAAGCGGCTTCGCGGCGTCGAGGAGGATGCTCCGGTTGCCGCCATAGGTCAGCGCAGGGTAAAGCTCCCGGAAGCCTGCGACCAGATCGGTCTGGCAATGGAAGTAGATCGCGATTTGGTCCGGCATCGACTTGACCCGATCGATGCGGATGGTGCTGCCGCTGCCCGTCTCCGTCGTCAGATAGCTCGGCTGGCCCCATTTGAGCGCCTCCTTGATCGCACCAACGCCCTCGGTGGTGCGGGCGGTGTCGAGGATCAGGCGCCGGAGCGCTTTCAGCTTTGATCGGATGCGCGGGGGATAGGAGTCGAAAACAGAGGCGACGGCAGCATCTGATGAGGCCACCGCTGCTCGTTGGTCCGCGCACGTGCGGGATGTTGCAGCGCTCGCCACTGTTCTCCTGATCGGTTGGCCGGCATGTTACGCCGGCCGTCCGGCCTTGTCGCCATCCGTACGATCGACGGTCCTGCCGTGCTCTACGCTGCGTTGCGCAGGCCTGCCAGGAAGGTGTCGATGCTGGTGAACAGGTCGTTGGCGTGCTGGCCGAGTTCGCCCGCCGCGGTCTTGACGCTGTCGGCGAGCAGGCGCGACTGCTCGGCGGCGTTGCTGGCGCCGGTGACGTTCTGCGACACCTCGTTGGTGCCGGCGGCCGCCTGCTGGACGCTGCGCGCGATCTCGCGTGTGGCCGAGCTCTGCTCCTCGACCGCCGCCGCGATCGTCGCCGCGATGCTGCTGATCTCCTGGATCGTGCCGCTGATGCCGCCGATTGCGCTGACGCAGTCGGAGGTGGCGGCCTGGATCGATGAGACCTGGCCCGCGATCTCCTCGGTCGCCTTGGCGGTCTGGCCGGCAAGCTCCTTCACCTCGGACGCAACCACCGCAAAGCCGCGACCGGCCTCGCCGGCGCGCGCCGCCTCGATGGTGGCATTGAGCGCCAGAAGGTTGGTCTGGCTCGCGATCGCGTCAATCAGACGCAGCACGTCGCCGATCTTTTCCGCCGCCGCGGCCAGGCTGCCGACCATCTCCGTGGTCTGCTTGGCCTTGACGACCGCTGAATCGGCAACACCGGAGGAATGCGCCACCTGACGGCCGATCTCGGTGACCGAGGAGGCGAGCTGCTCGGAGGCGGCGGCGACGGTCGAGACGCCGGTCGAAGCCTCCTCCGTCGCCGCAGCCGCAGCGGCTGCGCGTAGCGAAGTGCCGTTGACGCTCGCGGTGATCTCGCCAACCACGCGCTCCATCTCCGCCGTGGCCTTGGCCACCGCGGTAACGACGCCCTTGACGTCGGCCTCGAAGCGATCGGCCATCTGGCGCTGTAGCATCCTCTTCTCCGCCTCGGCCTTGTGCTGCGCCGCCTCCTGCGCCTCGCGCAGGTTCTGCGTCTCGATGATGTTGCGGCGGAAGACGTCGACCGCCTGCGCCATCGTGCCGAGTTCGTCGCGGCGGTCGCCGCCGGGGATCGCGACGTCGGTATCACCGCTCGACAGCCGGTGCATGACCGCCGTGATCGCGACCAGCGGTCGCGAGATGCCGCGGGCCAGGAACAGCGCGATCAGCATCGCGACGACCAGGATTGCGACCGTGCCGAAGATCAGCTCACGCTGGGCGCTCGCGGCCGCCGCCTCATAGGCAGTGGTGTCCTTGATGACCTCGAGGATCGCAACCGTCTCCCCGGCATAGTTCTTGATCTGGCCGACATAAAGCGCGGCCGGGTGTCCGCCGAGCGTCGCCTCGCGATGCACCGGCTTGCCGTCGAACACGGCCTTCAACTCGTCCTGGGTGGAAACGGCCTCGTCGAAGGTCGAGGACAGCCGCTTGAACTGGCCATCGTTGAACCAGTAGACGGCGAGATCGATGCCGAAGCGCTGCTTGGCGCGGTCGACGAATTCCTTGCCGAACGCCGCGCCGACGTCGACGGTGGCGATAGCCTTGCCGTCGCGCATGATCGGCGTCATGCCGAAGATGCCAAGCGAGAGCCGGCTCTGCTCGACGCCGGCGATCTGCCGTCCGGTTCGGTTGGCCTCGACGACGGTGATGCGCCGCTTGGACGTATCATCGCCGAAAATTTTCGGCTCGTGCACGCGATAGAAGTTGGTCGCGGGGGGCGACCAGACATTCACCAGCGGAATGTCCTGCGCCTTCAGCTCCTTCATCGCACCGCTGAGCAATGCACCCAGCGCATCACGATCGCCCTTGGTGAAGGCCTCCGCGATCGGGGGCATTGCGGCCAGCGCGGCGCTCAGGGCGAGCGCGGTGCGGCCTTCATAGTCGATTCCTGCGGTGACGCTGTCGAACTGCAGCTTTAGCTGCTGCTCCAGCGCCAGCCGGGTCAGCGAGCGCTGTTGCAGCACGGAGAAGGTCCCGAGCACGCCGCATGCGATCGCGACCATCAGAGATAGCGCCAGAATCAGGCGCGCCGAGATCGATCGAAGTTTGAACATTGGGATGGCCCTCGCAACTGCGAGGACCGTCCCAGAGAGTTATTAAGGATCAACTACGGAAATTTACGGGAAACGCTACTAGCGTACCCTTTTTTGCTGGTTGCATGCACGCCATGCAACATACTGCGGTCCTTCACCACAACGGGGTACGGGCGGATCTGGTCGGTTCCGCATCGCACCGCAACAAACCCATTCTACAGCAAACTCATTAGCTTATCGTCACGCCGCGTCACGCAAGCGGGCGAGGAACGTGTCGACGCTCCGTGCCATGTCGCTGGCATGCCGGGCGAGATCGCTGGCGGCGGCTGTCACGCTGTCGGCGAGCCTGCGCGACTGGTCCGCCGCATGGCTTGCGCCATTGACGTTCTGCGAAACCTCGCTGGTGCCGGCCGCGACCTGCTGCACGCTGCGGGCGATCTCCCGCGTCGCCGAGTCCTGCTGCTCCACGGCCGCCGCGATCGTGGTGGCGACGCTGGAGATCTCGCGAATGGTCCCGCTGATGCCTTCGATCGCATTCACGCATTCGCCGGTGGCGGACTGGATCGCGCTGACCTGGCCCGCGATCTCCTCGGTTGCCTTTGCAGTCTGGCTCGCAAGCTCCTTGACCTCGGCGGCAACCACGGCGAAGCCGCGGCCGGCTTCGCCCGCGCGGGCCGCCTCGATGGTGGCGTTGAGCGCGAGCAGGTTGGTCTGGCTGGCGATTGCGTCGATCAGCCGCAGCACGTCGCCGATCCTTTCGGCGGCCGCGGCGAGGCTGCTGACCATCTCGGTGGTCTGTTGCGCCTTGCCGACGGCGGCCTCCGCCACATCAGCGGAATGTCCGACCTGGCGGCCGATCTCCGCGACGGAGGAGGCGAGCTCCTCGGTCGCGGCGGCGACGGTAGAGACGCTGGTCGAGGCTTCCTCGGACGCAGCCGCAGCGGCCGCGGTCTGCCCGGAGGTGCCGGCGACGCTCGTGGTGATCTCGCCGGCGACGCGCTGCATGTCCGTGGTTGCCTTGGTCACCGCCGACATGACGCCCTTGACGTCGGCCTCGAAGCGGTCGGCCATCTGCCGCTGCAGCGCCAGCTTCTCCTGTTGCGCCTTGTGCTTGTCGGCCTCCTGCGTCTCGCGCAGCGACAACGTCTCGATCATATTGCGGCGGAAGATGTCGACGGCCTGGGCCATGGTGCCGAGCTCGTCGCGGCGCTCGCCGCCGGGGATGGCGACATCAGTGTCACCGCTCGACAGCCTGTTCATCACCGCCGTGATGGCCGTCAGCGGACGCGAGATGCCGCGTCCGATCAACAGCGCCACCAGCACGGCGACAACCAGGATCGCGAGCGTGGCAAAGACGAGACTGCGCTGTGCGCTGGTCGTCGCTGCTTCATACGCGGTGGTGTCCTTGATCAGCTCCACCACGCCCACCGGCTCGCCGATATAGTTCTTGAGCTGGCCGACATAGAGCGCGGCAGGGTGGCCGGCGAGCTCGGCGCTGCGGTGAACCGGCGTGCCGTTGATGGCGCTCGTCAGCTCGTCGGTACCAGCGACGACCTCCTGGCCGAAGGTGGATGACAAACGCTTGAAGCCCTTGCCGTCGAAGGAATGCACGGCGATGTCGATGCCGAAACGCGTCTTGGCGCGATCGACGAATTCCTTGCCGAAGACCGCGCCGACGTCGACGTTGGCGAGCACCTTGCCCTCGCGCTTGATCGGCGTCATGCCGAAGATGCTGAGCGCGTCGAGGCCCGGCTCGACGCCTGCAATCTGCTTGCCGGTTCTCAGCGCCTCCAGGACGGTCTTGCGCCGGCTTGAAATGTCGTCACCGAAGGTCTTCTGATTGTGGACACGGCCGAACACGGTCGCGCCCGGCGACTGCTCGACGGTGATCAGCGGGATGCCCTGTTCCTTCAGCGCCTTGTTGGCATCGTTCAGGAATGTGTAGAACCCCTCGCGATCGCCATTGGCGATGAGGTCTCCGATCGGCTTCAGCGACGCGAATGCGGTGGAGACGGCGAGCGTGGCGCGTCCCTCGTAATCGACGGCGGCGATGATGCTGTCATATTGCAGCTTGAGCTGCTGTTCGAGCGCAAGCCGCGTCAATGAGCGTTGCTGCAGGATGGAGAACGTGCCGAGGATGGCGCAGGCCGCTGTCACCGTCAGGGAGATCGCGAGGATCAGGCGAGCCGAAATCGATCGAAGCTGGAACATGCAATTCCCGAATGGCGCTGAATAAAACTCTTCGGAAAATTGCAGGAAAACATTTAACAACCGTTCGCCCGTAGCTTTACGGGCTTGGTCGCAGGTCCGTCATCGCACTGCGGTCTCAAGCCGTCTCGATCAACGCCTTGCCCACGTCTTCATAATGACTGTCGCGCGCCTGGAGCTGCTGTGCGATTGCGTGCATGTCACGGAGGCGCCGCTCGAACGGGTTGGCGCGGAACACCGCGGTCGCACCCGCCATGTGATAGGCGGTGTCGACGATCGCGGTTGACTGATGAATGGTCCATGTCGTTGCCAGCCGCACCGCATTACGATGATGCGCGCTGAGCACGCCGGTTGCGGCGAGATCGTGCCACATCGCCTCCGCAGTGGCATAGAGATAGGCCCGTGCGGCGCGCAGGCTAGCCTCGGTGCGCGCGACCAGGCTCTGCACCGCGTTGTTGTCACGCATCGCCTTGAGGCCTTGCGGCGTCTTGGAGCGCGCCAGCGCGATCGCTGCATCCAGCGTCGCGCGTGCGACGCCGAGCGAGAGCGCGGAGAAGCCGAGACTGTAGACCGAATTGGTGGGTATCCTGTAAAGCGGCCCCTGCTCGCGCAGCGCGCTCGGCTCGTCGCGCAGCGCGGCGAACCGGTCGGGGACGAACAGGTTTTCCACCGAATACGAGTCGGTGCCGGTCGCATTGAGCCCGATCACGTCCCAGACCGCATGCATCGTGGCGCTTCCCACCGGAAACAGGATAGTGCGCACCTCCGGCGTGCCGTCCGACTTCAGGCGCGGCGTGCCATCGCCATCGACAACCCGCACGTGAGCCCCCAGCCAGCTCGCCTGCCGCGAGCCCGAGGCGAAATCCCAGCGTGCATTGGCCAGATAGCCGCCGTCGACCGCCGTCACCTCGTGGTTGATGGCGCCCCAGGCCAGGATTCCGGGTGGCGCGTTGAAGATCTCGTTGGCAGCGTCATGGTCGAGATAAGCCGCGATCATGGCGCAGACCGCGCATTGCCCGAGACACCAGGCTGTCGAGGCATCAGCCTTGGCGATTTCTTCAACCATCTCCATGAAGATGGCCGGCGGCGCCTCGATGCCGCCGAGGCTCTGCGGCAGCAGCGCGCGATAGAGCCCATTCTCGATCAGGGCGGAGACTACAGGCTCGGTGAGCCGCCGGTTCCGCTCACCCTCGGCCGCCTCGTCTGAAATCAGGGGCTGCAGCGCACGCGCGCGTTCAACCAGCCCCAGCGCCGGAAGCCTGTTCATCACGTTTCCTCGCCCTCTTGTCGGGGTCTATGGAGGTGTGATGGTGATCTATCTGAAGGGCGAGGGCAAGGAGGGAAAGGCCGGCGCGGAAGGCGTCCGTCGCCAAGGGCTGCTCTAACCGGCCGGCGCCTTCCTGCCGATCAGGCCGACCAGCATCAGCGCAACACCGGCTCCGCCGACTGCGCCCGTGATCTGCCCGAGCCGGTGAATCATTTCCGCTGTATCCCGCGACGGCGGAAAGATGCAGAGCATGGCAACGAACACCACGACGGCGAAGGCCAGCAGCACGCCACCGACGCGAACCAGCCGCCAGTTCCTCTCACGCATACAGAATTTCCTTAACGACGCAGTTATGCGGGCTCGATCCCGCACGGAGCATTGTCGCGGAGATCTCCGACAAGGTTCGATCAATCGGACGAAAGGACGACTTTCAGAACAACGTAGACGCCATCGGGCAGCGCGCAGTTTGTTGGGCGGTGGAATCGCCTGCGAGGAAAAACCGCTTTCCCTCCGGGCCGCGCGGTTTCGTCGCATGCAGCTCAGCGCGCAGAGAAATCACGTTACAGAGTAACCCGCGGCCACGCTATCGGTTCTTTGTTACCGTCTTGGTGCAAGAGCCTCACGGCGCCTTGAGGGTTCCATTTCCAGATAAGCCCCGCAAATTCCGGAGGAAATGCCTCCAGCTGCGATCGGGCAGGGATCGTCGATGCGGCGATGGCCGGCGCTGCGGCCGACGATATCGCCCGGCGGCGACAATACTATTTGTATTTTAGTGGTCGCGGCCACCGCACGCGCAGCTAGCAATCCATTAATTAATATCGCGTTGATAGTTCAGCGTCACGATCAAACAAGAGCCCGAGTACGAGTAGATGCGACATCTGACCGTCTATCAGCGCCTGGCGACGATCATCGCGGTGCTGTCGATCACCCTGCTTGCCGTGTCGGCGATGCAGATTCTTGTGCTGCGCGATGCGGTGCTGGAGGAGCGGCGAACCACCGTGCACGATCTGGTGGACGCTGCGACGCGCATTCTCACCTACTACGACAACGAGGCCAAGGCCGGCAAGATCGCGCCGGAGCAGGCGCGCCCGATGGCCTTCGCCGCGATCGGCGCGATCCGCTGGGGACAATATGCCGATTATATCGGCGTCTACGGCACCGGCTCGGCGGACGCCGGAGTCACCTATGTCCACAGCAATCCGAAATACATCAACGTCAACCGCTGGGACTTCAAGGACAACACCGGCAAGCTCCTGATCCAGGACATCGTGCGCGCGGCGCGCGCCGGCGGCGCCTTCGTCGAGTACATGGCACCGCGTTCCGGCGGCGGCGCCGAGCAGCGCAAGCTGTCCTACGTCGGCTCGTTCGGCACCGGTGACAAGATGCTGGCGATCCAGGCCGGCGTCTATGTCGACGACATCGACGCGGTGGTCTACCAGCGCGCGCTGTGGTCGGGGATCGGCGGCCTCGCTGGGCTCGCAATCGCCGGGCTGATCGCATTCTGGCTCGGCCGCGGTATCGTTGCTCCGCTCGAGACGACCTGCGAGGCGATGGACCATCTGACGAAGGGCAATCTCGCCTTCGATGTGCCGTTCACCGACCGCAACAACGAGATCGGCCGCATGGCGCGTAGCCTGCAGGTGTTCAAGGATCATCTCGCCGAGACCGATCGGCTGCGAGGCGAGCAGGAAACGGCGAAGCAGCGCGCTGCCGAGGATCGCCGCAGCGTGCTGACGCGCATTGCGGACGATTTCGAGCGTTCGATCGGCAGCGTGATCCAGGGCACCGCAACGGCCGCCGGCGAGCTGCAGTCGTCGGCGTCATCGATGTCGACGATCGTTGAGGGCACCACCGACCAGAGCGCGAAGGTGGCTGCGGCCGCGGAGCAGACCGCCAAGAACGTGCAGACGGTCTCGGTCTCGGCCGAGCAGCTCTCATCATCGATCCAGGAGATCGCGCGCCAGGTCACGCAGTCGTCCTCGATCGCGCGAGACGCGGTGGAGCAGGCGACGCGCACCGAGTCGATGGTGCAGCAGCTCGTCGACGCCAGCCAGAAGATCGGCGAGGTGATGGCGTTGATCCAGACCATCGCCGGGCAGACCAATCTGCTCGCGCTCAACGCCACCATCGAGTCGGCGCGGGCGGGTGAAGCCGGGCGCGGCTTTGCCGTCGTCGCCAGCGAGGTCAAAGCGCTGTCCGCACAGACTGCCAAGGCGACCGAGGACATCACCAGCCAGATCCAGGCGATCCGCGACGCCACCGGCTCGACGGTCGAGGCTATCCGCGAGATCGGCACCACGATCGGCCAGATGAACGAGATCACCGAGGCGATCTCGGCGGCCGTCGAGGAGCAGGGCGCCGCGACGCGCGAGATTGCCCGCAGCGTGCAGCAGGCGGCGCAGGGCACCCAGGGCGTCATGCAACACATCGTCGGCGTGCGCGAAGCCTCGGGCCAGGTCGGCGCGGCGGCGGCGCAGGTGCTGAGCGCGGCCGGCCAGCTCGGCGAACAGTCGGCGCAGCTCAAGGGCGAGACCGGAAAGTTCCTCGGCAATGTGCGCGCGGCGTGAGCCGCGCGTGATGTTGCGGGCTAATTGACAGGGGAATTTGAACAAAGCCGGATCGCGCTTTCGCGCGTGTACTTCTTTAAGGATGTTCGCAACACAGCAGGTGGTGTGCTCCCTCTCCCAGTTCTTACGGGAGAGGGTTGGGGTGAGGGGCAGACGCCCGATTGGTGCGAATGGTTAGACCCGTACCCCCTCACCCGGATTGCATCTGACGATGCAATCCGACCGCTCCCCGCAAGCGGGGCGAGGTTGCAGCGAGCGTGCCTTGATGTGTGTGCAAAGCCTCAACCGCTTCGCGGTGGGAAAGCTGCAGCGTGTCCGCAAATATCAAACCGCGCCGCCGTCCGGATGCAGCGGCGGCACCAGCGTCGCCACCGACGTCGGACTGTGCGTGGGCGGATAGAGATAAAACGCCATCAGCGGCATCTGCTGATTGGTGGCGAGCGGCTGCAGCAGCGCGCGGGCGATGTGTCCGGCTTCCGGATAGACGCCGGCCCAGCCCGCGAAGCTCGAGGCCAGGATTTCGAATGACAGGATCGCGGTGGCGATCTGCATAAAGCCCTCGTTGGCTTTTTTTGCGCTCCGGGATGTCGAGGCCGCTTTCAGCAGTTGCCGCAGCTCCTGATGGCTCTCGATGAAAGGGCCAAGCCCGGACTTCCATAAGACATCGGGTAACGTCGCGTATCCGTGCAGGCGGTGGTAGCTCTCGATCAGGCTTCTGCACTGCTTGCTGAGACTGGCCGGCACGAATTGCAGATCGATGTTGCCGACTTGATCTACGCGATCGAATTCCACGAGAGCTTCATCCTGACTTCCGCCACGTTGCTCCCGCCGCGGATCGTGCGCGGTCGCGAACCACGTGGCGGCGCAGCTATAGCTGCGATCGGCATCGAAGTGAATTTCGCTTTGCGAAAATGTTCGTGAACTCTGGCGCTATGACGAAAGCGCCACACGTCGAGCTACGCGAGCAAAATTGATTTGCGAGCGATCGGCGAGGTCGCTGAACAGTGACGGTGATTTGCACAAGCCACGTGATATTTGCTGACCATCGGATGCCGGCAGGCGCGTCAACTCATGCATACCGTTATGACTGCCGGTATCCGGAACTAATTAACGGAACGCATTGGCCTTCACGAGGGCGTCACATTTTCTTGCGCTGATGCGGGACCGCCGTGAGGTCGCGTTCCCAGCCGAACACCGAGCGGCCATCGAGATCGGGCGAAGCAGCGCGCTCGGTCGCAATGAAGGCATCGAGCGAAGGCCCGGTTGCGGCGCGTTCCAGCTTTCGCGCCTGATCGTCGAGGCGCTTCAGTGCGCCGAGCTCTTCCTCGCGACCGAGCTTCGCGCTGGTCACAGCGGATTTGAGCACGCGGATGGTCTCGTCATAGACCTTGAGCGGCACCGGATAGGGATGACGGTCCTTGCCGCCATGGGCGAGTGAGAAGCGCGCGGGATCTTTGAAGCGATAGGGCGCGCCATGCACGACTTCGGCGACCATCGCCAGGGAGCGCACCGTGCGTGCGCCCACACCGGGCGTCAGCAGCAGCTCGGGGAAATCGACCGGGCCGCGCTCGCTCGCTGCGGCCAGCGTGCCGTGCAGGCGGCGGGCGAACACATCCTTCGGCCTGACGTCGTGATGGGCGGGCATGACCAGATGCGGCAGCAGGCCTTGCGCGGGCGCGGGCTCCGCTGTGCTCATCCGCTCGAGCTCGCTCACGATGCGGTCGGGACCGAGTGCGGTCAGGAGATCGAGCTGTGCGGTGCGCGAGGCATCGGCGCGATGGTCGGTGAGGTTGACGATCTCGCCCTGGCTTGGGCCGTCGATCGCGCTATGCGGCGCATCGACGAAGCTGGTCAGCCCTTGCGAGTGCCAGTGGTAGCGGCGCGCCTGGCGCTTGTCGCCGTTCATGCCCTGCTGCACCACGACCCATTTGCCGTCGTCGGTGACAACGAAGCCGTGCAGATAGAGATCGAAGCCGTCCTGCACCGCGGCGCTGTCGACCTTGGCGACCAGCTTGCTGGTGCGCACCAAGGTCTCGCCGTCGAGGCCGAGGCGGTCGCTCAAGCTACGAAGCTCGTCGGGCGTCTTGCGCGAATGCTCGCCGCGGCCGCCGCAGACATGGATGCCGAGCTCGCCCTGTAGCGGCTTCAGCCCACGCTTCAAGGCGCCGATCACGCTGGTGGTGATTCCGGAGGAATGCCAATCCATTCCCATCACGGCGCCGAACGATTGGAACCAGTAGGGATGCGCGAGCCGGGAGAGGAACTCGTCGCGGCCGTAATGATGCACGATCGCCTGCGTGATGATGGCGCCGAGCGAGGTCATGCGGGTGCCGAGCCAGGCTGGAACACGACCGCCATGGAGAGGAAGATCGGCGCTGCCGGTGCGTCTGGCCATGCTGTCCCTGAATGAGTCTTGCCGGCTGATCCTAGCAGATCGGGCCGGCAAGATCACTCCATTCGCGCTCGTCCAGAGCTAATGCGCCCCGGCGCCGCCGGCCGCGCGCTTTACTTTGCGGGTCAGCAGCACGGCAATCGCGGCGATCACCAGCACCGCGCCGATGACCGCGAAAGTGTCGCTGTAGCCCATGACCAGCGCCTGGCGCTTGACGGCCTTGCCGAGCGCGACGATGGCCTGTTGCCGCGCGGACGCCGGATCGGGCACGCCGTGTGCCAAGAAGTAGTTGGTCATCTGCGCGATCCTGCTGCGCACCTCCTCGCGGCCGAGCGTCACGCTCTGGCCGATGATGTTGGAGTGGAACTGCTCGCGCTTGGTGACGATGGTGGCGAGCACCGCGGTACCGATGGCGCCGCCGAGATTGCGCAGCATGTTGGAGATGCCGGAGGCAGCAGCCGCGTCCTGCGGTGCGATCTCGCCGGTCATCACCGACGTCAGGGGCGTCAGCACCATGGCCTGGCCGATGGCGCGGACGATGTTCGGAATCCAGAGCTGGTCGCCGGCATAGTCGGGCGACATCGCCGTGTTCATGAAGCAGCTATACGCAAAGATCAGAAGGCCCGTGATCGCGACATAGCGGGTGTCGAAGCGCTGCATCAGCTTCGGGATCAGCGGAATCAGGATTAGTTGCGGCAGCCCAGTCCAGGCCAGCACGGCACCGATCTGCTCGGAATTATAGCCCTGCGCCTGGCCGAGATAGGCCGGCAGGATGTAGACCGAGCCGAACAGCGCGAAGCCGACCATGGTCATTGCCACCACGCCGAAGGCGAAATTGCGGTTCCTGAGCAGGCGCAGGCGGATCAGCGGCTTCTCGACGGTGAGCTCGATCCAGATGAACAACGTCAGACTGACGACCGCGCCCGCAGCCAGCTTCAGGATGAAGGGCGAGGCGAACCAGTCGTCCTTGTTGCCTTCCTCGAGCACGGTCTGCAGCGCCGACAGGCCGATCGCCATGGTGAAGATGCCGGGCCAGTCGCCCTCCTTCAACAGCTTGAGCTGCATCGGCGCCCGCTCCAACGTCACATAGAGCGCGCTGACCATGGCCGCGGTCGGCAGCACGTTGACGAAGAAGATGGTGCGCCAGCCGTAATTCTCGGTGAGATAGCCGCCGATGGTCGGCCCGATCGCCGGCGCGAAGGTGACGGACAGCGCGAAGATGGCAAGCCCCGTCGGCTGCTGCGGCTTCGGCAGCTTGGTCAGCACCAACGTGAAGGCCATCGGGATCAGCACGCCGCCGGCAAAGCCCTGCAGGCCGCGCATCGCGATCATCGACGGCAGGTCATGGGTGAAGGCACAGGCAACGGAGAAGGCTGCGAACAAGGTGGCGCTCGCCAGCATGTAGATGCGGAACGAGAACACGCGGCTGAGATAGTCGGTGAGAGGGATCACCACGATCTCGCCGATCAGATAGGAGGTCGAGATCCAGGAGCCGTTGTCGGCGCCGGTGCCGATGCCGCCCTCGATGTTCTGCAAGGAGGCGTTGGTGATCTGGATGTTCAGGATCGCCATGAACGAGCCGATCATGGCCGCGAGCACGGCGATCCAGGTGATGAGGCTGGCACGGTTCGGGTCTGCGACGACTTGCGCCGGCGGGTCGCGGGAGAGCGGTGAAGCGGCGCGCGGCGCCGCGAGGCTGGAGCTGGTCATGTCAGTCGGCTCCGGCGGTCTTGATGGTGGCGCTCGTCGAGCGCGATGGCGAGGTGGGCATAGCATGCGCTTCGGTGGTCTCGCGCGTGGCGATGGTGGGCACCACCGACATGCCCGGCCGCAGCGTGATGTGGTTGGCGTTGTCGCCGTCGAGCGCGATGCGAACCGGGATGCGCTGCACCACCTTGGTGAAATTGCCGGTGGCGTTGTCAGGCGGTAGCAGCGCGAATTCCTGACCGCTGGCCGGCGCGAGGCTGTCGACGTGGCCATGCACCACCTGGCCTGGGAACATGTCAACCTCGACATCGACCGCCTGGCCCTGGCGCACATGGGTAAGCTGCGTTTCCTTGTAGTTCGCGACGATATAGGCGC
>Ga0209677_100548_pt1 | contig 20851 bp, 18 predicted proteins | sample AraplaCvi_mCL_r2_2_FD_184285 | JGI IMG/M metagenome (GOLD analysis project Ga0209677, IMG submission 184285) | Arabidopsis root microbial communities from North Carolina, USA - plate scrape CL_Cvi_mCL_r2 (SPAdes) (version 2) | ecosystem: Host-associated > Plants > Roots > Endosphere | place: USA... | reverse complement strand
TTCTCGAGTCGACGCAATGCGCCGCTCGAACTCCTCGGACAGGCCGACTTGGACTGGTGTGTCCGGACTGTGGATAGATGGGGTAGTAGTCATGACGTCACAGAGTTAAGGGTCTGTGGCGTGTAGCAACTACTACGATGCCTGCGCTAACACTTTATTCGTCGTCAGAAGACATTGGTGCAGCAAGGTGGAGCGATTGCCGAATTGCGTACTGACCGGGCAGTCCAAGCGTATTCACGCGCTCAAGCAGAAACGCGCGCGCGATGGCGAACATGAGGACCTGGGCCTCTTTGAGCAGCATTGGCTTCTTCGGCACATCCCAACCAAGCTCACCGTGCCGGGCAAATGGCCCGATGGCTGCGTGATTATTCGCGGTGCCTGTGAAGCGCTTCAACTCCTCCTTGGTCGTCTTGCCAAGTTTCGCAAGGTCGTCCTTCGACATCTTTGCGCCGACCATGAAGTCCAGCAGCCCGTAAAGCGTAATCCAGTTGGGGCCGTTGGTGCCAAGGAACTGGAGCATGCCTCGAGCAGTGCTGTCGACCCGCGCCATCCATAGCATTGCAGATTCGAAACGTTTGAACGGATTACCGTAGCTCTGCCAGTTGTCGACCCATTCTGAGCAGTTCGAGCTGAAGGGCTCGACAAGCAGGTTGGGACCGCTCGACGGAGAGTCGTAGGGCAGGCTCACCCTGCTCTGCGCATCAACGCTCCAAAGGTCATGAAGCGGGAAAGGCCGGAAGAGCCCATCGCCGGCCGGATTCGAATTGAGGTAGAAGGCGCCATCCAGGATGGACTTCAACGCAAAGGCGCGGTCTCGTACCTCAACGGGGTCATCGAGTTCCGACAGGTGTCGACTTGAGAACCAGTAGACAGTCGGACGAGCGTCCTCGTAGTCGCTCAAAAAGGAGATGTCTGGGCTATGCCAGTGGTCGACAAAATCTTGGAACCAAGAATACGCTGGGTCGATGTCAAGCTTCCAGCGGAAGTCAGGAGGTGTTGTCATGTTTTCAGTTGAGGCAAGGGACAGAAGGCCAAGTGGCATTTCAAATCGGCCGCTCGTAGCACGGGAAGCACTCGGACTAGCCGACCAGGAAGGAGCATCAGATGAACGAGATTCGCGCTCCCTAGCTAAGGTCTTCGCACGAGCGAGCGGGACGAGCCGCTCGTCGGCCGGGTCTGGCTTCCGAACACGCCCGATAGCCGCCGCGACATCGAAGTCATTGTCGAGTCAGGAAACCGGGCGTGCGGAGAGGGCGCGCACTGGCCAGAGCAGCACGTCGATTGGCTAGGCGTCGAGAGCTTCGTCCTCGCCGTCGACGTTGTCTTTGGCATCATCATCATCGAAAACGGCATCACTCGGAGCAGCGGCCTTCAGCGTCTCCTGAAGCGTTTCGACTTGCTCCGCCAGCAATCTCAGAAAGTTGGTCAGACGGAGGCTCGTCTTCGCCATTTTGACAACGAGTTCATCGCTTGGCTGCATTCGCTCGAAGTACTCATAGTTCAAACGCTCTCCGGTGTACAAGTGGGCATAGTTCAGACTCTCGGCCGCAACGTGCATGTCCGGAATCTGGTTGAGAAGCCATCGCAGTTGGTCTAGCGTGAGGCTGTCATCTGCGAGCTCAAACTCCACGTCGTGGCCGCGAAGCGTCGTCACATCGCGAGTCTTACCCGTAGCCGCGAAGGACTCGCTATCAACGTCAGTCCATCGGCACACGTAGGCCGCAAGTGCTACCCGAGCAACTGCCACGTCCGAGAGGAACTCCAGCCGCATGCGCAGGCGCTTAGTCGGGACGATGTCCCAGCCTTGCAGCCCTGCGGACAGGTCAGCATCGGCAGCGGGCCCCTCTATTGAGGGTCCGCTCCAGGACTTGTATTCGCCAAGATAGATGCAGGCCAAGATGTCAATGTCGCACACGACCTTGGTCAGATTCTCCGTCGACATAAGCACTCGATGTCGAATCTCGATTTCCCTGTCATCAAGCATCTCGACAGGCTTCAAGACGACTAGGCTGCCGAACTCAGGATGCTTTTTCTGTAGCGTCGAGATGAACATCTCTGCCAGGCCCCCGGTCGGGATGTGAACTCGATGAAAGAGCTCGTGTTCAACGTACTTTCCCTTGCGTTGCCAGCGGTTCTTCTCACGAAGGAACAAGCATCCGGAAGCGTGCTTGACAAGAGCGTGCCACATGCTTGGCGCGAATTCAGACGATTTGTAGCCAAGCTGCTTTAGCAGCGCCTCGGCCTCTCCGCGGTCCTTCTTCATGGAGGCATTGGCTTTGGCGATTCCGGTAGAGCTCGGCTTCAAGTGGATAGGAGAGGGTGCAGAGGAATTCTTAATTTTCGTCATATTGATTCGCTTTTGATTTTGGACACGCCGCGACGAACGGCTCGTGCGCGTGCCGGATGATTGATGAAGTAAGGGAAACGGCCGGACCGACGCATAGCCGACGTGCGACCGATGCGTTAGCCGGTCTGAGTTGGCTATCGGCGGAAACCACCAGCAAATAGCCGGATGAAGGCAGCTTCGGCAGATGAGAAGCCGTGCGCAGCGAACTGCGCAGCGGTTGCAACTGGCGTGCAAGCCTCGAGGAGAGCAGTAGCCCCCGTCATCCCATGTACTGAGAGCTTGGCAATACCCATCATTAGGGTCAGTGTGCCAAGGTTGCGGGGCTGTGAGAGCTGGACGTCCCAAGCACCGCGCTGGACTCTGCCGATGGTCCTAAGGCGCCCCGGGCGTCTAGAGTGTCGGTCGACCGACGGGGAGAGGATGAGCGTCGCGTCTTGGGCGGACGCTTCACGCGCGAGCAGTGACCGGGAAGTCATTGAAGGGTGTGGCATTCCTGTTTTTTTGATGTGGCTCATTCCGTCGACGCGGAGCGTCGCCGTCGAAAGATGCGCCAGTAGAGTCATAGGAGCGACTTCCCCGGGGTACACCGGCGTCCTTCCCAAAGGAAGAAGGCCTCGAATCTCTTCGAGGCCTTCAATCAGCATGGGATTCGCTAGCTCAATCTAGAGCGCGAAAGACCTGTCGGCGAGGCCATTCGCGGCGGTCGATGTCGAGCGCGACGACCGCCTCGTCACGAGCACGGCGCTCGAACAAGTCCCGTAGCTCCTGGTCGAGTCCAAGAACCACGGTCAGCCGCACTAGCGAATCGACCGAACCGGCGCCGCGAGTTTCAATCGACCAAATGGTGTTGCGTCCGAGGTCTGCCAGCTCGCAGACATCGTCCTGGGTCAGAGCCCTGGACAGCCGAATTTGGCGCAGCGAACGACCAATGGTTTCTTGTGTCAACAGCAGTCGACTGGAGATGTCTTTGCCTTGCCGAGCGTCGTCGTGCTTGGCTTGGGTAGGGGAAGTCATGGTGTCTCAGGGTTGATGGCTCTGAGACGTGTAGGTAATGGTGAGGCGCAGGAAATCGCGCCCTAAATTCTCGGGGTAACCGACTGCGCGTCGGGCGGCGTTGCCTCCCTTGGTGCCTGGGAGGCGAAGGTCTCCGGCGCCTCTCGGCGTTGCGAAGGTGCGAGACAGCCGCCGGGTCCAGAGCAGTATCAGTGCCAGTGGGGATGCCGGGAGATGCTCGCGCGCAGCAGTGTTAAAGAACAGCGGGACGAACCTGGGCTCGTCGGAGTCAATTTCGTTGGATGTCGGGCCGAGCGGCCCACGTCGCCAGCGAGCAAGTCGCTTTAGACGTAGAGACAGCCGAGTGCCTGGTTAGGCGCTTCGACCGGGGGAGGAGCTAACGGATTCGCTAGTCATATCATGACTGTAATCGAGCGCCGTCAGCTCGTCCATAGGCTCCCGCGGTCTCGCCGTGACGTGGTTCACGGTAGAACTCAAAAAGGTTCTCGAGCGGCTCGATTTGTAGACGTCATCGTCGCAGACGCTTGCTGGGCGATTCGGGCGGGTGACATTAAGGCGGTTCTAAGGGCGGCCATGGCCGACGAATGCCCTTATGAGCGCCACTCGGAGAGCTTCCTTCAGCAGACCGAGTTCGACACACCAAGTCCGAGCAACCTTTGCGAATGCCAGTCGCTGTCGCCAATGTCGCGCTTGTTGCGCGTGTCTAGCAGGACTGCTAACGTCGAGGAAGCAACCTCCAAATGCCCATGGCAACCGAACGCAACGAATCAGAAGGCGACCAAGAAGATGCCCTTGCGCAGGTTCTCGGAAACGCTGTCGCGTATGTCGCAAATGAGGCGGTAGTTCTGGCGCAATACGAACTGCATCTGGACGCCAAGTTTGCCAAGCTCTGGCCATCGCAGGAAGACGCAGGGGACTCTTTTAACAAACGAATGGACAGCGTGGTTGAGCATCTAGGTGCGCCACCGGAGTACTACATAGTTGCCGACGGCAAGAATGCGCCGCCGGGAGACAACTACCCACAAGCCGCGATGAGGGAAGCGTTCAGCGTCTTCCAAAGGGCGCGCAAGTCCGTCTTGAGGGCGCACATGTTCATGACGGGGTCGCAACTGCTCGCCAATCGTCCAGAGCTCATGGAGCTTCCGCCAGACCCGGGAGTGGCAACGACATTTGTCAACGCTGCAGGTGACGCCTTCTGGGAGCATGCCGAAGCCGCCTACATTCGCCTGTTTTCGTATTGGGACAGGTTAGGCCAAGTCCTGGACTTCGCGTTCTTCAATATTCGCAAGTTCGACCAGAACGGTTTCCACGCGGTGATGGACCGTGTGGCTGCCAACGTCGCCCCCATGAACCAGCGCCTCAAAGACAGCTCTAGTTGGAAGCGCCTACGAAGTTTCCAAACGTCCGAACGAGAGGACGGGCTGAAATGGCTTCTGATGCGACGAAACCTCTTGGTACACAGCGTTCACCTTCATCCGATTGATGAAGGCGAGAACGGCATGCTCAATTCTCAGTTCAATCACCTCGCGCAGGCTCATCGAGACAAGCTGCGCCCTCAAACTCCCGCACGTGAAGTCGAGTTGCTGGTTGGACAGCTGCAGCAAGCCGGTGAGCTCTTCTCAAGCTTCCTGACATTAGTCGAGTTCTCACCGTCCAGAAAGGTCGACACTTGGGTTCGCGACTAGGCTCAAACACCCAACGGTTCGAAAAGCCATGCCCAGCCCGTCTTCGGAGTACTTCGAATTGCTCGTCGAGAGCTTCGTGCCCGCGGCAACCGGAGGCCATCGCGGACGCGTCCATGTTCGCCCCGTGACCGGTCAAGGCATTGACCCGACACTGCTGGTCGAATGTAGTCGCGAGATGACGGACGACTATCCGGTAGGAACGAGGTTCTTGGTCAGGGCCAAGCTGTCGCAGCGTCTGGGCGGTTCGACCTTCGTCAAGGCGCCATATGCCTTTGGCTACTCGGTCGTTGCCTAGAGCTACCGACTGGCCTTCCACTCGCCGTCGGGCCCATAGTTTTCAGACCCCTCTAGGCCCACGGACTGGCACACCAAGTCGTAGGTAGGGCGCATGCCCCGACCCGGTGTCACGTCCGCGGAGACGAGAGCGTCTGGCAACAATAGGGTTTGGCGGTCGAAACGGTGGGGCACGTAGCTGCCGCCGAATTCAGACGGCCCGGCGAACACCAACTTGTCAACTCCGAGCAGTGACAGAAAGACCGCCATGTCCGTCTGAATGCCGAGTCGGTGCAACTCCTCTCGAGCGCGCTCCAGGAACCGGTTGATGTAGCGTTCGTAGGCGATACTCGGCAGCAAGGGCTCTTGCTCATTGGCATGGGGGCTAAGCACCCAGACTGCCTCGAGGTACCCTTTGCGAAACAGCTGTGTGTAGCCAGCCCCCCGACCGCGACCACTCGGGATTTCTACATAGGCACCGTCGAAGTTCAGGTTCGCAGCAGTCCCGTTCGCTTGGCCAATCATGGGCAGATATTTCTGGCCTCTCGAGTACGGTACGGGGTCAATCTGCACCAGGCCCAAAGCCGCCTGGGTCGGAATCGCGTGAATGACCAGCCGAGGTCCTGGCTGAAGCTGCACCGGCGTCTCGCCAGTCAGTACCTTCGCTAGGCGGTCGCTTCGGAAATCCCTCACGCGCTGGGCCTGAGTCTCCGTCCGCAGGAAGACCGCGCGCAGCTCTGGAACGTCGAGCGGGCGCTTGCGCAGCCCCTCGCGCACGTAGACATGCTGGTTTGTCTTCACGCGGTGAGGTGCGGCCCAGCTTTGGGGCACGCGGATGACCACTACATGGCCGGCCTTCTCGCCAACGGTGACGCTTACGGGATGCACCTGCACTGCAGGCAGGCGCGGCTCGGCGAGCGTCAGCAGAAAGTCTTGCAACTTGCGAACCTCTTGGTCAATGCTCGCCGGCAGCTGCGGGAAGATGGCCGACGCCTCCGCCGATTCGTTCTCGTCGACGCCGTAGACGATGTCGCCCCCACCGGAGTTTGCGAACGCGGTCACGTCCGCCAGGAGCTCGTGCTTGGCGCCCGAGTCCCAGGCGACCGGAAGGTCACGCTTGAAGTCCAAGTGGGCGCCCTCTTGGGCTCTGTCAGAAACCAGGCGTTCGATGTCGGCCTGGGTGGTCTCGAGAACATTGTTGGGCAGGGTCATGGCCAATCGTAGAGCAACTGGACTGCTACGGGTCGCCTCAGCCGTGCATCAGGCGGCATCTCTCACCGCCTCGACATCCGCCGTAAGACCCTCGATGCATATCTCGGCCAAGAGAACGGATTCTTCTAGGCTCCCGTTGGAGGGGTGAGTTCGCAGTTCGAGAAGCTGCAGGGCGACGAGATGGTGGTGCAGCACCTGCCAAGCCTCGCGCATTGCAAACGCTCGCCGCCTGAGGAACTGCCTCTAAACCCCGGAAAGGTCAGGGCGCTGCGCCGTCTGGCAGGCGTGCGCCGCCCTTACGGTACGCGCGGTAAATACACGGGGCCCTCCGCGGCGACCCGTTTGGCGAGCATGGATGGACGCGGCACAGCGAAGATAGCGAGAAAAACAGAGCGGTACCTCCTGACCAAGGTCAGGTGAATACACGCTAGGCCGTCGTTACGTTGCGCCGTTCGCAGCCGCGAAGCCGCCGGCCTGATTCAGCCGTTCAGTTTTGCGAGACCACTCTTCCGACCTCCGCCCTTTGGCGCCGATGTCGGCTGGCTTGCACCATGCTCCTACGTGCTGACCGCGGCGGGAATGGCAGGCCCTCTTCGCAAGCCAATTTGAGAGCCGTATTCGCTCAGGGCGTGAGCCTGGCGTGGAAAATTCGGTGCATTCAGGCATCAAGGATGAGGGCTGCGTGTGGTTATGCTCCAAGGTCCTCTGCTGCAGCATCACTCAATGGCCATCGTAAAGCCGGAAGACTTGACTCGATACGCCGCTTCCGAAAGCGCGCCGTTCAAGATTGGGGAGTTGATTCGACGCCTCGTCTACACCTGGGTCAAACCAGAGGCCATCGACGTCATCTCGTTTCACGCTGGGACCGCGAACAACTTGCCCGGTTGGGACGGCGCCCTCCGACTGAAGGCGGAGCCCAGCGGCGCGGTCTTTTCGTGCCTCTGGGAGCTGAGCGTTCAGGATGCCGATGCTGCCAAGATTCGCAGAGACTTCGCCAAGCGCATGAGGGAGAACCTCCCAGAGGGGTGGCGACATGACCGAACAACCCTGGCGTTGGTCACATGTCGGAAGCTTCAAGACCGCTTCGCGTTGCAGAACGAACTTCGCAGGGCGCGAGACAATCCCTGGGCCGATGTCCAAATCATCGATGCGCCAGCGCTCTCTCAGTGGATTTCGATGTGTCCGCCAGTGGAGGCCTGGTGTGCCGAGGAGCTCGGCATCGGCGGTCGTCGATTCGGACTGTCACTGGACGGGTTCTGGAAGCACTGGTCGCAAGACACCGACCCGAACATCAGCGCCGCACTGATGCTTGCGGGCAGGCAAGCCAAGCTTGTTCCCGAGGACTTGGCACCGGGAGCCCAGAACCCTCTGAACGTACTGGCTGATTCACCAGAAGAGGCTGCCGCGTACGTGCACGCGCTGCTAGGAACCGAGGCGTTCCAACGCACTTGCGACGCGCTCCTGGGCCGCTCTCTGGTCATCAAGACCGAAGCAGACGCGCGAGCCTACGCTGAGGAACCGCCCCTGCCTGGCTCCACGCCACTGACGATATTGCTTCCACCGGCAACTGGGGCAGCGCAGTTCGTGGCCAGCAAGGGCCACATTGTCGTGAGCGCCTTGGGTCAAAGTGCTCGCGACGTCGCCAGCGTCCGACGGTTGGGGCGAGGACTTGCACAAGACCTGGCGCAGGCGTTGTCGTTCTCTATGAGAGTCCTCCTAGCGGACACGGCCATGCGACAGGCGAGGGACTGCGGCAGCAGTGTGACCATCTGGAACCTGCAGAATCGTATGTCTCGAAGCGGCGGGCTGGGGGAGAAGCGCCCACTTTGGGCGGAACCTGCCCTTACGACGACGACGCTACCTGCCGTGCTAGCGCAAGGCTGGGACGAGGCGTTCGTAAACGACAAGGCAGTCCTCAGCGCGTTGGCCGGCCAAACATACGGAGAGTTCGAATCGGCGCTCCATCGGTTCATCAACTGCGATGGTCCGCTGCTGCAGAAGACCCATGGGGTGGTGACGGTCGTTGCGCCCGCGGTGTCGTTCTTCTTGACGTCACAAGCGCTGACCGAACAGCGACTTCGGGTCTTCCGAGAGTCGTTCGAACGGGTCGTGCAATGGGTGTCTCCATCGAAGACAGACGACTTCGAGGGACGAAGCTCTTTCCGCGTTTCGGACCATGAGAGTGGCTACTCCGAGTGGCTGCGCGATGGCATGTCGGCCAGTCTGCTCCTCATGTCTGCTTTCCAAGCTCGACTCGAAGGCACTTGGCCTGCGGCCGCCTTTGGAAGTCCGCAGGACTTTGTCGATTCGGCCGTGAAGCAGACCGTTCTGCTGACCATGGAGCCGGTCTATTTCTACGCTCTTGGTCGGTCTCTGCTTGTGCTCGCTGAGGCTAGTCCCCTGGCGTTCCTCGATGCCGTAGAAGAGACGCTCAATACGGCGGATGCCGGCACCGAGCGCCTCTTCGTGTCTCATGGCTTCCTGACGCCTGACCTGTTTCAGCCGCTCCTTCATTCGTTGGAGCTAGTAGCTCAAGAGCCGAACTGCCTGGAACGCGCAACTCGTCTACTGTTGCAGCTCGCTCGATGCGACCGCAGTGCCGAGCGCAGCCGGCCACTCGAAAGACTCTCATACATCTATCAGGCCGCCGGCCCCTCCTCGGGTGTGACCATTGACCAGAAGGTTGAGGTTTTGCGACACCTGAGTGCCGCGTTGGGGTCAGAGGTCTGGCAGCTTGCCCTTCGTCTCATCACTAATCGAGGTGGCCATAACGGTGCGCCGGTACCTCGTTGGAAGGACTTTGGCCGTTCCAGTCGGCCGCCGCAGGACAGAGAAGGCGTGGCGGCAGACTTCGCGAAGTACGCCGACCTATGCCTTGAACTCGCTGGCACCGACGTCGAGCGGCTGAGGGAAGTGCTCAAGCTCTACGCCAAGTTGCCCGATGCAAATCGCATTCGCTTGTCTCAGGCGCTCGCTTCCACGTTGTCTACACGGCCGGACGACGAGAAGCAACGAGAGGTTTGGAACGATGCAGGCCAAATCCTCCACCGCCATCGCCAGCATGCCAACCAGCCCTGGGCGCTCCCTGAGACATCGCTGTTTCCACTTGTCGACTTGAACGAATCCATTCTTCCAAGGCTCAGTCCGGAAGAGGTCATGGCCTGGCTCTTCAAGCTGGACCGTGACAGCTACACGGAGCAGGTGGGCGAAATGCTCGGCCAACCGATGACACGCGAGGAGCTCCGACAGCGTCAGCATGAGGCGGTCGCTGAAATCCGAACGCGTAGCGGGATTCCGGGCCTAGCCCGTCTGGTTGCTCTCACCGGCAATCAATTCTCGACCTGCAACGCGCTATCCGCGGGTCTTAGCGAGGAAGACGCGCTTGCGGTGTGCGACGTCTGGGCGGGAGCGGCAAGTGATTCTTGGGAGCACTGCGTCGCCATCGCTTGCATGAGCGCAATGAGGCTGTCGATGTATGGGGCCGGGTGGACCGATGCAGTACTGCAAGTGGCGGAAGCACGAGGCTGGCAGCCGGTGGCGAGAGCCATGATTTTCTTGAACTATCTCGACTCATTCCAACTGTTCGAAAAGGTCTCTTCTCTCGGCAAGGAAGCCGAGGACATTTTTTGGAGCAAGCGCCACGTGAATCTTGAGGGCTCCTCAGGCAAGCTCGTCACCTTCATGGCGCTGAGGATGATTCAAGCGGGAAGGGCCATCGACTTACTTAGTAGGTCGAATTTCCGTACCGTGCGCACGCGTGCCCTGCTTCACATAGTGCGGACTGCGACCGTCGAATTCCATAGCAGTCGTGGTGCGAGAGACTTGACGATGCTGGACTATTACTTTGGCTGTGCGCTCGACGAACTGAAGAAGCGACCTGCTGCCAAAAAGCATCTCGCTGAGCTCGAATATCCTCTCTTCGAGCTGCTGCACGCGAACCATCCGGAGCGTGTGTTCGAGCTGCACCGAGAGCTGGCGTCCAAGCCTCAGACTTTCATGTTGTTCATGCGTCGCCTCTATTTTCCGAAGGGCACTCCGAGGCCCGAAGTGCTTGATACTCAGACTCAGGTCAACGGTCGCATTGCGTATTCCATCTTGAGCAGCTGGCGCATGCCTCCCGGGGTGTCTTTCGACGGAGTCAGCGTGCCAGTGCTCCGCGACTGGCTGGCAGCGGTACGTGCGTCCGCTGCTTCAGAGGGCCTTGTGGAGGCAACCGAGAACGAAATTGGGCGAATGCTCAGACACATGCCCCCCAACCGCGGCGACAAGCGCTGGCCATCGGACGAACTCGCCGAGGTATTGGAGGAGCTCGATTCCGAGCGGATTGTGCGAGGCATCGTTCACGAGGTTCACAACGCTGCGGACGTGACCACGCGCGATGTGCTTGAGACCGGCGACCCAGAACGCCTCATTGCTACTGGATGGCTTGCGGCGAAGCAACGTTTACCACTTCGATACCGGCGCGCACGCCAGCTTTGCGATTGGCTCGCAGAAAGCTTCAGCAGCTTTGCGAAGCTCTCGGATAAACACACCGACCTTCTGAGAGTCGAGTGGTCACGCTGACGGCGAGACAGCCCGGCAGCGTCATCTGGTGATGAACAATTCACGCAGTAAGCCACCTGCGGCGACAAGTACTAGGGTCGCCCCGCAGCCTGGTGGAACAGCCGATTTCCACGCGGGACACTTGAACCTGGCCGTGAATTGGCCTCATGAAGCCTCTTCACTCGCATCTGAAGGGCGTGTCAGACCACAGTGCCGAAGGCCGTGCGCTCTGCACTTGTTCCTTTCCCGGGGCGCCGCTTGTGTGGCAGCGTTGTACCTCCGAGGGTGCCTCGGAGCTGATGCGGGCCAGCGCCCATCGAGTTGATTGCCTCGAACGCGGTGGCGCACTCCAACTCCATCCCTCCCGGAATGGCGGCGTCAACCGGCTCCCAGAAGGCGGCGTCGAGCTCGGGCTACGACCAACACATGCACGTGCATCTGCAGGTCGATTCGCAGCGACGGCTTGATGGCGGTGAACATAAGGCGCCGGCAAGTCCTAGCTGGGGAGCGAGGCGTTCAACCTCCATTCGCTCGGCCGCCGTTCAGTGGCGCCTGGCTTCGCCCGAAAGCGAGCCAGGTCGCATCTTTCGAGGTCACTCGCCGGCTGAAGGAGCAGATGGCTGGGCAGCCGGTACGGGGGCTGCATTCTTCTTGCTCGCAGCCTTGCGGGGCGCGGCTCTCTTAGACGCGGTCTTGACAGCGTTCTTAACGGAAGCGTCGGCGGCCTTAGCTGTTCGGGAGGTCTTCTTTGCCGGTGCGGTGGCCGTCTTTCTTGCCTTGGGCTTGACCGTTTTGCCGGCTGCCTTCTTGGCAGCGCCAACTGCACTCTTCGTCGCCGCGCGCACCTTCTTGCCAACTGCAGTTGCCTTCTTCGCAGCTTTTGAGGGGGCAGCCTTAGCCGCCAAGTAGTCGTCTCGGTTCGCCGCCTTGGCAATCCATGCCGGCGCGCGACCGAAGCCACTCCACGTAGCGCCGGTGGCGGGGTCACGGTAGCGAGCGGCGCCGGCGCCGGCGCGCTTCGACGAAGCCGACTTCTTGCCGGCGACGGCCTTCTTCGCAGCGGAGACCTTATTGGACACCGCGCTGCCCAGATGCTCCAGAGTGACACCGAGCGAGTCCATCAGCGCGCGGACCTTCGACACGGACGTCGTCATTTCAACAGCAGCGATGCGCTGTGCCTTGGCCTCGAGCACAGCGATTTTTTGCTTGATTTGGGCGACCGTGAGTTTTGCCATAGCAGTGGAGAAAGGGATTGGAAGGGCAACCAGTCTATCCCTCCTCCACGCAATGGGGAAACTTCGGCGCCTTGCAGAGACCGCTTTGCACCTGTACTACGCTGTCAAAGCAGGCTTCTAGCCTCAGTTAGGCCGCAAGCGCCCCTTCCTTCCCAAGCAGCTCGAGCGCCTCAATCATCTCCTTGGGAACCTTGCCCAATTTGTGTCGCAGGTCGAACGACGCCATGAAGTGCACCTTCTGGGGCTCGGTACCGTCGTTCGCGAACTTTTCGAGCGACTCACCATACGCCCTTGCCAGGGCGATGATGGATTGCATAAAGCCCCCCAGTTCGCCTTCTTCAAGCCAAGCCGGCCAGTCTTCTGATATCAAAGCCAACGTGCGAGAGTCGTAGGCGCCGGAAAGCTCAGCGTCTTTTTTTCCACTGCACAACTTTCTGCGCTTGGCTTGGTTGCGGGCGACGTTCGCAATAACTGGGGGCTTCCTAAGGTATGCGTTCATCTCTGCAACGGCTGCGAAGCGCTGCTGGTCCATGTCCCCACCGACCAGCGTGCACGCGGCGTCGACAGTCAACACCATCCGAGCTAGGCGCTCCATCACGAAGTCCAGCCCGATGGGGGCCGCGGACTGCCACTTGGCAACCTCTTCAACCAGTCGCTTGACAACCTCACGCTCGGTGTCATTTACCTTGGGGTTTCGGATGAGGGCCTTCACGTCACCGTCCGCGACCTCAACAAATTTATCTCGTCCGCTCATTGAGCAGCCTCCTCTGGGTTCGGTAAAAGGAATGCACCGCCTTATCGGCTTGTCGAGCAGAAAATTGAGGGACGCTAAGAGCGCCCGCGGAACCCAGACGGACGGGCGCCATTCGTCAAGGGACGAGCCGGTGCGTCTACTCTGCGTCTGGGCACGCTTTCGCACTGGCCGGCACGGTTCTCGACGTCGCCGCCAGCGACTGCTGGCGCTGGGGGCGCGGGTTGGCCAGGGCCGGATACCAGTGCTCGTTCAGACCCGCCAGGCTGCGAGCGGGCACAAATCACACCGTTCTTCCAGGGGTAGCCTCAGACAGAGCAGACCGCTGAACGCTGCTTCTTGACCTAACCCTCCAAAAGAACCATTCTTTTGAGCGGGTCTTGCTCATCTTTGAAACCGCTTTCAAGGCTTCGAGCGACGCACCGCCAAGTTTGCAATTCTCACTAGGCCTTCCATGGAGAGCCTTGCGAAACGATGCGCTGACTCGTCGGGGTGAGCGCAAATCTAAAGTCATTGCACTCATCCCGTTCCGCCATTAATCAACTGTAAATTGCGAGTGTGCGCTAGCTTGCCTGTTGACAATAAATCAGCAAACAGAGTTGTTTCTCCCTGAACTCCGCACCCAATCTGCCTATGGGCCTGAGCATTTGGGCGCCGGCCAGAAGTCCTAGGGGAAATGCGACACGAGGGGCAATGAACGCGTTTAACGCGTCCGCTATGAGTGCGGTTCTTAAAGCGGGATTGCCCGGCTCCAACCATGAATTTAAGGGACCACCGCGCCAGAAACGCGAGGGCATCGCGCGCACGAGTACTTCGATAGCCGCATTAGTTCAATGCGTCCGCGGCAGCGAAGTTAGGGGATTTCGGTCCAGCCGTAGCGCCGATTAGCCTGATTGGGAGTTTTGTGACGAACAGCGTCTGCAGACCCATTGGTCTGCGACCCTGTTGCCCGACATCAGCGCGGCGGAGGCTTCGTCTCCGTCGCTGCGGCTGTCGTCATCGCATGGGAGATGTCAATGACAGCGGAGCCGCCAAGCGCTCGAACGACCTGGAGGAAGAACGCGAGCGGGAACGTGCCGCGATTGACTCGCGTCATGAGCGATTCCTCCGAGACCTTGATGCCATCGGCCTCAAGCAATCGCACAAGGTGCTTGTACGAGGCGCCGCGGCGGCTCATCTCGGCCTGCAGAAGATTCCTTGCCTGCTCGTTCCAGTACGTCCGGACGCGCGGTGCCGGGTCTGTTTCAGCGTGGGAGGGATTCTTCTCGTTGGCCATCAGGAGGTGACTGGGCTGCCTGGAGCCACTTTAGCCCCCTTTTTTTACCCTTTACCTGTCCATTTTGTACGGTTATCAGTCCATTTTACCTAGTGCACAAAGTTTGCCGCCTTACGTGTGGATTTCCAAACGCTCGGTGCCTAGACGCTTTGTGACCACCTTCAGTTGAACCCCATCATGCTCACAGAAACCCGAGTTGAAGAACTCTTCGCCGAATGGCAAACGCCGGAAGCCGGGCGCAGGCTCATTCGCCAAATCCGTGCATCAGGCCCCGTACGCAAACTCCAGCATAGGAACGACGGCGTGCGCACCCGGTACATCAGCCGCAAGATGGACCGCGCGCTGTACGCAGAGAGTCGCACTTGCGAGTTCCCGGGAATCTACATCCGCGAGCATGACCCAGAGACGACGGAGATGTGGCCGCAGCCCTGCACGGTCGACCTCTTGGTGGAAGACATCAATGGCAAGGTTCAATCGCGGCAGGCCCACACGCCCGACCTCTTCCTCATTGAGCACGGGTTCATCATCGAGGAGTGGCGCGAGGAGGAACGTCTTCACCGCTACGCGATGAAGCGGCCACACAATTTCTTCAAGGACGAGTCCGGTCAATGGCGCCATCTGGCCGCCGAGAAGCACTTCGAGAAGCTGGGCATCACGTATCGCCTGCGCTCCTCGGACGAGCACCCACGCGTGTTCCTGTCGAATCTGCAGTTCCTTGAGGACTACACGCTCGAGAGTGCCCCGGCGGTACAGGACGACGTGCGCAAAGGCCTTGTTACGCTGATGGCCGAGCACAACAAGCTGCCGCATCTGAGCCTGATTCACGAGCACGGATTTAAGGCCGACGACATCTTTCAGCTCGTCCTGCAGGGCGACGTGTATGTGGACCTCTACGAGACGACCCTGCACAAGACTGGCGAGCTCATCATCTATCGCAGCGAGGCTGTCGGCAAAGCCGACGCACTATTCAGAAACGCAAGTGCCCAACCCGCGATTGCGAGCCAGCTGATTCTGACCACCGGAAGCAAGTTCTCGTACGACGGCATGAGCTACGAGGTGGTGCTGCTCGGCCACAACAACGTACATGTTCGGGACGCCAATGGCAAGTCGTCGCAGCTGCCCATCGCATCAGTGCAGGCGCTTTTCGAAGAGCAGGCGTTGGAATCTGATGGCGCCTTGCAACAGCCGGGCACGGTCAATTCGAGCGAGCTGTTCGAGTCCAAACGGCTAGACGAGGCGCTACGTCGGTTGGATGCGCTTAAGAACCCAGACGCGAGCGGCGTACCTGAGCGCACCCTGCGCCGGTGGCGCGCGGAAGTCCGCGGAGCGACGACTCCACAGGAACAACTGGACGCTCTGCTCACCCGAAACGTTGGCAACCAAGTGCCCCGCCTTCCAAAAATGACGGTCGACCTGCTCGAGAAGGCAGCTGAGACTTTCTTCAATACGGCTAAGAAGCCCACGGTTCTCGCGACCTACAACGTCTACGTAACGATGTGCGCGGATGCAGAAGTCCGCCCGATGTCGAAGACACGGTTCTACGCACGCATCAAAGGCCTTGAAGATGTCACGAAGCGCGAAGGCAAGCGCAAGGCATATCAGAAGGCGCCGATTCCATTGAGCTTCGACTACGGTCATCCCGTGCATGGAGTCCTGCCGCATGAGGTCTGCTACTGCGACCACACCATCCTGAACGAGTTTCTGAAGGGCTCGGTCATTCAAGACCTAGGCAAGGCGACTATTACTCTGATGATGGACGGCGGGGCTGCCATGTCTCGTGCTTTCTATCTGAGCTATGCGCCGGCGAGCTCCGTTTCTGTGCTCATGTGTCTTCGTGACTATGTTCGCCGGCACGGGCGACTTCCACGCATCCTCGTACTAGACAACGGAAAGGAGTTCCACAGCGAGGCGCTGAAATTGTTCTGCAGCATCTTCAGTATCACCATTCGCTGGCGTCGGCGCTCTCGGCCGCGAGACTCCACCGTAATTGAGCGGATGCTGGGAGTTGTTGAACAGGAAGTCATCTCTCAGCTTGACGGGAACAGCTTGGCGCTCAAGGACCCGCGCATGGTTTCGACGACGCATCAGCCGCAGAAGCACATCAAGTGGACGCTGCCGGCGCTGCATGGGGCAATCGACTACTTCCTGTTCGACGTACACCCGAATCGAATCCATCCGAAATTCGGCATTGCGCCTAAGGAAATGGAGGCGCGTATGCGCACTGAGTATGGAGAGCGCGACTTCCGAACCATCCGCGACGACAAGCTGTTCCGCCTCATGACATCGCCTCACTCCGGCAAGGCAACGCGAAAGATTGACCGCATCCGCGGCGTGTTCGTCGATGGCGTCTACTACTGGAACGACGCGCTCGCCCAGGCTAAGGCGGGTGAGGAGTGTGAGGTACGAGTCGAGCTGTGGCGTGCGCGAATCGTCTATGTCAATTTCCGCAAAAAGTGGTTGGTCGCGGAGGCGCGCGACGGTGGCCGCCTCGAAGGTCGTTCTCGCCTGGAGTTCGAAATGCAAATGCGCGAGGAGACCACGCGCCGTCGCAGTCTCGCAGCGAAGGACCGCATTTCGGAGACGAACTCGCGCAAGCGAACCGCATTGTGGATTCCTGAAAACTGGGACCCCCGCTTGCGTGAACAAACGGTTGAAGCCTATCTGCTGTACGAGCGTCTCGGCATGACCGAGGTTTTCGATGAGGCGAAGAACCCGGCGGGACGCACCCTGAACGTGCCGCTTCGCCGCGGTTCGGACTTGGAACTCATCTACGCGGTGGAGGCCGAGCCGGATTTGCTGACGTCGCAGGATTCCGCATCAGGTTCACTCGAGATTGATTCCGCGGGTGAAGGGACGCATATCGGCATTGTTACCGCCGTCCCAGCCGCCACCAAGCCTGGAAAGAAGGGCTCGTCTGGACGCTTGCCCCGTGCGCAGCCGCGACAGCCGGAGCTTGCTGCGCCAACCGTGCCGTTCGTGCCCCGGCCGCCGGTCGCCGTGGTGCCGGTGCAAATTGTCGAGGAAGACTACTTCTAAGTAGTCGTCCTCGCCCTGGCGCGATTCGTCGCGTCTCAACTTGGAAAGCGCCTTTTGGCAGCGGGCCTGGCAGCGCATTTCTTAAAAAACTGGAGTACTGAAAATGACTAATCAAGCTAATACCACTCAAACGCAAGACAAGAAGGCACCGGGATGGCTATTGGGTCTCACGCCCCAAATGGTGGCACTGCAAAAAGCTTTCTATGAGACCCGCGTCAAGCATCCTGCGATGGAGGCGCTTCTCGAGGACTTGATGCCGTTGCTGATGCCGTATTCAGAGTCCAACATCATCGTGTTGGTCGGTGCGACAGGCGTCGGCAAGTCAGCGCTGACCCGCGTTCTGCTGAAGACCCTCATCGCGGAGTTTGACGGCCTCATGCAGGACGACCCCTCAACCGTGCCGCTCGTCGCGGTCGAAGCATATGCGGACGGAGACCGTCGACATGGCTTCAAAGGCCTATATCAACAGATGATTGGAGAACTCGCTGAACCTGGCATGGGGGAGAAGTCTCCCGCTGAAGTCTCGCAGGGAAAGGTTGTGGTCAAGCCGAGCAGCCGGACAACCGTGGGCGCGCTTCGTAACATGGTCGAACGAGGATTGAAGGAACGCAAGACTCGCATTCTGGTAGTCGATGAGGCGGCGCACATGATGCGATTCGGCAGAGAGGCCGCCACCATGGACACGCTGAAGAGCATTGCCAACACTTCCGGCACAAAAATCGTGCTGGTTGGCTCATTCGACCTCTTCGACCTCATCGAAGGTCATGGCCAGATTGCTCGGCGCACGAGCATCCTCAATCTGGACCGGTATCACATCGACAAGCCGGGAGACCGGGAAGCGTTTCGCGCAGTCGTTCAGAAGCTGCAAGCCAAGTGGCCCTCGGCAGAGGTGCCGAACTTCGTCGCAATTTCGGACGAGCTGATGGAGGTTTCGCTCGGCTGCGTCGGCCTTCTGAAGTCGCTGATGCTCGACGCCTCGGCCATGCAATTGAAGGCTGACGGTAAGTGGAACCCCAAGTTCCTCGTGAAGGCCGCCAAGGCCAACGGGCTGCGCAACGTCATCCGCAGGGAAATCGAGGTTGGCGAGTCGAAAGTTCGCGATGCCCTGCTCGGACAGGTGCTGTGGGACGACGCCACGTTCTCGAAGATGGTTCATCGCATGGACGCCCCGGCCCATGCGTGAGCGCACGCTCTTTTATCCGCTAAAGCCCATGGGCGAAGGTACGCCGGAAGTCGAGAGCTCAGGCAGCTACATCCGACGTCTCGCCTTCGCCCATAGCGAGATGCCGACGACCCTCATGCGTCAGATGCTAACGGCGTTCCCCTTTGACGAAGCCAATGGCCGGACCGTTGAGGAAATCGTCATGGGAATCAACCTTGGCTATGTCGTCGGCAACCGAGTCATGCAGCGACTTGAGAAGTCGACAGGGACGAGGCTCATGGCCACCTCGCCAGTTAGGTTCAATGAGTTTCTGTCTATGCGCGGCCTTCAGCGCAACGAAGCAGGAACGTACTGTCCCTGCTGTGTTCAAGAATCGTCTGAAATATCGTATGGACATCTTGCGTGGGAACTCACAGCCGTTGCAGCTTGCCCCAAACATGGCGTGCGATTGCGCTCGGCAAAGGTATGTGGAGCTCCTAAGGAGGAACACCTCAAGTCAATGAACCGGCCTTCTCTCTTCGGCGTTTGCGCTTGCTGCGGTTCGATTGGCTTCGGGTGCATGACGGGTGAGCCCGAGCCGGCGTCCAACTACGAAATTTGGGTCGCGCACCAGGTTGGCGAACTTGTGGCATTGCCGACAGCCGAAGTGGAGGCGATGACGGCTGAGTCGGTTCGCAAGGGCATCGTCGCTGTCGTCAAGGAAGCGTTCAATGGAAGCGTCGTAAGAGCAGCGAAACGCTCAGGGCTCGGGCGTTCTTCCGTATGCGTTTGGGCCAATGGGACTGTTGCGCCGGCGCTAGACAGTCTCGTGCGGCTTTGCTTTGGCGCGAACGCGAGCCTGGTCGCGCTCCTGAAAGGCCAATTCGTCGCTGCTCAATGCGCGGAACCTGGAGGCATCTGGTCAGACATCCCGAGAAGGCAGTACAGAAAGACGTCGCTGTCTGACCAACAGATTCGGGAAGCAATTCTCGCAGCCGCGAACCAGCCCGTTCCGCCAAGCGCAAAAGAACTCGCACGGAGTCTGAATGTTGACGTTACGCTGCTACGCAAGCGCTTCCGCGAAGAGCAGAATGTATTGGTCGCGTCCCACCAGAAGCACCGTGACCGAGAGACTCAGCGGCGATATGACAATGCTCACTCGCTCTTCATGGCTGCGGCCGATTCTCTGGCAAAAAGCGGAAAGGCGGTTGGGCGCGCGAACCTGCAGAAGCTTACCGGCTGGGTGTCCTACGAATCCTGTAGAGGAATTCGACATAGGGCGATGGTCGACGTGCTTGGGCGATTCAACGCGCGGTGCGCCCTCGATACGGCGTCTGAAGAGGAGTGTTTGATGGCTTCCGTTGAGGGCGCAACATGCGCGCAACCGAGTTCGGCAACCTAGATTCGAGGCTGATGACCTCCCATAATAAAGTCCGGCCCCACGTGGCCGGACTTTTTCGTTTTCGTTCTCAATGCCTGTACTACGGCGACGTCCGAAGTGGTTTGTCCGTCCGCCTAGTCTTTCTCCCACCGGTTGGAATCGTTCGCACCAGCCCCGTACTGGCTGGCCGCGAGGCTCAGCGTTTCAGACCCAGCTGGCCGCGTTTGTCGATTTCCGGAACGGAGTGGCCGCGGTCACCGCTTTCCGCAAGGTGATAGCCGCCTTGCAGACGGTGTCCTTCAACGATTGGCCGAGTACGGCGTCGTTTTACCGTCAAACGGCCACGGACGCTCGACACCGGGGCCAGATGGCCGAAGCCTCCAGATTCTGGCCGGTGAGGCCGCAGTCGCAGATTCCTGCCCAGGTAGGAGTGTGGCGCGCCACTCCAATTTGCTGTGCTCGCACCGGAACGTGCAAACACTGGGTCACACCCAAGGAGGCCGTCCAAGGAACTCCGAAGACCTACACAGTTGCTGCCGGGCCGCGGAAAGCAAAAAGGGCGAGTCACACGACTCGCCCTTCGGCTTTATGGCTCTCGACAGCCCTTGAACGACGTCCGCCATCATCTGGCCGGATACGTTTTCCACCATAACGTGGCCGCGGCGGCCATTGGATAGTGGAATCCACAGCGCTTGATTTCTCAAGGCTTTTTGTTCTGGTGGCCTGGGGCGGAATCGAACCACCGACACGCGGATTTTCAATCCGCTGCTCTACCAACTGAGCTACCAGGCCATCTGTCTTCTTCAGACGCGCTTCGCCGAACAATCAGCGAAGCCCGCTAGTATAGCCGCGTTTCGCCGTTGCCGGGGCAAAACGCCGAAAAAAGTTCAGGCGCCTGCGCCGCGCTTGCCGCGCGACAGGTCGACGCCGAGTTGCTTGAGCTTGCGGTACAGGTGGG
>Ga0209677_100547_pt1 | contig 20860 bp, 22 predicted proteins | sample AraplaCvi_mCL_r2_2_FD_184285 | JGI IMG/M metagenome (GOLD analysis project Ga0209677, IMG submission 184285) | Arabidopsis root microbial communities from North Carolina, USA - plate scrape CL_Cvi_mCL_r2 (SPAdes) (version 2) | ecosystem: Host-associated > Plants > Roots > Endosphere | place: USA... | reverse complement strand
GTCATCGAGTTTAAGGCGTCGCGACTTTAGGGCGTCGCGACGCTCAGCGAAGCCTGCTCGGCAGGAAGGGCGACACAGGTTTTCTTGCGGCTCAGACCCCGGATCGAGCCGATGACCTTCAGCACTTTGCCCGACGGACAGGTGACATTCTGCACGAACGCCACCTCGTAGGGCGCCAGCATCAAGGGCTCGGATTTCAGGATGGTTTGAGCGGAGCACGGCAACGCGGCCGCGGACAGGATCAGCACCAACACCAAGATACGCATTTGGGATTATCCATCAAACCGGCGAACGCATAATAGCGATTGACGGCAAAAGTTTCACGAAGCTTTGAAAAAAATTTGCATCCGGTGAGTCCGATGGAGACCCATTGCGCGGCTGCCGAAAGGCACACGTGCAAACGCCCGCGGCCATCGGCCACGGGCGTCGTTGTCTTACGAATCTGATGCGCGCAAAGAGCGAGACAGCATCGATCGCCGGATATCCGGCCTCGCGCAGCCTCAGTACTTGCTGGCGACGGGGCCGCCCCAGCCGAACCGATAATTCACCCCGACCTTGACGGTGTGCTCGTCGCTGTTGAAGCGGCTGCCGACCACCGGCGCCGGGCCGCTGGTGAAGGTCGTGTTGCCGAAATTGTAATACTGGTACTCCGCCTTGGCCGACCAGTTCGGCGCGAACATGTATTCGAGACCGGCGCCGACGGTGTAGCCGTCCTTGTGGTTGCCGTTGGTGGTGAAGGCCGCCGGCGTGCCGCCGACATTCACGCCGAGCCCGTTGCCGTCGCGCCAGGCATAACCGCCCTTGGCGTAGAGCAAGGCCGGTCCCCAGGTATAGCCGAGCCGGCCGGTGACAGAGCCGAGCTGGTTGGCACCGGTCGATGAGATCACCGTGGCACCGGGGAAGCCGAAATTGGTGGTGTTGCGATCCATCCAGCTGTACTGGGCCTCGATACCAGCCACGAAGTTCGGCGCGAACTGGTAGTCGAAGCCGCCCTGCACGCCGCCGAGGAAGCGACCGTTGTTGCCCTCCAGACTGTTGTTCTGTGAGAACGCGCCGCCGACATGGCCGCCGATGTAGAAACCGGTCCAGTTATAGATCGCCTGCGGCGGGGTGTAGATGGGCGCCTTGGTGTAGGTGCGTGCCGGCATGTCGGCCGCGAATGCCGGGACGGCCAATGCCGAAAAGGCTGCAGCACTCAGCAAAACTCTTTTCATTGGAGTCCCCGTTGATCAGTTGCGACATCTATCGAACAACGTGGCCGCATTTTGGTTGCCCTGTGGCCCTGACGCAGCTGTGATGACATCGCTGTTGTAGCAAGTAGGCAACAAAGCCCTTTCGTTCCATAGGCTTCCCGAATTTTTCGTGAAGCACGGCCACTGCCCCAATATGGGTCGAGATGGGGCGACAATGGGTTCCGCCCGCTCGCCCGATTGTGATCGGCTGGATCTCCCGCGAAAGTGGAGCAGAAGACAGATCAGCGAGTCAGGCCGGCAAGCTCCGGGAAGGGAGAATAGCTGGCGCCGGCGCAAAGCTCGCCGGCGTTCTCAACCACGCGGTCGAGCCGCCCATCGACATAGACGATGGCGTGCTCATGAGCCTCGCGATAACCGCCGTCGGCTTCGCGAGCCGCATAGCGCAGGCAGCTCACGTAGCGGAGCCGGCCGCCCACCGTCCGCTGCATCGGCTCCGCCATGGCGGTGTCGTGCAGGCCGGCGGGGTTGTTGAGGTAGGTCTTCATGAAGGCCAGGATCTCGCTCCGGTAGTTGCCCGGAAACGGCTGGCTGTCGACGCCGCGATCGCCCGTGAACGAGAGACTGCGGCCATTGTCGTCGCCGTCGGTCAGGCAGCCCGCCAGCGCTAGCGGCAGCAGCAGCGCCAGATATCGTGCCGAAATCCCCAAGCCCTGTTCGTCCGATGCAAAGATCCGAAGACCACCCTCGCCAGCTTCTAGACAATTCGGGCCGGAAAGGAAATCGGCTGCCGGTACTCCGCCCCCGGCGCGCATCACTTGCGCGCCGGGTGACCAGAGCCGACTTTTAGCCGCGGCGCGTCGCGGGCGTTGCGCGCTTGAAGCTCAGCTTCGCGCCCGTCTTCTTGATCTTGTTGAGGCTGACCTTGTGGCCGGTCTGATGGAAACCGAGCCGGGTCTTGGCGAGCGAGTGCGACTTCCCGGAGGCATGCATTGCGCTCACCTTGTTGTGATGGCGATGCGCATAGTGGCGGTGCTTCACGCGGTGATGGCGCACCATCTTCTTGAGGTGCCGCGTGCCGGTGGTGGATTTCACTTCGCCGCTCTTCACCTCGGCGCCCTTGGCCTCGCCGCTCTTCATCTGAGTCGCGGCGGTTTGCGCCGGCTTGGCGGCCGCGACGGTCTTGGCAGAGCCGGCGGCCATCGCAGGGGCAGCCAGGATCGAAGCCGCGAGCAGCGCAATGGACATCTTCTTCAGCATGGTCGTCTCCGTGGTTGCGGATCAGGAAGAGCAGGCCGGACGGCCGAGGCTCTCAATCATGCGGAGGAGACTAGGTGCGCGGCACTGAACCCACCCTGAAGCGCCTCACCGGTTTGTGTTCATCTGGATGAACCTGCGTGCAGGTTTGGAACGCGGCCGCGCGTCCTGTTCGTGCGCTCGAAATGCGCATCTTCACCATCCGAACACATTTGCGAGCGTTAGGTGCGCTGCACTAGGCTGTCACCTTCCCGCCGGTATAATGCACAGATCGCGGCGCAAAAACCGCGCAAAGCTCCGGGAATATTTCGGCACTGCGGAGGTTCGTTTCCGCATAGTTACCTGTTGGATCGCCAACGAACTCGGGAGAGATGAATGAACAAGTCTGCAATCAGGATCGCCACGCTGGCATTGTTCTCGATGGCCGTGGCCTCCGGGCCGCTGTTGCTGTCGAAGGCCTATGCCGCAGGCAGCGATACCCCCTCGCCGCCGGCGTCCGATTCGTCGACGACCAAAGGCAAGAAGAAGGGCGACCGGAGCTCGAGCATCGAAGATCCGAAATTCCTTGCCGCCTATCGCACGGCCTATTCGACGATCTACGATCACGGCGAATACGCTGCTGCGATCGAGCAGCTCAAGGCGCTGCATCGTGAGGACGTCGCCGACGTCGCCAACCTGATCGGCTACTCCTATCGCAAGCTCGGCAACTACCAGGCTTCGAAGCAGTACTACGAGCAGGCGCTCGCGGACGATCCGAACCACGTGCGCACCTGGCAGTATTACGGCCTGTGGCAGCTCGAGCAGGGCAACCGCGAGCAGGCGCAATATCACCTCGGCAAGGTGGCGCAGCTCGCTGGCACCGACAGCGCCGAGTATCGTTCGCTCGCCTCCGCTCTCGAGAAGCAGCCGGGCACCGGACTCGTCTACTAAGAAAAGATCTAGTCCAGTCTTGAGTCACCTGGGCGCAACCCTTCGGGTTGCGCCCTTTTTCTGTTGTGTCCTAAGTCATTTCCGATGCGCATCAAGTCCGTCACGAACGCTGGGTCGTCGGCATTCATGTACGTCCCGAGAGCGTCGTCCGCGCGGCAGATAGAGTGCAAATATCCGAACCGCCGCACACGCGGAACTGATTAGTCATAGCGGATTGGCACGAGCTGTCGTGCAGTAAGCGGTCGACTCCCCTCTCCCAGTTCTTACGGGGCCTCACTGTTCGAGACGCGTCGCAAGGGCGACGCTCCTCACCATGAGGGTGAGATTCGCCGCGATAAGACCCTCATCCTGAGGAGGCCGCCGGAGGCGGCCGTCTCGAAGGATGGCCGCACAAAAACTGCACGCCTAGCCTCTTTCGTCATATGCCGTGCCGCAAACGGGGAGAGATTGGCGCCTACTTCATCAAGGCCTCGACCTCGCCGCGGAACGCCTGGCGCGCGGCGTCGCGCGAATAGAACATGTGGCCGCCGGGATAGACCACGAGCTTGACCCGAGGCGGCCTGGTAAAATCCGGCAGTTGATCGAGCACGATCTGCGACCCGAAATACGGCGTCGCGAGATCGAACAGGCCGTGTCCCACCAGCACCTTCAGGTTCTGGTCGAGCGCAAGGATCTGCCGGAGCTCGGTGATCGATTCCGGCGGATGCTGGCCGCGACCGAAATCCCAGGCGCGCCCCACGGCGCCGCTCAAGAGCTCATAGGAGCCATCCGGCCGCCAGTTCAGCTTGCGCGTGGTTAGATCGATCGCTGCGCTGGTCAAGGGACCGGTCAGTGCATCGCCGGACTGATCGCCGATGCGCGAATAGCTGGAGTCCGGAAACGGATCGAGCGCCAGCACCGAGCCGTCATAACGTCCCGCCACCTTGCCGTCGCGACGGGCAAACTCGCGGCGGAATTCGCCGATGTCGAAGCGGCCGGCAAGCCGGCGGCTGATCCCCTGGTCGATGCCGGTGAGCTCGGCGACCTTGTCGGCGATGCGGTTGGTCGCCGCCGAGTCGGCCTGACCCTTGATAAGGTCGAGCAGAAAGTCGGTGCTGGCATAACGCTCGACGTCGGACAGATCTGTGCGCGTCACCGGCCCCTTCACCTGCCGCGCGATCGCGGCATAGCTCGGAAGGCTCGCAACATATTGCAGCAGGCTGGTGCCGGAATATTCGCGGAAGTCCATCAACGGCGAGATCAGAATCAAGCCCTTCACGCCGACGCCCTGCTGCATCTGCAGATTATGCACCACCTTCGGCCCGCGAATGCCGCCATAGCTTTCGCCGGCGACGTATTTCGGCGAAATCAGGCGGTCGTTCTTCTCCAGCCAGCGGCGGATGACGAGCGCCAGCGCATTGACGTCGCCATCGACCGAGAAGAAGCGCTTGCGCACGTCCTCGCCGGTCGCGACGAAGCGGCTGTAGCCGGTGCCGACCGGATCGATGAAGACGAGATCGGTGAAGTCGAGCCAGGTGTCGGCGTTGGGCTGCAACTCGGGCGCGGACGACGGCGTCACGCTGTCCGCATTGATCGGCAGCCGCCACGGCCCGGCATTGCCGAGCTGCAGATAGGCCGAGGACGCGCCGGGTCCGCCGTTGAACAGGAACGTAACCGGCCGCTTGGCTTTATCGGCGCCATCGAGCTGATAGGAGGTGTAGGCGATGTCGGCCTGCGGCTCGCCCTTGTCGTCGAACAGCCGGATCGAGCCCGCGGTCGCCGCGAAGGCGAGCGTGCGGCCAGGCAGCTCGACGGTCTGCCTGGTCGTGGAGTCCGGCGGCAGCTTGTGCTGCTCGGCCGCGGAAGGCGAGCTCGGCGTGCTGGCGGCGCGATTGCCGCCCGGACCGGGACGTGCAGGTGCGGGTGCCGAAGTCGATTGCGGCTGCGGTGACGGCACATCCTCGGCGCGCGCGATATCAGCCTGAAGTGCGGCGAGGGAGATGAGCGCCGCGAGGCCGATTCCCCGCAGCGATGAACGCAGAACAATCATCGTATCCTCCCGGCTTCGCCGCGAATACTGCCATACGATCACAGGCAAGTCATACCTTCCGCTACACGATGTAGCAGAACTCCTTGCGCGGAGCCTATCTGAATTTCTTCCGTGATCCGGATCACATCGAGGCGAGTGCCCTGGACGTGCCGATCCGCTTGAACCGATTGGCGCGACCGGACGTCACACACCAGGGGATCTGGACCGATGGCCACACCGTGGCTTCGTTTCCGTTTTCGACACGATCCGACCACAAAGCCGGTCCACCGGAGCGGCTCCCGCTCGCGGAGTTCAGACATGAAGACATCCATGCTCGCCGTCGTGGCAATTGTCGGGCTGGCAGCACCGGGCCTGATAACACCAGCTCTCGCCGCACCGCCCGTGGCCCTGATCGAGGACGTCCAGGGCCAAGTCGCCGGCGCCGAGCTGATGGACTATGTCACGCCGGGACAGGTCATCAAGCTCGGTCCCGACGGCATGCTGGTGCTGAGCTATCTGAAATCGTGCCGCCGCGAGACCGTCAGCGGCGCGGGCAGCGTGACGATCGGGACCGGCGCCAGCAAGGTCGATGGCGCCAATCTCAAGAACGACATCGTCAATTGCGATGCGGGTCACGCCCAGGCGATCGTGCGTGAGACCAGCGAGGTCGCCGCCACGATCGTGCGCGGCATCGGGCAGGAGGCCGACGCCGCCCTGCCCCAGATGATCCTCTACGGCGCTTCCCCGCTGTTCGAGGCGAAGGGCCGCGGCACGCTCGTCGTGGAACGGCTCGACCAGCCCGGCGAGCGTCAGCAGATCGAGCTCAACGGGCGGCAGTTCAAGGGCAGGTTCTATGACTTCGCCGGCACCAAATATTCGTTGACGCCAGGTGGCACCTATGCCGCCACCTTCGGCAGCCTGCGCATCGTCTTCCGCGTCGATCCGCAGGCCAAGACCGGCCCCGGCCCTGCGGTCGGACGCCTGATCCGGATGGATTGAGCTTCGCCGGTGGAAAATTTGCAGGTGGAATCGGCGAGCCACATTCCGTGACGATCGGCCGGCGAACGCGCGACATCCTCGCCGTGCTGGCATTCGCATTGGCGAGCGCCGCGCTGTTCGCTTCGCCGTTGTTCGACCGCGGTCGCGGGCTGTCGCTCGATGTTCTGACCTGGTTGCGCTTCGAGACATTCGGCGTCCGGCATGCCTCGGCGGAAAGCCCGGCCGTCGTCGTCGGCATCGACGACGACAGTTATCGGACACCGCCTTTGGAGGGATCGCCGCTGCTGACCTGGACCGGCGAGATCGGCCACGTGCTCGGCGCAATCCTGGAGGGCGGCGCTAAGGTGGTCGGCTTCGACATCGTGTTTCCGGCTTCGATCGAGCAATCCGAGATCCCGCTCGGCGACAGCACGCTGGGTGACAAGGTGCGCGGCGTCGATCGCGACTTCCTGCGCGCTCTCGCGAGCGGAGCGGCCACCGGCAAGGTCGTGCTGGGCGAGGTCGCGGGAGGGCACATGCCGGCGCGCGGCCAGCAGATCGCCGTCCGCGGCGCCGCCAATCTGCGGCCGCTCAACATCTACATGGATCCCGACGATGTCGCGCGCCGCATTCCGCTGACCTTCATCATCAATGATCGCGCGGTGCCCGCCATGGCGCTCGAGCTCGCCAGCCGCGCGCTCGGCACCCAGCCCGTGATCGAGCCGGACAGTTCAGCCATGCTTGCCGGCAACCGCGTTGCCGGCAGCGTCCCCAACACGATGACGCTGAATTTCGAGGGTGGCGCCGATGACATTCCGACCTACTCCTTCGCGGATCTGCGGGCCTGCGCGCTCAAGGGTGACAAGGACTATTTTCGCCGCGCGTTCGCCGGCAAGGTCGTTCTCGTCGGCACAGTAACCGGAATTGAGGACCGGCTGCAGACCTCCAAGCGCTTCGCGACCCGGGCCGAGGGCGCGCGGCGCCCACGCTGCGCCCTCGCAGAACCAAAGGCCACCGATAGTTTCATCCGCAGCACGATCCCCGGCGTCTATATCCATGCCACCGCCGTCAACAATCTGATCCGCAACGACGCGGCGGTGGAGCTCGGCCGCGTGTCCGCATTCCTGTTCGCCGTGATGATCGCGCTGGCGGCCGGCGAGTTGGCGCAACTCTTCAAGCCGGCGATGGCCGCGGCGATCCTGCTTGGCGCCGCTGTGCTCTACACCGCGGCGGCAACGCTGCTGTTCAACCATGCCATCGTGCTGCCGCTCGGCGAGCCGCTCGGTGCCGGGGCGCTCGCCCTGGCCGCCATGATCGGCTACCGATTCATGGTGAGCGACAAGGACCGCAGGCTGCTGCAGAAGAGCTTCGCCTATTACCTCGCACCGCGCGAGATCGAACGGATGCTGGCCTCGCACAAGCTGCCGCAGCTCGGCGGAGAGACGCGCGACGTCACCGTGTTTTTCTCCGACATCGAGGGCTTCTCGGAGATTGCCGAGCGGATGTCGCCGCACGATCTGATGGCGCTGACCAACGAATATCTCTCGGCGATGACCGATGTCATCGAAGACCACGGCGGCTATGTCGACAAATATATCGGCGACTCCGTGGTCGCAGTGTTCGGTGCACCACTCGACGATCCGAATCATGCCGCGAGCGCAGCGCGCGCCGCGCTCGGCTGCAAGGTGCGGCTCGCCGAGCTGAACCGCAGCTCGACGGCGTTTCATGGCATCACGGTCGCCCAGCGCATCGGCATCAACAGCGGTGATGCGCTGGTCGGCAATTTCGGCTCGCAGCGGCGCTTCAACTACTCCGTCATGAGCGATGCCGTGAACGTCGCCTCGCGGCTCGAGGGCGCCAACAAGTTCTATGGCACCACCATCATCGCTTCCGACACCACGGTGGCGCTGGCGGGCGATGCCTTCGCCTGGCGTGAGCTCGATACAATCAGGGTCAAGGGCCGCGCGCAGGCGATCAGGATCTTTGAATTGCACGGCCTCGCATCGGATATCGGCACCGAACAGCAGGCCGTGCTCGCCGACTATGCCGCGGGCCTTGCCCATTGGCGCACTGGGGCATTGCAACGCGCCGCAGACAGCTTCGCGACATCGGCAGCCGTCGACCGACCGAGCGCGCTGTTCGCCGCGCGCGCCAAAGAGGCGGCCGCGGACGGCGCCACGCCGGATTGGGACCCGGTCCGCAGCCTGCAGGAGAAATGACGCCGACGTGACAGCCGGGACGCTGGCCTTCCAGCAGCCGGATTTTCGACCGCAACCGCCCCACGCCCTGCCCCATTAACCTGCCAACTCACCCATTCGGAACCGTCGTCTCGACAACCGAGCCCAAGGTCGGCTAGACGACGAATGCATCGTGAGATCGGCGGCCCATCGAGCCAGTAAAGTCCATGAATACGTCCAAGCGATATGAGCGGATTGCCTTCGTTGCGAGCCCGAGCGCCGAGGCGCAGGCGGCGCTGGTCCAGCTCACCGAGCAATACGGCGATTGCGATCCCGAGACCGCCGACATCATCGTCGCGCTCGGCGGCGACGGGTTGATGCTGCAGACGCTGCACGATCACATGCGCACGGGAAAGCCGATCTACGGCATGCATCGCGGCACCGTCGGCTTCCTGATGAACGAGTTCAGCCCGCACGAGCTGCGCGCCCGGCTGGCCGCGGCACAGGAATCCGTCATCCATCCGCTTTTGATGCGCGCCACCGATGTCGACGGCACCGTCCACATCCATCACGCCATCAACGAGGTCGCGCTGTTCCGGCAGAGCGCGCAGGCGGCGCGGCTGCGCATCCTGATCGACGAGCGCGAGCGCATGCCGGAACTGATCGCCGATGGCGTGCTGGTGTCGACGCCGGCGGGCTCGACCGCCTATAACCTCTCGGTGCAAGGCCCGATCCTGCCGATCAATGCCGCGCTGCTGGCTCTGACGCCGATCAGCGCGTTCCGGCCGCGGCGCTGGCGCGGCGCCCTGCTCCCGAATACCGCCTATGTGATCATCGAGGTGCTGGAAGGCGAGAAGCGGCCGGTCGCCGCGGTTGCCGACCATGACGAGGTGCGTGACGTCCGCCGCGTCGAGGTCTTGTCGGACAAGACCATCTCGATGCGAATGCTGTTCGATCCCGGCCACAGCCTGGAAGAACGCATCCTGCGCGAGCAGTTCAGCTACTAGAGCGTTTTCAAGCGAAGTGGATACCGGTTCGCGTCAAGAAAACGCGTCAAAACAAAAGCTGGACCCTCCGTTCCAATTCAATCGGAACGGAGGGTCTGACGCCCCGGTTTTTCCCGGGGCGCGGCCGCTCGGGCGGCGCCGACAACCGTTCCTTAACCCTCGGCCCGGTATGGTTAATGCCAGTATACCGACACTCTCCGGAGCCGGGCCGGTTCAATGTATCGCATCGACTTCAACAAGCTGCGCTTCCTGATCTGCGACGACAATCCGCATATGCGCCGCATCCTGCGAACGCTGCTGCACTCGTTCGGCGCACGCGAGGCCTATGAGGCCGAGGACGGCGCCACTGCGCTGGAGATGTACACCCATTACGTTCCGGACATCGTCATCACCGACTGGGCGATGCCGATCTTCGACGGCCTCGAGCTCGCGCAGATGATCCGGCAGCCGGAATCCAAGGGCAACCCCTACGCACCGATCATCATGCTGACCGGGCACTCGGAGAAGCGGCGCGTCACCGTGGCGCGCGACGCAGGCGTCACCGAATTCCTCGCCAAGCCGATCTCGGCAAAGGGCCTCTATCAGCGCATCCTCAACGTGGTCGCCAATCCGCGCCCCTTCATCAAGACCAAGACCTATTTCGGCCCCGACCGGCGCCGCAACACCAACACCGCTTATATCGGCCCCGAGCGTCGCGTCGGCGGCGAGTTCGAGATCGTGCAGCAGCCGTCGCTGATCGACAAGGCACGCTCGGCCGTCTAACGCGGCGGCGGCATCAACGCTGACGCAAGGTCAAGATCGCTCCCGCATCCCGCGCGAACGCGAGCAACGCAAAGCCAGGAACAGACGATGGCGAAACAGAAAGCTCCGGGGATCGAGGTCAAGACCTACGCCACCCATCACGTCATCACCCAGCCCAATCCGCTCAAGAAGGTGCTGCGCCGGGTCGAGGCCAAGGATCTCGATGATCCCATTGCCCGCGCCGAAGCAGCCCTTGCCGGTCTCTCCGGCGAGTTCGGATCCTGGATGGACACCGAGGCCGCGCGCCTCTCGGCTGCCTATGCCACAATCCAGAAGAGCGGCTTCACGGACGCGGCCTGCGACGAACTGTTTCGCGCTGCGCATGACATCAAGGGCGATGCCGCGACCTTCGGCTTCCCGTCCGCGGCGGCCGCCGCGGACAGCCTGTGCCGGATCATCGAGCACGCGCCCGACCTCGAGAAGGTGCCGGCCGAGCTGCTCACCCACCACATCAACGCGATCCTGGCGATCGTGCACGATCACACCAAGCTCGATAGCGTCGCCACTGCGCGCGAGCTGAGCCGCCGGCTGCGCAAGGTCGCGGACGACTATCTCATCCACGTCAACCAGGACCGGCCCGAGCATCTGGAGGCCATCCTGGCGCCGAGCATCGTTCCCGGCGATTAAGGCTCTCCCCCACCCGTTCGCCGGTAGCGGAAGTCGCAGCGGCTGGCACCCTGCATGATGGTCTCGGTCCGCGTCAGCTTGACGTCATCAAAGCCTGCGGCGGTGTCGAAATCGGCGCTGCAGACCACGAGAAAGCCGAGCTCCGGCTCGCCGAGGGCCTTGTAGAACTCGGCATAACGGCAACGCGTTACGTCGATCTCATAGGCGTCCTTTGATTGCGCGATGACGTGATAGTCGAGCGCCTCGTCGCGGGCGTAGGTCGTAAACGCCGACGCCATGATCCGCCCGAGATCGGTCTCGGTCCGCGACTGCCAGAACTGTTCGCCGTAGCGGCGATAGAGGTCGCCGAGCGTCCGGCGCACCAGCGCGTTGGCGCGGGCCTCGCCAAGCTCGGCCTGCAGCGCTTTGATCAACGGCACCAGCACCTGCGCCTGGATCTTGGCCTGCTCGATGACGGGAATGCTCAAGGCCGACCTCCCCTGCTTGTCGCCTCGGCATCATACCATCAACGATCCAAGCCCGGGACGCTCATGCGCATCGCGGGCTTCGGACCGTGGCCGGTGCAAGAGCTCAGGCGGCGAGCGGCGCGTAGTCGAGCGGCGCCACCGCGTCTTCCGCCATAATCTGGTCGCAGAACCTGCGCGCCTCCTCGCGCGCCGACTCCGTCGCGAAGCGGCGCAGCAGGATCAGCAGCGGCTCGGCCGCGTCGTGCTCGGTCGAGCAGTGCGTGAGCACGCGCTCCACCATGCGCCGCCGCAAATTCGCCGCGCCGCTCAGGCTGTCGGCAAAACCGGTCTCATGGCAGACGTCGAGCGCGATGCGGAAGGCGTCGTAGGTCGAGTCCGGAATGCCGGCCCGGCCGAGCAGCGCATGCAGGTTGGCGGTGCCGCGATCATTCAGCAGCGAGCCCACCCGCGCGAGCGGCAGGCCCGAGAGCTCCGACAGCGCGATCTCGAACAGCTCGATATTGCCCGACAGCAGCGCCCGCAGGATCAGGCCCGCAGTGAGCTGCGAGGTCGCGCGCAAATGACGGATCAGGCCGCGTAGCTCGCCGCCACGGGTATGCGCGGCGATGGAGATGGTCGAACGGTCGCGGGCCTCGGTGGCGATCCGGTCGGCGCGATCGGCGCTGAGCCAGTTCCGCGCGACCACGAACTGCGCGAGCGTCTCTGTGAGCTTGCCGACCAAAGCCGCACGCGTCGCGGCCGGCAGGTCGTCCAGCACCAGCATCGACTCGCGGATTGCGGCCAGATGGCCGTGGCGATCCACGATGCGGTCCCAGGAGAACGGCGGCAGGTCGGCGGAGGCGTTCTCGATCAGCTCGAGCGCCGCGGCTGCGCTGCCGACCTCGGCGATCGCGGCGCAGATCGGCGCCGGCAAACCGATGCGGCGCGCGATCGCGCATTGCATCTCCGAATTGCCGGTCGCGACGATGTCGACCAGGTCGGCGTCGATCAGCAGAGGTGAATGTTCGAGCACGGGCAGCGCCACGGACGGCTGGTCGGTCGCGAGTGCCTGGACGATGGCAGCCGGCGCAGCGGGCGAATGCGCGAACACCTGCGCCATCGCCTGCCGCACCAGCGGCGACGGATCATCCAGCAGCATCAGCAGCGCGCCTTCGGCGGCCGCACGATCCTCGTCCGAGAGATCCGAGATCACCCAGGCTCGCGCCAGGGCCCGCGTCGCGTCGGCCCGCTCGCCGGCGGACGCGGTTCTTACCCAACTGATGAACTGCCGAACGATCATGGTCTTTCCGGCTTACGCAACTGTCAAAACGAGGCCCATTGGGCCTCAACATCAGAGACAGTAAACCATGACGCTTAACAAAGTGTTCACCATAAGTGGCTGGTTTTATTGACCTTTTATTAAGAGGAACCGGTACGATGCGACCAATTTGCACGCGAGGAAACGCATCTCTGCACGCGGCACGACGGCGCATTGAAGGTGCCGGCTCGCGCTGGCCGTGGCGACTGCGGGCCGATTTCGCTGGATCTCAGAGGGACTTGGTAGGAAACACCTGCCGAGCGGCGGCGCAATGAGCGTCAGCCGGAGAAGGTCCCGTTGGGATCGCTGAACAGATCGAGCGGCCGCGGCGCATTGCCAGTGGCCTGACCGGTCGACGAGGTATTCGCGACCGGCGACGACGAGTGGCCCCACAATTCGTGCACCGAAGGCGAGACCGGCTGCGGCTGGCCGTCGACCTGGAACAGCGAGCGGAACATCGGGTCGGCTGACGGCGTCGCGGTCGATGACGCGCCGTCGGCAGAAGCCATTGTGGCGCCCTGCGCCTGCACATTGCGCGTGTCCGGGAACATCGACAGGAACGTCGCGGTGTCGGTCGTCGGCATTGCGCCGCCGCCCGCGACGTTGGAGGTGCCGCCATAGAGCGCGAGCGCGCCGCGCGTGGTCGACGAATTGGCCGCGCCCGAATAGCGCGACGTCAGCACCGCGTAGACCTGGGATACGCTGCGTGCGTTGCCGTCCTGGTCATAGAAGATCGGCCGGTTTGCCGCCGCGGCGCCGGGAAACATCTGCGCGGCGGTGGCCCGCGGGGTGTCCTGGGCGCTGGTGATCAGCTTAGCGGCGCCGCCCGCGCCCATGAAATGCGCCATGTAGAGCTCGGCATCCGTCGGCCGGCGGCCGAGCTTGCCGGTGAGCTGAAAGCTGTTGGACTGGGTCAGCGCGGCGGCCATCGACGACGACGCCTTGGGGTCGTCGCGCAGCTTCATGATCGCCTGCCGCATCGAGGGATCGCTGACCGCGTAATCGCCGGACGCGGTCTTGGTGATGGCGTCGGCATATTGGCCGTAGCCGAGCTGGCCGCCCGCTTCCTTGACGGTGGCGAGCCAGGTCTGGTCGATGAACTGATAGAGCCCGCGCGCTGATGAAGTCGAGGCGCCAGCGGACGGATTGAAATCCGATTCCATCTTGGCGGTCGACAGCAGATATTCGAAGCTCGCGCCGACCGTATCGGCCGCCTGCTTGATCGCGCCGGCGACCTTCGCCCGCACCGTGTCGAGCGGACCTGATGGCGTGGAATTGGACGCGTCGACCGACATGAGATGACCCGCTTTCCTGCAGACTGCTTTCTTGCAGATTCGTGGCAGACGAACGCGCCGCACATGCCGAGCGCTGCGAGCGCTCCGAGCGGGGTCAACTTGCGTCGGTCATGGTTAATGGGAGGTTAAATTTGCACCCCCCCCGCACCATCACTTGCTCGGCCATTGGCGCAGGCGCGCCTGACGCGCTCGGCCAGCGCCCTATTTGCTGCGATAGACGGAGGCCGGATCAAACAGCCTGTCGGCATCGACGAAAGCGAGCCGTGCACCATCAGCGCCGTGCTCGACCTTGCGATAGAAGCAGGAATGGCGGCCGGTGTGACAGGCCGCGCCTTGCTGCTCGACGCGAAGCCAGATCGCATCCTGGTCGCAATCGGTGCGCATCTCGACCACGCGCTGGGTCTGACCCGAGGTCTCACCTTTGCGCCACAACGCGTTGCGCGACCGGCTGAAATACCAGGCCTCCCCGGTCGCAACCGTCTTGCGGAGCGCCTCGTCGTTCATGTGAGCGACCATCAGCACGTCGCCGGTCGTGGCGTCGGTCGCCACAGCCGTGACGAGTCCGGCGGCGTCGAATTTAGGCAGGAACGCGAGCCCTTCCTCGCGCTCTTCTGACGATGTGGACACGAAAGCCCTCGCTAGGCGATGAGCGAGGCTACCGTTGCGGCGCCCGCACCATGGACAGGAAGCGGCTCTGCTCGGCGGGATTGTCGCGGAACATGCCGGTGAAGCGGCTGGTGAAGGTCACGGCACCATGCTTGGCGACACCGCGCACCGACATGCAGGTGTGCTCGGCCTCGATCATCACGGCCACGCCGCGGGGCTTCAGGATCTCGTCGATCGCCGCCGCGATCTGCGCGGTCAGATGCTCCTGGGTCTGCAGCCGGCGCGCAAAGATGTCGGTCAGCCGGGCGAGCTTTGACAGGCCCACCACCCGTTCGACCGGCGTATAGGCGATGTGCGCCTTACCGTAGAACGGCATCATATGATGCTCGCATTGCGAGGTGAACTCGATGTCGCGGATCAGGACGAAATCGTCATAGCCCGCGGTCTCGCCGAAGGTCCGGTCGAGCACCTCGGCCGGGCACTGGTGGTAGCCCTGGTAGAGCTCGTCGAAGGCTTCGACCACCCGGCGCGGCGTATCGACCAGGCCCTCGCGGGTCGGCTCCTCGCCGATATAATGGAGCAGCGTAGTCACCGCGGCTTCGGCCTCGGCGCGCGATGGGCGCGGCCGGTCGGCGCGTACCGCAGCCGCGAGGAATTCGGACGGATCAAGCTCGGCGGGCCGCTCGGGAAGCTTGGCCTCGGCGACTTTCGCATCAGGCTTGTTCGCACGTAGGGTTTTGATCAAAGCGTCCATCTCTTCTCCGTTCGACCGGTCGGTGATCCGACCGGAGTGTCACCGGCAGACGGGGCGATTCATACGCCGGACGCCTGAGGATATATGGCTGGAATTTCCGCCTTTCGGCTCCATATAGTCCCAATATAGGGCTGTGAAAACCGCCCGCCAAGGCCGTCCGCGCCGGTAAATGGACCCTTCCGCGCGGCACATCTGGGAACGTTGGGCATGCTGAACGACATCTACAACAAGCGCATCATCGAGCTCGCCGGCAATATTCCGCGACTCGGACGGCTAACGGATCCCGATGCCAGCGCGACCGCGCATTCCAAGCTCTGCGGCTCGACGGTCAAGATCGATTTAAAGATGGATGGGCCCGTCGTGACCGACTTCGCTCATGACGTAAAGGCCTGCGCACTGGGCCAGGCCTCCTCCTCGATCATGGCCCGCCACGTGATCGGCTCGAACGCGGCCGAACTGCGGGAGCTGCGCGAGACGGTCCGCAAGATGCTGAAGGAAAACGGCGCCCCACCGGAGGGCAAATGGGCCGACATCGCGCTGCTCGAGCCGGTGCGCGACTACAAGGCCCGTCACGCCTCGACCATGCTCACCTTCGATGCCGTGGTCGACGCCATCAACCAGATCGAGGCCAAATCGGGCAAGGCACAGCCACTGGAGCAGCCCGCCGTGGCGGGCTGAACCGGTTCCTGGTCTCTACTGTGCCGGCGTCGCCGCGACCGTGTTGGACGGCACCGCTTCCGCCGTCCTGGTCGACTTCTGCGTTGCCTGGGTCTGCTCGGCGGCGAAACGGTCCTGCCCCTTGGATGCAACCGTCGCCATCGGCGTGCCGGTCTTCACCTGCGGCAGCACCTCGGCCACCAGATCGGTGGTCACGAGATTGGTCTGCCGAAGCTCGTTGCGCGACAGCTCATGCAGGTCTTCCCACGGCGGCACGTTGAGTGCGAGCGACAGCAGATCGCCGGCGCCGCCCATGTCGAACGTGTACTTGGCCAGCCGTCCGATATCGCGCTCGACGATCATCAGGTCCTGCGCGCTGTAGCTCGCCGCCTTGGCGTCGTCGGCGCGGTCTCCCATCCAGATCTGGTGCACGCGGACATGCGCTGCATCCGGCACGTAGCGCGTGGTGCCGCCAAGCAGCAGGAACACGCACATCGATTCGCAGTAAGCCTGCGGCGCGATGGTGGCCTGATCGCCCTGCCCGCGCCCGCGCGAGCTGATGCCGACCGTGGTGCGCAAGTTCAAGCCCCGGAACCTGCGCCCGAGCGTGATCGCGTCATTGACCGAGCCGCCGCTGGAATCCAGCACCAGCGTGGCTCCGTTCAGGTCGCGCCCCTTGGCGAAATCCTCAAAATCCTTCGGTGTGTCGCCGGTGACGATGCCGACCGCGGAAACCCAGCCGCAATTCGGATCGCACGCCACCCAGTTGAAGTGCATCGGCAGCTTGCGCTCTTCGAGGGTGGCTCCCGCCTGCGCTGTGCTGCCCACGGTGAAGATGGCGCTAGCGAGCGCGACACTAAGTGCTGCGCCGCCAAGAAGCAGCCAGCGCAGTTTGAGCGACTTCAATGATCTCACACCCAATCCTTCCCAAGCCCCATGCCCAAGTGCGCCACGTCCGAAGTTCACGCACATTTCAGGTCGGCTCCTAAGCGAACTTCGGAAGCATAGGAGCGATAGAGGTTTCTTTTTGCAGTGCGACACTGGACCTGAAGAAGTTCCGATGGCACACGTTCGGAACGACCGATCCGAACTTCAAGACCGCCGCACTGGTAAGCCTAGCTGTGGCAAGAATCGCGCCAAAGCGTTACGATCCTGTCACATCCCCGTTAGGAAAACCTATCCGGGGAACTGCGTACGGTCCAGCCGCTGATATGCTGCATTGCCACTGAAATGATGCGGTATTTGCGGCAATGACACACAAAAATGCGCGAGCGCAGGTTCCCCGCTCAGGAACCGCGCAACTAAGAGCTTATTTTCGAGCACGACGCTCATGAAACACTCAATATGCTCCCATAACCATGATCATCAGGCGCTCACCCGTATGATTCCGGGGCTGCCGCGCCGCGGCGCGCGCGCGCTGATCTGGCTTTATCGCAGCACGCTCTCTCCGCTGGTCGGTTACAATTGTCGTCACCTGCCGACCTGCTCGGTCTATGCCGATGAAGCAATCGAACGATTCGGCTTGTGGGCGGGCGGCTGGATGACCTTGGCGCGGCTGCTGCGCTGCCAGCCCTTCGGCACTTCGGGAATCGACAACGTTCCTGCAAGCGCACCGACCGGCGCGCGCTGGTATCTGCCGTGGCGCTATGCGCGCTGGCGCGGCGTCAACGGTCCGAACTGATCGCCGCGCCGCAGCAAGTCTTTGCAGAAGACGCACGCGCCTACTACGTGCATCATCTGACAAATCACCAACCGTTCAAAACTAATCGCGCTATTATTTGGATGCGGAGCGAAATCGCGCTGCTGGAACGGTCGCCGCACGTCTCGCGTTGATGTGATGTTTCCTGATGGGAGGAAACACCCATGCGCTTCAGAATAAGCCCATCAGGGCATGATCCAAGGCAGATCGACCTGTTCGCCATCCTGGCGCTGATCGTGATCATCGTCGGCGTCTGGCGCTATTACGAGGACATCACCGCGCTGCCTCCCAGCACCACGGCCTATATCGTCCCCAGCCAGCACGTGCATTGGTAAGGCGGTTTTGACTAACTACCAACGCGGCCAGAACCAGAAGCCGTCGCGGCGCGGCGGCCGTGGCGACAGCGGAATCGGCGCCGGCGGCCGCAGCACGCGACGCGGCCGCTCGACTTGCTCGTCCATCTGGGGCGAAACTGCGGCCTCCGCCGAAGCGCTCGCATCGCCCGCCGGCAATCTGACCGACAGCAGCAGATTGGATTCCTTCGTCCGCCAGCGATAGCCGATGCCGAAATCGAGCGGCTGGGCACGCTCGAACAGGCCGGCATATCGCTCCTGATACTTGTTCGGAAACTTCTCGACCGGCCCGGCATAGCGGCCGAACGGGAAGAAGCGCCACGCCTTGGAATCGTAGCTGGCGAGCGGGATGCCGGAATCGTCCTGGATGATGGTGGCGCTGTTGTTGAGCAGCCAGCTCCGCACGGTCGAGAAGCCGCGTGAATGCAGCAGATAGGAAGCGCTCTTGAGCAGGCTGTTGCCCGGCGCGAAGGTCTCGCAGAACCTCAGGAAGCCGCTCGACTTCACTCCCGAATTGGAGAGATCGGTCGAGAAGTAATACAGGGTCCTCTCGGCGCCGTCGGAGTCGGCAAAGACGATGCGCGCGCCCTGCGTCGCATTCGGCGGCTGCGGCTCGCCGGCCTCATGCAACGCGCCATCGGCATCGAGCCAGACCAGGCCGGCGCTGCGGATGGCATTGCCGGTGCGCGCCAGGAACACATAGAGGATCGGCAGCGTGCCGTTGATCTCGCCCTCGTTCAGGTCCGTCTTCATCTGCTTGGTGATGAAGAACGAAAAGCTCAGGAGCGATTGCAGCGAGTGCTCGACGTAGGACAGCGACGGACCGATACCGGCGCGCGGCAGTTTCGTCAGATCCGGGATCGGCCCGGTCGGCTCCAGCGCGGCCATCACATAGGTTGTTGCCTTCGCATAGAAGGCATCCGCGTACAGGAAGTCGGGTCCGGAGAAGAAATAGAACATCGCCGGCCGCGGCGCTGCCAGGTTGGCGTCGGCCCAGGCATGGATCCTGGTGAGCTGTCGCTGCTCGAGCTGACCGAAGGCACTGTCGAAGAAGCGCTGATGGCGTTGCCACGCGGGATCCTGCGTCAGAGGAACAAGCGACGACGCGGCCGATGGCGGCATGCCGGCGAGCAGACGCGCAGTGTCGTCGGCAGTGGCAGGCTCGGCTGCCGCAGCCGTGACCGCCAGCAGGATCGCGCCTGCAAGCATCGCCAACATCGTCGTGACGCGCATCATCGCTATTCGTGCCCCGGATATGCGGCGGCTTTCCCGGTGGGACGCCTGTGCGCCAACAGATAGATCAGCAGGCCGCACACCATCACCAAAGTGCCGAGCCCGGCCTGCAGGGGTCGCTGCGCGAAGAGATAATACATCATGAAGCCGGTCACGAGCAGGAAGAGTGCTGGCGTCAGCGGGTAGCCCCAGGCCCGGTATGGCCGCGCCAGATCGGGATGGGTGACACGCAGCTTGAAGAGACCGAGCACGGTCAGGAACGAGCATGCCAGCAGCGCGAACTGGATGAAGTCCAGCACGGCCTCGAAACTGTCGGTCAACAGCATCAGACTGGCGACTGCAAGCTGGAGCAGCAGTGCATAGATCGGCGCGCCGCCGCGCGAACGGCGGGCAAAGACGGCCAGCATGGGTACGTCCTCGCCCATCGTCATCGTCACGCGCGGCCCAATCCACATCATCGCGGCAATCGACGGCACGAGGCCGATGCAGATCATCGCCGCCACTATCTGGCCGCCGAGCTCACCGAAGATGTAGCTGCCGGCGATGCTTGCGACCTGAAGCCGGCCGGCGAGGCTCGCCATCGGCGCCGCCCGCAGGAATACGGCGTTGAGCGCGATGTAGAGCACCAGCACGATTCCCGTGCCTGCCAGCAGCGATCGCGGCAGGCCCTGCTCCGGCGCGTGCATCTCGCCGATGATGTAGGTCGCGGCATTCCAGCCCGAGAAGGCGTACATCACGAACACCAGCCCGATCGCAAACGGTCCGCTGGCGATCAGGCCGAGATCCGAGAGCGCGGGCGCGAAGCTTATGGGCTGCGGAGATGGGAGCACGACGCCGGCGATCAGGAAGGCCGCAATCAGGCCGACCTTCAGGACGGTGGAGACGAGCTGGAAGCTGCTCGAGTGCCTGACGCCGCCAAGCTGCACCAGCGACACCAGCCACACCACGGCGACCGCGAGCAGGCGTGACGGCACGCCGGGCAGCACGACGGCAGCATATTCGCCGCAGGCCATGGCGGAGAGCGCGACCGGCGCGGCGAAACCCACCGTCGCAGAGACGAAGCCAGCCATGAAGCCGACCGCGGGATGAAACGCGCGCGACAGGAAATTGTACTCACCGCTCGAGCGCGGAAACATCGCGCCGAGCTCGGCATAGGCGAACACCCCGCACAGCGCGACGACGCCACCGATCGCCCACAACAGCAACACCGAGAAGCCCGAGGGAATATCCTTGACCTGGAATCCGAGGCTGGTGAAAACGCCGACACCGATCATGTTGGCGACGACGAGCGCGGTCGCCGCCAGCACTGACACGGACCGGGGTGTGCCGTCGCGCGGCGGGGCCGACCAGGACTTGTCGTCTGCCTCGGATGCTGCCATCTCGCATCGGGACGCCATGCGCCCCCTTCCCCCTCTGAGCCGGATCGACCGCAGGTTGAGGCCGATCGCATTCAAGCACGGTCAACGCGTACGAAATAAGGCGCGAATCACGGTATTAAGATACTATCTGCAAGTCTCCCCGGCA
>Ga0209677_100543_pt1 | contig 21018 bp, 17 predicted proteins | sample AraplaCvi_mCL_r2_2_FD_184285 | JGI IMG/M metagenome (GOLD analysis project Ga0209677, IMG submission 184285) | Arabidopsis root microbial communities from North Carolina, USA - plate scrape CL_Cvi_mCL_r2 (SPAdes) (version 2) | ecosystem: Host-associated > Plants > Roots > Endosphere | place: USA... | reverse complement strand
GACGTTGTCCAGACCGTAGACGCGGGCAATACCGTCACCGACGGACAACACCTGTCCGACTTCGGAGACCTCGGCCTCCTGGCCGAAATTCTTGATCTGGTCCTTGAGGATCGCGGAAATTTCCGCGGCGCGGATGTCCATCAGCCTGCCTCTTTCATCGCGTGCTTGATCGAATTGAGTTTGGTGCGAAGCGAACCGTCGATCATGCGGCTGCCGAGCTTGACGACAACACCGCCGATGATCGCAGGATCGACCTTCACGTTGAGAGTGACGTCCTTGCCGGCCACCGATTTCAGAGCGTCCTTCAGAGCGTCGAGATTCTTGTCAGACAGGGCGTCGGCGACGGTGACGTCGGCCATGACCTCGCCCCTGAACTTGGCCACCAGCACATTGAAGGCGCGGATCACGTCGGCCACCGCGAACAGGCGGCGATTGGCGGTGAGCACCTTCAGGATATTGGCCGCGATGCCGGTGATGCCGGCATTGTCGAGCACGGCGGCAAGCGCCTTCTGCTGCACGTCGGCTCCGAACACCGGGCTGCGGACCAGCCGCTTCAAGTCGGCACTCTCGTCGAGCATGGCATTGAACTTGTCGAGATCGGCCTTGACCGCGTCGACGGATTTCTCGTCGCGCGCCAGGTCGAACAGGGCCGTCGCATAACGACCGGACACACCGGATACGGATGAATCTTCAGCAGCCACAGGCGCGCTCTTTTGCAGATGTCAAACCCACAAGGAAAAACCGTCGCACAACGTAGCGCGAACCGGTCAAGCCCTTGGAATTCAAGCATGACTTTGATTTTCGATCGCCGCTTGGGGAGCGCGATCACGAAAAGCGGCGCTTTGCTAACATAGCGAAAGCGCAGCCGCAACAAGACGCGCCCTCGGAAGTGGCGCCTTATCGCCGCGCGTGAGGCCGCCGGGCCACAACGCATCCACGGACACTCGCAAGCCCGCAATCCGCTCCACCGGTGCCATTACACCCGAAACTGTCGGCAATGGTTCCCCGCATCGATGCATAGCCGCCATGACCTCGCAGGGGTTGCACCCTTTTGGGCACTGGAACGGGCGGCGCCTGCTTTACTTGACGAAAACTTATCAGCGGACGCGAACACTTAACTCTCAAGTCTAATGAAGTATTTCAATAGTTAAAAATTGGTTAATTGTATAGATTACGGAATTTTCCATGATTTCGCAGTCATGATCACAGAATATTTCAGGACGGCTGGAACGAAATCTACTGCCTAATTCGCGCCGCATTGCGCCACCAAACGGCGGCCGCTTCAACCTGACGGGGGTTCATTGGCCACAGAAGGTGGCAATACTGGTCAAAGGGAACTGCGCTAAATGGTCAAAAAGAACTTGTTCGTGGGACAGATCGCCCGCTCGCGTACCGCGCTCGCTGTCGTCGCCGCCACTTTGCTGGTCGGGGGGACCGCCACGGAAGCCTCGGCCAAGTCGAGGCATCACCGCCACCATCATCATCACGCAGCGCGTGGTGTCTCCGAGGCCGCAACGGTCCAGAACAGCTTCTGGAATAACGACTGGTCGCAGGGTTCGTCGCAAGATTCTTGGCGCAGCGCTCACGCATCGGTCATGCCGACCTCCGGCGCGCACAGCTTCTCGGGCATGGCGTCCTATTACGGTAACGAATCCGGTAGTCGCACTGCCTCCGGTCAGCGCATGAACGCCAGCGCCATGACCTGCGCCCACCGCTCGCTGCCGTTCGGCACCAAGCTGCGCGTAACCCATGGCGGCCAAAGTGTCATCGTCACCGTCAATGATCGCGGCCCGTTCGTCCGTGGCCGCGTGCTCGACCTCTCCACGGGGGCTGCCCGCGCCATCGGCCTGACCCGCTCCGGCGTCGGCCGCGTCACCGCCGAAGTCGTCGGATAACGCCTTCGACGTTTCACTCCTCCTCTTCAGCACGCTTTAGGCAAAGGCTGTCTCCACAGACGAGGGAGCGCAGACCGTCGCTCGAGTGCTGGGGAATGTCCCCGCCGTCATTCCGGGATGGTCCGAAGGACCAGACCCGGAATCTCGAGATTCCGGGTTCGATGCTACCGCGTCGCCCCGGAATGACAGCAGTCCTCACTACAAAAAGCTCTGCGGGTCGACATCGACCTCGAGCTTGATATTGCCCTTGGGCTTCTCGGCATGCGCCAGCCAATGGCGCAGATAATCCGACAGATCGAAGTTGCGGGCGGACTTCAACAGCAGCCGGAAGCGGTAGCGGCCCTTGATGACCGCGAGCGGCGCCTCGGCCGGCCCCAGCACCGTCACGCCCTCCTCGCGCGGCGCCGACGCCGCCAGCCTGCGCGCAAAACCTTCGGCCGTGGGACGATCTCCAGCGGAGATGATGAGGCTCGCCAGCCTGCCGAACGGCGGATAGCCGGTGCGCTCGCGCGCGTCGATTTCGCTGGCATAGAACGCCTCGCGATCGCAGGCGATCAGCGCCTTCATCACCGGGTGCTCGGGCTGGTGGGTCTGCAAGTACCCAACGCCGCGACCCTGGTCGCGGCCGGCGCGGCCGATGACCTGGTTCAGCAATTGCCAGGTGCGCTCGGCCGCGCGCGGATCGCCATTGCCGAGGCCCAGATCCGCATCGACCACGCCGACCAGATTGAGACGCGGGAAGTGGTGCCCCTTGGCGACGAGCTGGGTGCCGATGATGATGTCGACGCGGCCCTGCGCGATCTCGTTGAGCTCCGCGCGCATGGTCTCGATCGAGGTGATGAGATCGCTCGACAGCACCATGCTGCGCGCCTCCGGAAACAGCGCCGCCGCCTCCTCCTGCAGACGCTCGACGCCCGGACCGACCGCGACCAGGGATTCTTCCGCCGCACAATGCGGACAAGCCGGCGGCCGCGACATCGAGAAGCCGCAGTGATGACAGACCAGCCGCTGGCGAAAGCGATGATCGACCAGCCAGGCATCGCAGATGGTGCAGGCGAAGCGATGACCGCAGGCGCGGCACAGCGTCAGCGGCGCATAGCCGCGGCGATTGAGAAACAGCAGCGCCTGCTCGCGCCGCTCCACTGCCTGCCTGATCTCACCGGCGAGCCGCGGCGAGATGAAGCGGCCGCGCGGCGGCGGCTCACGGCGGAGATCGATGGCTTCGATATGCGGCATGTGTTGGCCGCCGAACCGTGACGGCAGCGCCACGCGCTGGTAGCGGCCCTTGCGCGCGTTGACCTCGCTCTCGACCGAGGGCGTGGCCGAGGCCAGCACCACCGGGATCTTGGCGATGTGGCCGCGCACCACCGCCATGTCGCGGGCGTGATAATGCGCGCCCTCGTCCTGCTTATAGGCCTGGTCGTGCTCCTCATCGACGATGATGAGGCCGAGATCGGCATAGGGCAGAAACAGCGCCGAGCGGGCGCCGACCACGACCGGGGCCTCGCCGGCCGCAATCGCCGCCCAGTTACGCTGGCGGGTGCGAGGCGTCAGCTCCGAATGCCATTCCAGCGGCCGCACGCCGAAGCGGCGCGAAAAGCGATCGAGAAACTGCCCGGTCAACGCGATCTCCGGCATCAGCAACAGCGACTGCCTGCCGCGGCGAATGGTCTCGGCGACCGCCTCGAAATAGACCTCGGTCTTGCCCGAGCCGGTCACACCATCGAGCAACGCGACATGGAAGGTGCCGTTAGCCGCAAGCGTGCGCATCGCATCGACTGCGCTGCGCTGAAGCGCAGAAAATTCCGGCTGCGCGAAGGAGGGATCCGGCGGTGGCGGCGGCAATGCGCGCGGCATCGCTTCCACCGTCAACGTGCCTTCGTCGACGAGGCCGTCGATCACGCCGGGCGAGACGCCGGCCTCGCGCATCAGATCAGACTTGCCGTGCAGGAGGCCGTCGGAAACGGCCTCGATCACGCGAGCACGCGCCGGTGTCAGCCGCTTCGGGGCTTGGCCGACCATACGCACGCCGAGCCTGACGCGCTCGGGGCCGAGATGCTCGCCCATGCGCAGGGACATCCGCAGCACCATGCCGCGCGCCGACAGCGTGTAGTTGGAAACCCAGTCGACCAGCGAGCGCAGCTCGTCCTTGAGCGGCGGCACGTCGAGCTTCTCGGAGACGTCCTTCAGCCGATTGTGCAGGCGTGGATCGGGATTGGCATTATGTGCCCATACCACCGCCAGCACCTCGCGCGACCCCAACGGCACGCCGACGACGTCGCCCGGCTCAAGCTCCATGCCGCGGGGCACCCGATAAGAATACGTATGGTCGAGCGCGACCGGAACCAGCACATCGACCACGCGGGTCGATGTTGCGGCACCTGGAAAGAGATCGGTCGCGCGGTCCATGGTTTTCCGAAACTGCTGGATGATCGAAAGCTAGTGCCGATGGGCAAAGTTAGCGAAAGGTAAACGAAGAAGATGCGATATATGGGGTTAGCATGAATTGAGGTCGAGCTGTTTCGACAGCGACAGTCTTACCCCCGCCCATGGTGGGAGAGGGTGGACCGCGCAAGCAGCCGAGCCTTGATCAGCATCGTGATCCCAGTGATTCGGCAAGTATGCGTGGCGCGATGGCAAAGACAGCAAAAGCGGTTGAAAAGGCGCCCGAGACGCTCGACCTCGTCTGCGCCGAGGACAGCCTGATCCAGCCGATGATGCAGTGGCTCGCCCATCTGCGGGCCGAGCGGCGCCTGTCGCCGAAGACGCTGGAGGCCTATGCACGCGACGTGCGGCAATGCCTGCAGTTCCTGAGCACGCATTTCGGCGAGCGCGTGAGCCTCGCCCGCTTCGCCGGGTTGGAGGCAACTGACATCCGCGCCTTCATGGCAATGCGCCGCGCTGACGACATCGCTGGCCGCTCCTTGATGCGAGCCTTGGCGGGCCTGCGCTCATTCGGCCGTTTTCTGGAGCGCGAGGGCATGGGCAAGGTCGGCGCCTTCTCCGCGATCCGGGCACCGAAAGTCGCCAAGAGCCTGCCGAAGCCGCTGCCGGTGGATTCCGCCAAGCGTGTCACCGATGCCGACGAGCGTGCCGGCGAGACGCGGGAGACCTGGGTGTTGGTGCGCGACGCCGCCGTGATGGCGCTGCTCTACGGCTCGGGGCTGCGCATCTCCGAGGCGCTCAGCTTGAAGCGTCGCGAGGTGCCGAAACCCGGCGAAGGCGACGTGCTGATCGTCACCGGCAAGGGCAACAAGACCCGCATGGTGCCGGTGCTGCAGAACGTGCTGCAGCTGATCGATGAATATACCAGGCTGTGCCCCTATCCGCTGCCGGCCGAGGGACCGATCTTCCTTGGCGCCAAGGGCGGGCCTTTGAGTCCGCGCATCATCCAGCTCGCGATGGAGCGGCTGCGCGGCGCGCTCGGCCTGCCTGACAGCGCCACCCCGCACGCGCTGCGGCACTCTTTCGCCACGCACCTCCTGTCACGGGGCGGCGACTTGCGCGCAATCCAGGAGCTGCTCGGCCACGCCTCGCTGTCGACCACGCAGATCTACACCGGCATCGATTCTGAACGGCTGCTGGAGGTCTATGCCAGCGCGCATCCCAGGCGCTAGGCGCGCTGCGCGACACCTTTCCGTCACATCGTTTTCCTTGCGCAGTTCACGCGGTTCCGGCAATCGTGCGACCGGAACCACTCCGGAGGGGATTCATGAGCGCACAGGAAAGCATGGAGCACGCCGAGCACGCCGAGCACGCGTCGGCCGAAAACAAGAAGATCGCGCTGCTCATCGCGGTGATCGCGCTGTGCCTCGCGCTGTCGGAGACGCTCGGCAAAGGCGCGCAGACGGAATCGATCAGCAAGAATGTCGAGGCGGCGAACGCCTGGGCGTTCTTCCAGGCCAAGACCATCCGCCGCACCGTGGTGCAGACCGCGGCTGAGCAAGGCAAGCTGACGCTCGGCTCTGTGACCGACGACGCCACCAAGGCAAGCTTACAGAAGCAGATCGAGGAGTGGCAGAAGAACGCCGCGCGCTACCGTTCGGAGCCGGAGACCGGCGAAGGCAGCGAGCAGCTCGCCGAGCGCGCCAAGGACGCCGAGAGAGAGCGCGATCTCGCCACGGCGAAATATCATCACTATGAGCTGGCGTCGGCGATGTTTCAGATCGGCATCGTGCTGGCCTCGGCCACCATCATCACCGGCATCCTGGCGCTGGCGTGGATCTCGGGCGGCCTGACGCTGGTCGGCATCGCCATGATGCTGCTCGGCCTGTTCCAGCCGCATCTGCTGCATTTGCATTGAGCGGAGCGTTATTCAGTTTGATCTGCTTCGCAGACGACAGTGCACCCTCTCCCCTTCTCGTGGAGAGGGTGCCGTCCTGTTGCTGAAAAAGATCAAACTCTTCGAGGAAAAGCAGACGGTTTCACCGCGCCTGCACGCTGCGGCGGAAGCGCATGATCAGGCGCAGGAAGCGCGACGACCAGCCGGCGCCTTCGCCGTGAATCAGTTCGCGGATGCGCGCCTTGATCGGATCGACGAGCTCGGCGGCCTTGGCGCGCAGCGCCAGGATCAAATGATACAGCCATTCGAACCAGCCCATCTGCAGCAGCTTGTCGCGGGTCACATCGAACACGAAGGCGGTGACGCCGACGCCGAGCATCTTGGCGAACAGGATCGTGAAGGCCGCGCTGAACCAATATTGATGCGTGAGCAGCCACAGCCCAACCAGCTTCAGCGGGAATAGCGGGATCACCGGGACGACGAACACGATCAGCGTCATCGCTGGCGATAGCGTGTCGACGCGTTCGGCGAGCCAGTGCTTGAACGCGCGCAAGGGAATCGCGGCCACCACCCGCGCCACGATCGGCTCGAGGTGATCCCATAGCCAAGCCTCGATCAGGAAGATGATCGCAAGCAGGACCCAGAACGGCTGAAGCAGGCGGCGCAGCATAGAACTCCATCTCCGCCCTGCGTGGCCGAAGCGCAATGCGGTCAAAATGACGCAGAGTTGCGCTTCGACGAGTCTCGCGGCATGCACGTTACGAAAGCTTTAAGGCCGCTTCGCTCGGAGCATGCCGCGTAAAGGCGTCGGTCACATATGGATGGCGCGCTTTCCCACCGCAAGCGCCGCCTCCTTGATGGCCTCCGAACGGGTCGGATGCGCGTGACAGGTGCGCGCCAGATCCTCGGCCGAACCACCGAACTCCATCAATACGGCGGCTTCGTGGATCATCTCCCCGGCCTCGCGTCCGATGATGTGCACGCCGAGAACACGATCGGTCTTCGCGTCCGCTAGAACCTTGACGAAGCCTTCCGTGGTCTGGTTGACCTTGGAACGGCCATTGGCGGTAAAGGGAAACTTGCCGACGGTGTAGGCCACGCCGGCCTGCTTCAGTTCCTCCTCGGTCTTGCCGACGGAGGAGACTTCCGGCGTCGTGTAGACTACGCCGGGGATCACGTCATAGTTCACGTGGCCGGCTTGCCCTGCGAGAATTTCCGCGACCGCAACAGCTTCATCTTCGGCCTTGTGCGCCAGCATGGGACCGGCAATGACGTCACCGATCGCGTAGACGCCGGGCACATTGGTCGCGAAATGGTGATCGATCTGGACGCGCCCACGATTGTCGAGCGCGACGCCTGCCTCCTGCAGGCCGAGCCCCTCAGTGTAGGGAACGCGGCCGATCGCCACCAGCACGACGTCAGCTTCGATGGTCTCCGCCGCGCCGCCCGCCGCTGGCTCGATGCGGGCCTTCAGCGTCGCACCGGATGTATCGACACCCGTGACCTTGGCGCCGAGCTTGAATGCAAAACCCTGCTTCTCCAGGATGCGCTGGAACTGCTTGGCGACTTCGCCATCCATACCCGGAAGAATACGGTCGAGGAATTCCACCACGGTCACCTGCGCGCCGAGCCGGCGCCACACCGAGCCGAGCTCGAGACCGATGACGCCTGCGCCGACCACGAGCAGCTTGCCCGGCACCTTCTCCAGCGACAACGCGCCGGTGGAGGAGACGATGCGCTTTTCGTCGATCTCGATGCCCTTCAGCCGCGCGATGTCGGAGCCGGTGGCAATGACGATGTTCTTGGTCTCGACCGTATGGCTGGCGCCGTCATTGCCCGTGACCTGAACCTTGCCGGTGCCGAGGATCTTGCCCCAGCCGGTGAGCACGTCGATCTTGTTCTTCTTCATCAGGAACTCGACGCCCTTGACGTTGCCGTCGATGCCCTGCTGCTTGAAATTCATCATCGACGGCAAATCGAGCGCAGGCTGCGGCACCTTGACACCCATCTTGGCGAAGGAGTGTCCGGCCTCCTCGAACATCTCCGAGGCGTGCAGCAGCGCCTTCGACGGCATGCAGCCGACATTGAGGCAGGTGCCGCCGAGCGTCGCATTCTTCTCGACCACGGCCACCTTCATGCCGAGCTGCGCTGCGCGCACCGCGCAGACATAGCCGCCGGGACCGGTGCCGATGACGACGAGATCGTAAAGTGCCATGATCAAATTTTCCGTGAGATTGTAAGTCTGATGACGTGCCGGCAGCGATCAGCGGCCGCCCGACACGTCGAGGATGGCAGAGGTGACGTAGGACGCCTCGTCCGACAGCAGCCAGACGATGGCATTGGCGATTTCATCGGCGGTGCCGACCCGTTTCATCGGCACCGTGCCTGCGAGCCGGTGCGCGCGATCGGGCTCGCCGCCGGAAGCATGAATCTCGGTGTCGATCAGGCCCGGCCGGATCGCCGCGACACGAATGCCTTCGCTCGCGACCTCCTGGGCCAGACCTATCGTGAAGGAATCGATCGCGCCCTTGGAGGCGGCGTAGTCGACATAGGTGTTGGGTGAGCCCAGCTTGGCGGCGACCGACGACAAATTGACGATGACGCCGCCCTTGCCGCCATGGCGCGTCGACATCCGCTTCACCGCCTCGCGCGCGCAGAGAATGCTGCCGGTGACGTTGACCGCCATCAGCCGCTCGATGCGCTCGGCGCTCATCTGATCGACCCGCGTCGTCGGCCCGACGATGCCGGCATTGTTGATCAGCGCGCCCAGCGTGCCGAACTTGTCGGCCGCCTTGAACAGCTCGAGGATATCGTGCTCACGGCCGACATCGCATTTTACCGCGATCGCCTTGCCGTTCTTGGCTTCGATCGCCGCGACCGCATCTTTCGCCGCTGCTTCGTTGCTGGCATAGCCGACCACGATCTTGTAGCCGCGGGTAGCGGCCGCGAGTGCGGCGGCACGGCCGATACCGCGACTGCCACCCGTGATGACTGCAACCTTGTCGCTCATGATAGCCCCCTCAATGTTGAAGCGCGCCTTTCAAAGCGCGCTTCGGTTGATCGAGACTTTATGTGCCTCAGAGATCCAGCACCAGCCGCGCCGGATCCTCCAGGCTCTCCTTGACGCGCACCAGGAAGGTTACCGCCTCCTTGCCGTCGATCACGCGGTGATCATAGGACAGCGCCAGATACATCATCGGCCGCACCTCGATCTTGCCGGCGACCACCATCGGCCGCTCCTGAATTTTGTGCATGCCGAGGATGCCCGACTGCGGCGCGTTCAGGATCGGCGTCGACATCAGCGACCCATAGATGCCGCCATTGGTGATGGTGAAGGTGCCGCCCTGCATCTCGTCGATCTTGAGCTGGCCGTCGCGCGCTCGGCGGCCGAAATCGGCGATGCCCTTCTCGATCTCGGCGATCGACTTGTGGTCGCAGTCGCGGACGACGGGCACCACCAGGCCTTTGTCGGTGCCGACGGCAACCCCGATGTGATAGTAGTTCTTGTAGATCAGGTCCGAGCCGTCGATCTCGGCGTTGACGGCGGGAATGTCCTTCAGCGCCTGCACCACCGCCTTGGTGAAGAAGCCCATGAAGCCGAGCTTCGCGCCGTGCTTCTTCTCGAACACATCCTTGTACTGGCTGCGCAGCGCCATCACGTGGCTCATGTCGACCTCGTTGAAGGTCGTGAGCATCGCGGCCGTGTTCTGCACGTCCTTCAGGCGGCGCGCGATGGTCTGGCGCAGCCGTGTCATCTTCACGCGCTCTTCGCGGGCGGCGTCGTCGGCCGGCGACGGCGCGCGGACCTGGACTGCGGCGGCGGGCTGATTGACCGGGGTCGGCGCCGAGGCCGCGCGCTCGATCGCAGCCAGCATGTCGCCCTTGGTGACGCGGCCATCCTTGCCGGAGCCGGGGACCGTGGTGGCATCGACACCGCTCTCAGCGGACAGCTTCCGCACGGACGGGGCGAGCGGCGCATCGGCGGGCGGAGCCTTGGCGGCAGGGGCGGCAGCCGGCGCGGGAGCAGCAGCAGGTGCTGCGGGCTTGGCAGCAGCAGCGGCCGGCTTGGCAGCAGCGGCCCCGTCCGTAATCTGTCCGAGCAGCGCGCCGACGGCGACCGTCTCGCCGTCCTTGGCGATGATCTCGCCCAGCGTGCCCGCCGACGGCGCCGGCACCTCGATCGTCACCTTGTCGGTTTCGAGCTCAACGAGCGGCTCGTCCACCGCCACCGCATCGCCGGCCTTCTTGAACCAGCGGCCGATCGTGGCCTCGGTCACGGATTCGCCGAGCGTCGGAACACGAATTTCAGTCATGGTCTTCTGTCCTCAATAACCTGTGCGGTCATAAAATCCTGACGCCATCGCCCGCGGGAATGGCGGGCGATCCTGACGAATAGTCAACGCGGCGTACGACATAGTTGGCGCCCCGCGGATGCGGGGCGCATGATTGGTGGTCTCTTAGTTCAGCGCGTCTTCGAGCAGCGCCTTGAGCTGGGCGAGATGCTTCGACATCAACCCGGTCGCGGTCGCGGCCGAGGCGGCGCGTCCGGCATAGCGCGGACGCCTGCTCTTGCCGCCGACCTGGTTCAGCACCCACTCGAGATAGGGCTCGATGAAGTGCCAGGCGCCCATGTTGCGCGGCTCCTCCTGGCACCAGACCACCTCGGCGTTCTTGAAGCGCGACAACTCGGCGACCAATGCCTTCAGCGGCACCGGATAGAGCTGCTCGATGCGCATCAGGTAGACATCGTTCAACCCGCGCTTCTCGCGCTCCTCGTAGAGATCGTAATAGACCTTGCCCGAGCACAGCACGATGCGCCGGATCTGGTCATCCGGCACCAGCCTGGTCTTGTCGTCCGGCTGCATCTGGGCGTCATCGTACAAGATGCGGTGGAAGGTCGTACCCTTGGCGAGCTCCTCGAGCCGCGACACCGCGCGCTTGTGGCGGAGCAGCGACTTCGGCGTCATCAGGATCAGCGGCTTGCGGATCTCGCGATGCAGCTGGCGCCGCAGCACGTGGAAGTAGTTCGCCGGCGTGGTCGGGTAGACCACCTGCATGTTGTCCTCGGCGCACATCTGCAAATAGCGCTCGAGCCGCGCAGAGGAGTGCTCCGGCCCCTGGCCCTCATAGCCGTGCGGCAGCAGGCAGACCAGGCCCGACATGCGCAGCCATTTGCGCTCGCCCGAGGAGATGAACTGGTCGAACACGACCTGGGCGCCATTCGCGAAGTCGCCGAACTGGGCCTCCCACAGCGGCAGCGCCGCCGGCTCGGCGAGCGAGTAGCCGTATTCGAAGCCGAGCACGGCCTCTTCCGACAGCAGCGAGTTGATGACCTCGAAGTGGCCCTGCTCCGGCGCCAGATGGTTGAACGGCGTGTAGCGGCTCTCGTCTTCCTGGTCGATCAGCACCGAGTGGCGCTGCGAGAACGTACCGCGCTCGGAATCCTGACCGGAGAGGCGCACCTTGTAGCCCTCCAGCAGCAGCGAGCAGAACGCCAGCGCCTCGCCAGTCGCCCAGTCAAGGCCGAAGCCGCTCTCGATCGCCTTGGCGCGGTTTTCCAGGAAGCGCTGGATGGTGCGGTGGGCGCGGAAGCCGTCCGGGACCTTGGTGATCCGGCGGCCGATCTCCTTGAGCCGGTCGGTCTCGACGCCGGTGACGCCGCGGCGGGCTTCCTCTTCTTGGTCGGCCGACTTGAGCCCGGCCCACTTGCCGTCGAGCCAGTCGGCCTTGTTCGGCCGGTAGCTGGCGCCGGCCTCGAACTCGGCATCGAGCCGGGCCCGCCAATCGGCCTTGGCCTTCTCGACCTCGCCTTCGGTCATCACGCCCTCGGTGACCAGCCGCTTGGCGTAGATCTCCAGCGTCGAGGGATGCGCGCCGATCTTCTTGTACATCACCGGCTGGGTGAAGGCCGGCTCGTCACCCTCGTTGTGACCGTGCCTGCGATAGCAGAACATATCGATCACGACGGGCTTATGGAATTTCTGCCGGAACTCGGTCGCGACCTTGGCCGCGAACACGACCGCTTCCGGATCGTCGCCGTTCACGTGGAAGATCGGCGCATCGATCATCTTCGCCACATCAGACGGATAGGGCGAGGAACGCGAATAACGCGGATAGGTGGTGAAGCCGATCTGATTGTTTACGATGAAATGCAGCGAGCCGCCGGTGCGGTAGCCCTTCAGGTCCGACAGCGCGAAGCATTCGGCGACCACGCCCTGGCCGGCGAACGCGGCGTCGCCATGCATCAGGAGCGGCAGCACCGAGATGCGCATGTCCGGCGGATCGCCGTGCTGGTCCTGCTTGGCGCGGACCTTGCCGAGTACGACGGGATCGACGATCTCGAGATGCGAAGGGTTGGCGGTCAGTGACAGATGGATGCGGTTGCCGTCGAACTCACGGTCCGAGGAGGCGCCGAGGTGGTACTTGACGTCGCCGGAGCCTTCGACCGCGTCCGGATTGGCGGAGCCGCCCTTGAACTCGTGAAACAGCGCCCGGTGCGGCTTGGCCATCACCTGGGTCAGCACGTTGAGGCGGCCGCGATGCGGCATGCCGAGCACGATCTCCTTCACGCCGAGATTGCCGCCGCGCTTGATGATCTGCTCCAGCGCCGGGATCAGCGCCTCGCCACCATCGAGGCCGAAGCGCTTGGTGCCGGTGAACTTGACGTCGCAGAACTTCTCAAAACCCTCGGTCTCGACCAGCTTCTGCAGGATGGCGCGCCGGCCTTCGCGGGTGAACGAGATCTCCTTGTCCGGCCCCTCGATCCGCTCCTGGATCCAGGCCTTCTGCGCGGCGTTGCTGATATGCATGAACTCGACGCCGAGCGTCTGGCAGTAGGTGCGCTCGCAGATCGCAACGATCTCGCGCAAGGTGCCGTATTCGAGGCCGAGTACGTGATCGAGGAAGATCTTGCGGTCGAAATCGGCCTCGGTGAAGCCATAGGAGCGCGGGTCAAGTTCCTCGCGGTTGCGCGGCGCCTCGATACCGAGAGGGTCGAGCTTGGCGTGGAAGTGGCCGCGCATGCGGTAGGCGCGGATCAGCATCAGGGCACGGACGGAATCGCGCGTCGCCTGATGGACATCGGCGGCGGAGAGGTCGACGCCCTTATCAGCTCCCCTGGCCTGCGCCTTCGCCTGCTCTTTGGCCGAGATCTTGTCGCCGAGCTTCTTCTCGACGTCCGCCCAGTTGCCGTCGAGCGCCGAGGTCAGGTCGTCACGCGGGGAGACCGGCCAGTTGGTGCGCTCCCAGGACGGGCCGGCGGCGTTCTTTTTGACGTCGGCCGGCGCGTCCTTCAGGCTCTTGAAGAACTCCTGCCAGTCGGGATCGACCGAGGCCGGGTCTTTCTCATAGCGGGCGTAGATTTCGTCGATGTAGGTGGCGTTGGTGCCCTGCAAAAAAGATGAGAGGGCAAAGGCTGCGTTCGCGTCTTGGCGAGACATGGTGACGTCCTGGTAATTTCGCTGCGCGCAATCAAACGGCGCAAGGCCTGACCCGCCGGGAGCGGATCAGGCTCGGTTAGGACCGTTTACCTTATTTAGTGTAAATATTCCCGCCGAAAAGGACAAAGACCTGAATCAGGATTTCAGCTTTTCAACAAGCGTCTTGCCGAGCCGCGCGGGCGACGGCGACACCGTAATACCGGCCGCTTCCATGGCCGCAGTCTTCGACCCGGCATCGCCCTTGCCGCCGGAGATGATGGCGCCGGCATGGCCCATGCGGCGGCCGGGAGGGGCGGTAACGCCGGCGATGAAGCCGACCATCGGCTTCTTGCGTCCGCGCTTGGCCTCGTCCTTGATGAACTGGGCGGCGTCTTCCTCGGCCGAGCCGCCGATCTCGCCGATCATGATGATCGAGGTGGTCTTGTCGTCGGCAAGGAACTTTTCCAGAACGTCGATGAATTCGGTGCCCTTGACCGGGTCGCCGCCGATGCCGACTGCGGTGGTCTGGCCGAGGCCTTCCTGGGTGGTCTGGAACACGGCTTCATAAGTCAGCGTGCCGGAGCGCGAGACGATGCCGACCGAGCCGGGCTTGAAGATGTTGGCCGGCATGATGCCGATCTTGCATTCGCCGGCGGTCATGACGCCCGGGCAGTTCGGCCCGATCAGGCGCGACTTCGAGCCCTGCAGCGAGCGCTTCACCCGGACCATGTCGAGCACCGGGATGCCCTCGGTGATGCAGACGATCAGCGGCACCTCGGCGTCGATCGCCTCGCAGATCGCATCCGCCGCGCCCGGCGGCGGCACGTAGATCACCGACGCGTCTGCGCCGGTCTTCTCGCGCGCTTCCTTCACGGTGTCGAACACCGGCAGGCCGAGATGGGTCGAGCCGCCTTTGCCCGGCGAGGTGCCGCCGACCATCTTGGTGCCGTAGGCGATCGCGGCTTCCGAATGGAAGGTGCCGTTCTTGCCGGTGAAGCCCTGGCAGATGACCTTGGTGTTCTTGTCGATCAGGATGGACATGGTCGTTTCCCTAGAGGGGTTTGTTGGAGAGGAGGAGGCGGACGCCCTGCTTGGCGTTCTGGGGCGATTTGTCGGAGAAGGTCAGAGTGAAGCCACTAACGGCCCAGACCGTGTGGCGATAGATGCCGTCACCGGATACGGCTTCGCTGACGGGCTTGCCGAGCTTCATGGTCTTGATCAGCTCGGCCCTGAAATCGGCGGCGTCGGCTTCGTTGGCGCGAATGCCGCAGCTCTTGAAGTCGCCCCGCGGGCCATGGGTATCGTTGAGGACGAGCTCATACGGCGGAGTCGCCATCACGCCATAGCTCTTGGAGCGCGTGTAGAAGCCGGATTCGTCCGGCTGCGAGCTCATGTTCTGAGCCAGCATGAAATGCTGCTCGGTCGCCTTCTGGTCGTTCTTGGCGAAGTCGAGCGGGTCCGCCATGCATAGCGCCTGGAACGAGGCAAGAATCTGCGCCGCGCTCTCGCTCGCCTGTGCGCCGGCCGGCGCGGCGAGCAACATCACTGCTCCGCAGGCTGCGACCGCGACACGGACCGATCCGTTTGAAGAAGTGCGACGATTGGCAACGAACATCGGGATGACCTTACTCATACTGGGGGGTTGGGATAATTGAAGATGACCTCCCCAGACGAGATCCCCGGGCTATTAGCCAGATCGTTTGACGTTGTTGCGGGGTATTGAGCGAAACGCGTGTCGCGCGAGCGGCGCGCACTCGACCGTCCGGGCCCCCACCCGGATCGGTCGGCAGATAAAGACAAAGCTTGCATGGTCGCGAGGCGGATCATGATCGGTCCTAATTGATCCGCCGATAGATGCCGGTGAGCACGTCGGACCAGCCTTCGGCGTCCGGCGAATACTGGATCTTCATCGTGTAGCTGTTGTCGTCGATGACCTCGTAGACGTGGCGCGCATTTCCGCGCAGCGAGCCACGCACCAGCACCAGCGAGTTGCCGCTCCAGCTCCCGGAGGCCGGCGAGGGCGCGAAATAGCCGAGCGAGTCGTGCCAGAACAACTTATAGAGCCGGTCCTCGCGGTCATAGGTGAACACCGCATGAGTGGCGAAGCTTTCCTTGCCACCGCGCGCCTGCCGGGCGTCCTGGATCAGATAGAAGCCGTTCAGGTCCATCCGCGCGGAGACGTGCGACTCCGCCTCGCCGCCCTCGACCCAGCGCGAGGCAAAGACCGTCTCCTCGCCGCGCCACTCGCCGGCGAACGCGGCAAGCCGGCGATGCTCATCGGTTGGTGTGGGTGCGTCGAGACGATCTGCGGCCATGCTAGCCCCTCATCTGTCCAAGACAATGAGAACCAGGACGAGCGCGACCCAGACTCGAGAGCATGAGCCGCGCGCCATCCAATCGGATCAGCCCTTCACCGCCTTGACGATCTTCTGCGCGGCATCGTCGAGATTGTCGGCGGGCAGCACGTTGAGGCCGGATGCGCTGATGATCTTCTTGCCGAGGTCGACATTGGTGCCCTCGAGGCGGACCACCAGCGGCACCTTCAGGCCGACTTCCTTCACCGCGGCCACCACGCCTTCGGCGATGACGTCGCACTTCATGATGCCGCCGAAGATGTTGACCAGGATGCCCTTCACGTTCGGATCGGCGGTAATGATCTTGAAGGCCGCGGCGACCTTCTCCTTGCTGGCGCCGCCGCCGACGTCGAGGAAGTTGGCGGGCTCCATGCCGTAGAGCTTGATGATGTCCATCGTCGCCATGGCGAGGCCGGCGCCGTTGACCATGCAGCCGATGGTGCCGTCGAGCGTCACGTAGTTGAGGTCGTATTTCGACGCCTCGATCTCCTTGGCGTCCTCCTCGGTCTCGTCGCGCAGCGCGACCACGTCGGAATGCTTGAAGAGCGCGTTGGAGTCGAACGACACCTTGGCGTCGAGCACGCGAAGCTGGCCCTGCTTGGTCACGACCAGCGGGTTGATCTCCAGCATCGCCATGTCCTTGGCGACGAACGCAGTGTAGAGCTGAATGACGAGTTTCTCGGCCTGCTTGGCAAGATCGCCGGAGAGCTTCAGCGCCTGGGCCACGGTGCGGCCGTGATGCGGCATGATGCCGGTGGCCGGATCGACCGAGAAGGTGACGATCTTCTCAGGCGTCGAATGCGCGACGTCCTCGATGTTGACGCCGCCTTCGGTCGAGACCACGAACGCGACCTTGGAGGTCTCGCGGTCGACCAGCAGCGAGAGATAGAACTCCTTGTCGATGTCGGAGCCGTCCTCGATATAGAGGCGGTTGACCTGCTTGCCTTCCGGTCCGGTCTGCACCGTCACCAGGGTCGCGCCGAGCATCTGCTTGGCGAACTCGTTGACCTCGGCGACCGACTTGGCGAGCCGCACGCCGCCCTTGTCGCCGGCCGACGCCTCCTTGAACTTGCCCTTGCCGCGGCCGCCAGCATGGATCTGGCTCTTCACCACCCAGATCGGGCCGCCCAGCGTCTTGGCCGCGGCGTCCGAATCCTCCGGCCGGAGCACCGGGACACCCTTGGAGATCGGCACGCCGAATTCATGCAGCAGCGCCTTGGCCTGGTATTCGTGAATGTTCATACGAGCATGCTCCCGACCCCGCCCTGGGGCGACTTATCAAATCTAAACTCTAGCCTCTGGTATACCATATACCAAGCGGCCGCAACCCGGTCATTGCGGGCGGGATCGCCGCCCGCAACCGCCCGTTCAGCGACCGAGCAGGTCCGGTGCGATCTTCTTGCAGGCGTCGACCAGACCCTGCACCGCACCGACCGACTTGTCGAAAGCCTCGCGGTCCTTGCCGCCCAGCTCGATCTCGACCACGCGCTCGACGCCCTTGGAGCCGATCACGCAGGGCACGCCGACATACATGTCCTTCACGCCGAACTCGCCGTTCAGGTAAGCCGCGCAGGGCAGCACGCGCTTCTTGTCGCGCAGATAGCTCTCCGCCATCGCGATCGCGGATGCTGCAGGTGCGTAGTAGGCCGAACCCGTCTTCAGGAGGTTAACGATCTCGGCGCCGCCGTTGCGGGTGCGATCGACGATCTCGTCGATCCGGGCCTGCGACGTCCAGCCCATCTTGACAAGATCGGGTAGCGGGATGCCGGCGACGGTCGAATACTTCGTCAGCGGCACCATGGTGTCGCCATGGCCGCCGAGCACGAAGGCAGTGACGTCCTCGACCGAGACGTTGAACTCGTCGGCCAGGAAATAGCGGAAGCGCGCGGAATCGAGCACGCCGGCCATGCCCACCACCTTCTTGGCCGGCATGCCGGAGGCCTTCTGCAGCGCCCAGACCATCGCGTCCAGCGGGTTGGTGATGCAGATAACGAAGGCGTCGGGCGCGTACTTCTTGATGCCGGCGCCGACCTGCTCCATCACCTTGAGATTGATCGAGAGGAGATCGTCGCGGCTCATGCCTGGCTTGCGCGGCACGCCGGCGGTGACGATGCAGACCTTGGCGTTGTCGAGCGCCTCGTAGGAGTTGGCGCCAGAGTAGTGTGCGTCGAAGCCGTCGACCGGCGAGGACTGGGCGATGTCGAGCGCCTTGCCCTGCGGAACGCCTTCCGCGATGTCGAACATCACGACGTCGCCGAGCTCCTTCAGGCCAATGAGGTGAGCCAGCGTTCCGCCGATCTGACCGGAGCCAATCAAAGCAATCTTGTCGCGCGCCATGGGAATTTTCCTTTGAACCCGAGCGGGTGGAGGGGGTTGAAAAGTCGACTGGCTGGTTATCCCTTTCGCCTGACCCGTTCAAGTCGACCTATGCCCAATCGGCGCAGCTGCCTTGATTTCGATCAGGCGGCGACAACCGGAATGTGGCTATCACTTGAGCACCGCCGCGATGGCGTTTTCACGACCTGTGCCCGCTGGCGGGACCTGTGCACGGGGAAAGCCCGAGCGCGAGATGCGTCAGGTCTCGACCAGGCCGGTCGAGGTACCGCTGGCCGCGGAATCCTTCCGGCCGTGTGGGAGCGCGAGATAGGATTCCGAGCCCATCTCGATCAGGCGCGAGGAGGTGCGCTTGAACTCGTTGGCTTCAACCCCATCATGGGCGAGATAGAGCGAGACCGGGTTGGCTTCGGCGGAGGCGATCAGCTTCACCGCATTGTCATAGAGTGCGTCGATCAGGGTGATGAAGCGCTTGGCCGCGTTGCGGTCGGCGTAGTCCATCACCGGGACGCGATCGATCATGATGGTGTGATAGTCGTGCGCGAGCCGGAGATAGTCGGAGGCCGCGAGCGGCTGCTCGCATAGTTCGGCGAATGAGAACCGCGCCACGCCATGCGCCGAGCACGGAACGTGCAGCACACGCCCCTTGATGGTGATGTCGCGCGGCAGGCACCTGGCGTTACCGGTGAGCCTTGCCCAGGCCTTGTCGAGCACAGCCTTGGCGTCCGCATTCGGCGGCACCAGCCACATCTTGACGCCCGCGAGCTTCTCCAGCCGGAAATCGGTGCGGGCGTCGAGCCGCAGCACCTCCATGTGATCGGCGATCTCCTTGATGAAGGGCAGGAACAGCGAACGATTCAGGCCCCCCTTGTAAAGATCCTCCGGCGCAACGTTCGACGTCGCCACCACCACGGTGCCGAGCTCGAACAGCTTTGCGAACAACCGTCCCAGGATCATCGCGTCAGCGATGTCGGTGACGTGGAATTCGTCGAAGCAGAGCAGCCAGGCCTCATCGAAGATCGCATTCGCGGTCAGCGCGATCACGTCGGTGTCGGCGAGCTCGCCGCGGCGGATGCTCTGCCGGTAACCATGGATGCGCTCGTGCACGTCGGCCATGAATTCATGGAAATGGGCACGCCGCTTGTGCTCGACCGGACAGGCCCCGAAGAACAGGTCCATCAGCATGGTCTTGCCGCGGCCGACCTCGCCATGGACGTAGAGACCGTGCGGCGGCTCGCTCTTGTCGGAAAACAGGCGGCCCAACAGGCCCTGCTTGCGCGCAGGCTTGTAGCTCGACAGCCGCCGTTCGAGCTCGGCCAAAGCATCAGCGACCTCGGCCTGCGCCGGATCTGCCTCGATTGTGCCGGAATCGACCAGCGCCTGATACTGGGCGCGAAACGCGTCGGAAGGTGTGGACAACATGAGCCCACTCTAGGTCATGAGACTTACGAAAATTGCAAGCCGCCAATTGGTCGAGGCGGCCATGCGGATTCGGCCACCGGTTTGGTGTACAGGGTACAAACGGCATCCGGTCCCGGACCAAGGACAGCCAGAGCCCGGCGCGCGCACCGTTTGACTATCTCTTTGCCCGCACAAGATCGAGCTTCCAACCTGTACCGGCGCGCACGAGTACACCTTCGCACGGCGGCTTGGGACAATCCTGGGTCGTGGTCGCAAGCGTCAGCTCAACGTGATCTCGATCGACCCAATTATGAAATTCCCATTCGCCCGCTATCGCCTCTGAACTCTTCCACGAGATCGAGGGCGGGATGGTGGCCGTCGTCCCGACGGCAAAATAATACGGCTGAGAGTACTCCTCCTGCGGATTTACGATCACAAATGTCGATTCATCAGGTGCAAAGTGAGGCCGGTCACCGAGGCTCGTTTCTTTGCCAGTCTGCGCGCTGATGAGGAAATACTCCCATCCCTCATAGTAAGTCTTGGCAATGATAAAGAGGCCCGCATTGCCATGATATCCGACGAGGTAGCTTCTGACGCAATTACTCGCATCATCCTTGTCGCAGGCTGCCGGATTGCTCTTGATGGTCTTAGTCTTCCCGTTCTGAAGATGCAGCAGAAGGGCATTCCCCTTGCGGTTGGCAAGCTGGCTCAGCAGTTTGAGACATCGTGGTTCTTGCTCATCCAGCTTGAAATCCTCGCCTGCACCACAATAGGCATCCGGGATCCCCGGGGCAGACAGGCCCGGCGAGCTGCACAGAACCGCACACAGCCATATAAAGGCCGGCGCCCCAACCAGCTTGAAAGCAGCCCCGCCCATTTCTCTCACGCACACAATTCGTAGGCGTCCTCGACCACGTAAGGTCCGCCGCCGGTGGAGGCGCGCGCGGAGAACAGCACGAAGCGCTCGGCCATGAAAACCCGGCTCGGGAAGTAGCCGCGCACCGAAAGATAGTCGGCGACGTCCTGGCTGGAGGCATCGTGCAGCCGCGCCAGCGTCACATGCGGCACGAACTTGCGTCCCTCCGGATCGAGCCCGATCCGCTGCATCATCCGTTCGAGCTCGGCCTGCAGCTCGATCAGCGGCCGGCTCGGCGCAATGTTGGCGATGACAGCGCGCGGCTTGCGGCCGCCGAAGCTCGACAGGCCCTGGACGGTGACCTCGAAGGGCGGCCGGTTCACCCGCCACAGCATCGATGCAATCTCGTTGGCGGAGGCGCCGTCGATGTCGCCGATAAAGCGCAGGGTGACGTGGTAATTTTCTGGATCGATCCAGC
>Ga0209677_100542_pt1 | contig 21020 bp, 15 predicted proteins | sample AraplaCvi_mCL_r2_2_FD_184285 | JGI IMG/M metagenome (GOLD analysis project Ga0209677, IMG submission 184285) | Arabidopsis root microbial communities from North Carolina, USA - plate scrape CL_Cvi_mCL_r2 (SPAdes) (version 2) | ecosystem: Host-associated > Plants > Roots > Endosphere | place: USA... | reverse complement strand
GTCGCTGGAATTGCTGCTGACGCAGCCGGAGGAGACCCAGGCCGCCATCATCGGCAACGCACCGGTCAAGGTCGCGATCGAAGCCGCCGTACGCTGGGGCTGGGATGCCGTGATCGGCCATGACGGCATCTTCATCGGCATGCACGGCTTCGGCGAGAGCGGCCCGTATAAGGAGCTCTACAAGCATTTCGGCATCACCGCCGAGGCTACGGTCGAAGCCGTCGTGAAGCGACTCGGGTAAGCGAACGGCTGCACGACTTTCGAAGGTGTCATTCCGGGGCGATGCGATAGCATCGAACCCTCAGGTGCGCGGTTGCGCACCGAGAATCTCGAGATTCCGGGTTCGCGCTGACGCGCGCCCCGGAATGACGGCAATTCAAAACGCATGCCCCGTCCCTACCATGGCCTCAGCCCGTAACACCACGAACGAAACGGCCGCTGACCCGCTGGCCGTGCTCAATTCGGTGTTCGGGCTATCAGGCTTTCGCGGCGCGCAGGAAGCGGTCGTCAGGCATGTCACGGACGGCGGCAATTGCCTGGTGCTGATGCCGACCGGCGGCGGCAAGTCGCTGTGCTATCAGTTGCCGTCCCTGCTGCGCAAAGGTTGCGGCATCGTCGTGTCGCCACTGATTGCGCTGATGCGCGACCAGGTCGCGGGCCTGCTCGAGGCCGGCGTCAACGCCGCATTCCTGAACTCCACGCTATCTCGCGAGGAAGCCGAGGAGATCGAGAAACGGCTGATCGCGGGCGATCTCGATCTGCTCTATGTCGCGCCGGAGCGGCTGGTGACGCCGCGTTGCCTCGCGCTGCTGGATCGCGCGGAGATTGCCCTGTTCGCCATCGACGAGGCGCATTGCGTGTCGCAATGGGGGCATGACTTCCGCCCCGAGTATATCGGGCTGTCGGTCATTGCAGAGCGTTTTCCCGACGTGCCGCGCATCGCGTTGACCGCGACCGCCGACGAGCTGACCCGCAAGGAAATCGCGGAGCGGCTCGGACTTGCCGGCGCGCCCCAGTTTGTCGCGAGCTTCGATCGTCCCAACATCCGCTATGAAATCGTCGACAAGCAGAACGCGCCGGCCCAGCTCAAATCCTTCATCGGCGAGCGCCACGCCGGCGACGCCGGCGTCGTCTACTGCCTGTCGCGCGCCAAGGTCGAGGACATCGCTGAAACATTGACCAAAGCTGGCATCACGGCGCTGCCCTATCACGCCGGGCTTGACGCCGGCGTGCGCGCCCGCAACCAGGACCGGTTCATCAACGAGGACAGCATCGTGATCGTCGCCACGGTCGCGTTCGGTATGGGCATCGACAAGCCCGACGTGCGCTTCGTCGCGCATCTCGATCTGCCGAAAAGCATCGAGGCCTACTACCAGGAGACCGGACGCGCCGGCCGCGACGGCAAGCCGTCGAGCGCCTGGATGGCCTATGGGCTCACGGACATCGTGCAACAGCGCCGGATGATCGACGAGTCGAACGGTTCGGAGGCGTACAAGCGGGTGTCGATCCGCAAGCTCGATGCGCTGGTCGCCCTGACTGAGACCGCCGGCTGCCGGCGCCAGCGCCTGCTCGGCTATTTCGGCGAGACCATGACGGGCGCCAGTTGCGGCAATTGCGACAACTGCCTGTCGCCGCCGCGGGTCCGCGACGGCAAGGTGATCGCGCAGAAGCTGTTGTCCTGCGCCTATCGCACCGGGCAGCGTTTCGGCGCGATGCACCTGATCGATGTGCTGGTCGGCCGCATGACCGAGCGCGTCAAGCAGTTCGAGCATGACAAATTGTCGGTGTTCGGCGTGGGCCGCGAACTCAATGAGAAGCAGTGGCGCGCCGCGCTGCGCCAGGTGGTGGCGATGGGCCATCTTGCGCCCGACAGCGAAGCCTTTGGCGCGCTGAAGCTGACGGAAACATCGCGCGGCGTCTTGAAAGGCGAGATCGCGGTGATGCTGCGCGAGGAGACGGCCACCCATCGGCCGAGCCGGAGCAGATCGCGGCGTGGCGATCTCGTGCCGCCGCGGGCCACGTCGCGCGAGGCGGCCGACGCAAGCCTGCTCGCGACCTTGCGGGCGTGGCGGTCGGACGTCGCGCGCAAGCGCGGCGTACCGGCCTATGTGGTGCTGCACGACACCACGATCGACGTCATCGCGAGCACTCGTCCGACGACATCAGGTGAACTCCGCGACATCCCCGGCATCGGCGACAAGAAGCTCGAACATTACGGCGACGAACTGCTGGCGCTGGTGGCGGCGGCCAAGCGATCAGAATTGCCGCCAGCATGACAGATTTGCGAACGGCCGCCGTGTGTCCGAAGCCGGCACATGGCGGAACTCCGGATGGGCGAGGCGCGGTGCTCTGGGCTGGGATGCGGCAGCCGCCAAGAGGGTTAACCCGGCACGGCCGCATTGGTTCATTCCCCTGCGGAAAGCTCGGCAAAACCGCATTCCCAGCGCGCAAGGCTCGCCCGCCGCGCCGGCAGCAAGAACGGTTGAGGTGTCCTGAAAAAAGGACTACCAAGGACCCATATTGTCGCTTTCCGTCCGGCAGAACCGGGCGCAGACACCTCACCCCCTCGTGCTGGGATCCCTCAAGGGTCTTGTGCGGGGATGACAAAAGGCATGAAGGAGACGCAGATGGCAGTCCGGGTTGCAATCAACGGGTTTGGCCGCATCGGCCGCAACGTGCTTCGCGCCATCGCCGAGTCCGGCCGCAAGGACATCGAGGTGGTCGGCATCAACGACCTCGGCCCGGTCGAGACCAATGCCCACCTGCTGCGCTACGACTCCGTGCACGGCCGCTTCCCCGGCACCGTGACCGTCGAGGGCGACTCCATCAGCCTCGGCGACGGCAAGATCAAGGTCTCCGCCGAGCGTGATCCGTCGAAGCTGCCCTGGAAGGATCTCGGCGTCGAAATCGCGCTGGAATGCACCGGCATCTTCACCGCCAAGGAAAAGGCGTCCGCGCACCTGACCGCCGGCGCCAAGCGCGTGCTGGTGTCAGCTCCCGCCGACGGCGCCGACGCCACCATCGTCTTCGGCGTCAATCATGACACGCTGACCAACGAGCACCTCGTCGTCTCCAACGGCTCCTGCACCACCAACTGCCTGGCGCCGATCGCCAAGGTGCTGAACGACACGGTCGGCATCGAGACCGGCTTCATGACCACGATCCACGCCTATACCGGCGACCAGCCGACGCTCGACACCCTGCACAAGGACCTCTACCGCGGCCGTGCGGCGGCGATGTCGATGATCCCGACCTCGACCGGTGCTGCGAAGGCGATCGGCCTGGTGCTGCCGGAGCTGAAGGGCAAGCTCGACGGCGTCGCAATCCGCGTGCCGACGCCGAACGTCTCGGTGGTCGATCTCAAGATCGTCGCCAAGCGCAACACCGATCCGAAGGAAATCAACGAGGCGATGAAGCGCGCCAGCGAGCAGCAGCTGAAGGGCATCCTCGGCTACACCACGGCGCCGAACGTCTCGATCGACTTCAACCACGATCCGCACTCCTCGACCTTCCATGTGGATCAGACCAAGGTCATGAACGGCAATCTGGTGCGCGTGATGTCCTGGTACGACAACGAGTGGGGCTTCTCCAACCGCATGGCCGACACCGCCGTGGCGATGGGCAAGCTGCTGTAACGACAGCCACCGTCATTCCGGGGCGAGGCCACAGGCCTCGAACCCGGAATCTCGAGATTCGGGGTTCGATGCTGGCGCATCGCCCCGGAATGACGTCCCCCCAAAAAGCCCCGGCCCACGAGGGAGCTCTCCACATGAAGCAATTCCGCACCCTCGATGACGTCGACGTCAAAGGCAAACGCGTGCTGCTGCGCGTCGACCTCAACGTGCCGATGGAGAACGGCCGCGTCACCGACGCCACGCGGCTGGAGCGCATCGCGCCGACCATCACCGAGATTTCGAGCAAGGGCGGCAAGGTCATCCTGCTTGCGCATTTCGGCCGGCCCAAGGGCCGCGACGAGAAGGACTCGCTGAAGCCCGTTGCCGCGGCGCTGGCGCAGGTGCTCAAGAAGCCGGTCGGCTTCGCCGACGACTGCATCGGCGAGCCGGCTGCCAAAGCCATCGACGCGATGAACGATGGCGACATCCTGTGCCTGGAGAACACCCGCTTCCACAAGGAAGAGGAAAAGAACGATCCGGCCTTCGTCGCCGAATTGGCAAAACTCGGCGACATCTGGGTCAACGACGCCTTCTCGGCTGCGCACCGCGCCCATGCCTCCACCGAAGGCCTCGGCCACAAGCTGCCGGCCTATGCTGGGCGCACTATGCAGGCCGAGCTCGATGCGCTGACGAAAGCGCTGGAAGCGCCGACCCGACCCGTCATCGCAATCGTCGGTGGCGCAAAAGTCTCGAGCAAGATCGACCTGCTCGAAAACCTCGTCACCAAGGTCGATGCGCTGGTCATCGGCGGCGGCATGGCCAACACCTTCCTGCATGCGCAGGGCGTGCAGATCGGCAAGTCGCTGGCCGAGAAGGATCTGGCGCCGACCGCGCTGAAGATCTTGGAGAAGGCGGAAGGGGCGAACTGCGCGATCATCCTTCCCGTCGATGCCACCGTCTCCTATCACTTCGCCGCCAACTCGCCCTCCTTCGCCTACGGCCTCGACGCCATTCCACCCGACAGCATGATCCTCGACGTCGGCCCGCAATCGACCGCGCGCATCCATGCTGCGATCGACGATGCAGCCACCCTGGTCTGGAACGGCCCGCTCGGCGCCTTCGAGCTGTCGCCGTTCGACCGCGGCACCATCGTTGCGGCCAAGCATGCGGCTGAGCGCACCAAGGCCAAGAAGCTGATCTCGGTCGCCGGCGGCGGCGACACGGTCGCGGCGCTCAACCAGGCCGGCGTGGCCGGTCAGTTCACCTATGTCTCGACTGCCGGCGGCGCCTTCCTGGAATGGATGGAGGGGAAACCTCTGCCGGGCGTCGAGGTTCTCAAGGCACGCTAATTAGTTGGGCGAGACGCCCTGAAAGGGAGATTGGACAGATGGCGCGGATCACGTTGCGGCAATTGCTCGACCACGCGGCAGAGAACGATTACGGCGTCCCGGCCTTCAACATCAACAACATGGAGCAGGCGCTGGCAATCCTGGATGCGGCCTCGACGCTGGACGCGCCGGTCATCATCCAGGCCTCGCGCGGCGCCCGCGCCTACGCCAATGACGTGATGCTGCGCCATATGATGGATGCGCTCACCGAGATCCATCCGCAAATTCCGATCTGCGTGCATCTCGACCACGGCAACGGACCCGACACCTGCATGACCGCGATCCAGTCCGGCTTCACCTCGGTCATGATGGACGGCTCGCTGAAGGCCGACGGCAAGACGCCGGCCGACTGGGACTACAATGTCGGCGTCACCAGGACGGTCTCCACCATGGCGCATCTCGGCGGCATCTCGGTCGAGGGCGAGCTCGGCGTGCTCGGCTCGCTCGAGACCGGTATGGGCGACAAGGAGGACGGCCACGGCGCGGAAGGCAAGCTGTCACACGACCAGCTATTGACCAATCCGGACGAGGCGGTGAAGTTCGTGCGCGAGACCAAGGTCGACGCGCTGGCGATCGCGATGGGGACTTCTCACGGTGCATACAAATTCACCCGCAAGCCGGATGGCGACATTCTCGCCATGGGCGTGATCGAGGAGATCCACCGCAAGCTGCCGAACACGCATCTGGTGATGCATGGCTCGTCGTCGGTGCCGGAGGACCTGCAGGAGATCATCAACGCCAATGGCGGCAAGATGAAGCCGACCTGGGGCGTGCCAGTCGCCGAGATCCAGCGCGGCATCAAGAACGGCGTACGCAAGATCAACATCGATACCGATAACCGCATGGCGATGACCGGCCAGATCCGGAAAGTGCTGACGGAGCACCCGGAAGAATTCGATCCGCGCAAATATCTGAAGCCCGCGATGGAAGCGATGACTAAGCTCTGCAAGCAGCGCCTGCAAGAGTTCAACACCGCCGGGCAAGCCAGCAAGATCAAGCGCGTGCTGACGACTGCCGAGATGGCCAAGCGCTACGCGAAGGGCGAGCTCGACCCCAAGATTGCGTAGTTGCGATAAACGTTCTGACAGCCGGTAGCCGTTCATTCGGCTGCCGGCTGAAGCTTTTCTACCTTCGTGCCGGCTGGTCCGGCGCTTGAAATCATCCGAGCTTGCACCAAGTCTTACCTTCGCTTGACAACCGAAATACCGATAGCTCGGAAGGATGCCATGCGAAGAATGGTACTGGCCGCCGCCGTTTTCGGCGCGCTAAGCACTCCCTGTCAAACTGAAGCCGCTCCCACCCGGCGTACGATCTCTGACAGCGCGGTTCAGCCGCGGCGAGAACTGGCTGCAACGTCAGATCGCGCCGCCACGCGGAACAGCAACCGGAAGGAGCGCGCCGCGCCGCCGGAGCGGCTGATCCCTGACATTTGCCGGGGCTGCTGAATCGCCGAATTGGCCTGCAGCGCAACGAAGAACGGCCGCATCTAGCTTCGAGCTCAGTCGCGCACCGCGATTGAGCTCCCGGCGCCTGTCCGAACGATCGCCAAAGATGAATGAATTTACAGATTACCCGTTTTACAGATCGACTAGGCAAACGCTTGTTCACAAACATGAAAGTTGAAGCACTGTCTGAACTTCCGCGGCGCCTTCGCGTTTTGCGGTTAGTTAGTTATTACAAAGGAGGTCTCAATGAAGATGAGAACAGCCCTTGTAGGTCTAGCCGCTTTGGTTGCGAGCGCAATTGCGACCCCCGCCGCACTCGCGATGCCAAATGGCTTACCTAACGCGCATCAGCTTTCCAATGTCGACTCTAAGGTCGAGCAGGTTCGCTGGGTCTGCAATCCCTGGGGCCGGTGCTGGTGGCGTCCGAACTTCTATGGCGCTTATGCCTACTATCCGCCGCCGCGCCCCTTCTTCTTCCATCGGCCGTGGTGGCATCGCCGCTGGCATCACTGGTGGTGAAGATCGACTTTGGGGGCCCGCCGGCCCCCATTTTCATGCTGGACGAAGTTCAAGCGGGCCGACGATTTTGATACCCGGCATTCCCATATCGCTATCTGCATTTCCGGTTCGCAAGCAGCTGGAAAAGCACTTGAAACGTCAGACACCGTTTCTAACTTGATCAGTGCCGCACGCGCATCGTGCGGCGCCGGGCGCCTGTCCAAGGGCCCGGTCATCGGGCGCCGGACACGGTGTCCAAGGCGCTCGTATCCATGTTGCTCTTGAGGAGGATATGGCTATGACCACTTTTGACCTTGCTCCCCTGTGGCGATCGACCGTCGGTTTCGATCGCATGATCGACATCGTCGAGGACTCGGTGCGGTGGACGGGAAACGACCATTACCCGCCCTACAACATCGAGCGCGTCGGTGAGGATCACTATCAGGTCTCGCTGGCCCTGGCCGGCTTCACGCCCGACGAGATCGGCATCACCGTCGAACAGAATGTGCTGACGGTGGAAGGCCGCAAGCCCGATAGAGGCGAGCACCACTACCTGTACCAGGGCATCTCTTCGCGTCCGTTCCGGCGGACATTCAATCTGGCGGATTACGTTCAGGCGAAGGGAGCTGCGTTCGGGAACGGGATGCTCAAGATCGACCTGGTGCGTGAGGTCCCCGAGGCCATGAAACCGCGCCGGATTGCGATCCGGACCGGTAACGACAGCCAACAGGTTCAGCATAAGCAAGCGGCCTAGGCGAGCCGACCAAATGCGTATGACTTGCGTTCCGCGGCGCGGCCTGCGCCGCGACCGCGGGCGCCCGCTTGGACAAAGGAGGATAACAGAATGGCTATCACTGATCTCATTCCCTGGAGCCGCGGTCGTGAGATGACCAACCGCCGGGGCGAGGACTACAACCCGATCCTCACATTGCATCGCGAGATGAATCGCTTGTTCGATGACGCCTTCCGCGGCTTCGATCCCGCCCCGTTCGGCAGCCGCTTCTTCGAAGGGCCGATGAACTGGCCGAGCATCGAGGTCAGCGCGACCGACAAGGACGTCAAAGTCACGGCCGAGTTGCCGGGGCTGAATGAGAACGACGTCCAGGTCGAGCTCACCAATGGCGTCCTTTCGATCAAGGGCGAGAAGAAGACCGAGACCGAAGACAAGGATCGGCGGTTCAGCGAGCGCTACTACGGCCGGTTCGAACGGCAGATCCCGGTTGACGACGTCGACCCGGAAAAGGTGTCGGCCGCATTCAACAACGGTGTGCTGACGGTCACCATGCCGAAGCTGCCGCAGGCCGAATCGAAAGTGAAGCGCATCGCTATCAACGCGAAATGAACGGATGGCGGGAGCGCCCGGCGCTCCCGCCGCGCTTCGAAGGAAGGATCCCTCGGCTGAGCTTGGGCCGTGACATCGACACCAGCGGCCGATGTGCCGCCCCGGGGCGGCCACCCACACTTAATGTTTTCTCGGCAACTGCCCGAGAACGGTCTATTTTGAGGTACAGCGCAGGTGCCATCCTGGAGCATGCCGTCATGAACCTCTCCGATCTCAATAAAGTCGCGACCGCCATGGTGACGCCTGGCAAGGGCGTGCTGGCTGCCGACGAATCAACCGGCACGATCAAGAAGCGCTTCGACGCGATCAAGGTCGAATCGACGGAGGAGAGCCGCCGCGATTATCGCGAGATGCTGTTCCGCTCGAAGGAGGGCATGCAGCACATTTCCGGCGTGATCCTCTATGACGAGACGATCTGGCAGAATGCTGCGGACGGCACCCCACTGATCAAGCTGATCGAGCAGGCCGGCAGCATTCCCGGCATCAAGGTCGACGAGGGCACGCAGGCCCTGCCCGCCTGCTCGGGCGAGACCATCACGGTCGGCCTCGACAAGCTTGCCGAGCGGCTGAAGAAATATTACGAGCGGGGCGCGCGCTTCGCCAAATGGCGCGCGGTGATCGATATCGGCCAGCACATCCCCACCATGACCGCGATCCATGTCAACGCCCATGCGCTGGCGCGTTACGCCGCGCTGTGCCAGGCGGCGCAGATCGTGCCGATCGTCGAGCCGGAGGTGCTGATGGACGGCGATCACGACATCGACCGCTGCTACGAGGTCACGCAAGGCGTGCTCAACAAGGTGTTCCAGGAATTGCGCGCCCAGCGCGTCGAGCTCGAAGGCATGATCCTCAAGCCGAACATGGCGATCTCCGGCATGAAATGCGTGAGGCAGGCGCCGGTTGGCGAGGTCGCGGAGAGGACCATCCACCTCCTGAAGGCCTGCGTGCCGGCCGCGGTGCCCGGCATCGCCTTCCTGTCCGGCGGCCAGTCCGACGAGCAGGCGACCGCGCATCTCGATGCGATGAACCGCATCGGCCAGCTACCCTGGAAGCTCACCTTCTCCTATGGCCGCGCGCTACAGGCGGCGCCGCAGAAGGCGTGGTCGGGCAAGCCCGAGAACGTGCCCGCCGGCCAGCGCGCCTTCACCCATCGCGCCCGCATGAACGGGCTGGCGAGCCTCGGCCAATGGACGGACGAGCTGGAAAAGAAAGCAGCATAAAGGTGTCGAACAAGACGGCCCCGCCGCGGCCTGCGCCGCGGCTCTATCTCGCGACGCCCGTTTTAGCTGATCCGGCGCCGCTCGCCGCGCAGCTGCCCGGCCTGCTTGCGGAGGCCGACGTCGCGGCCGTGCTGGTGCGGTTGAAAGAAACCGATCCGCGCAGCATGATCTCGGTGGTCAAGGCCCTGGCGCCCGCGATCCAGGGCACAGGCGCGGCGCTGTTGATCGACGGTCATGCCGACCTCGTCGCCCGCAGTGGCGCCGACGGCGCCCATCTGAACGGCATCGCCGCGCTCGACGAGGCATTGCCGACCCTGAGGCCCGACCGCATCGCCGGCGTCGGCGGCCTGCCGACCCGTCACGATTCGATGAATGCCGGCGAGCGCGGCGCCGATTACGTGCTGTTCGGCGAGCCCGATGCGCATGGCGGACGACCATCGCGCGAGGCCATCGCCGAGCGGCTGGGCTGGTGGGCCGAGCTGTTCGAGCCGCCCTGCATCGGCTATGCCACGACGCGCGAGGAGGCGGCGGAGTTCGTCGCCGCCGGCGCGGATTTCATCCTGGTCGATGATCTCGTCTGGCAGGACGCGCGCGGCCCCGCCGCAGCGCTGGCGGAGCTTGGCGCCGCCATGAAGGCGGCTTATACGGCGCCCACAACGGCCGCACAGGGATGAACCTGCCTCGATGATCATGCTGCGCCTGACACCGATCCTCGCGGTTCTGCTGCTGGCTGGAACCAGCGCGGTCGCGCAGATGTCGCTGACGCCCCCTGGGGTGCAGCCGCCGGCAACGGACAAGCCAAAGCCGCTCGAGCGGCCGGCCGAGAAGCCCAAAGCCAGCGAGAAGCCGCCCGCTCCGGCCGCAGCCACGGCGAAGAAACCAGCGCCGCCGCCGGCGGCCGCCGCAAAGCCGGGAGCGCCATCCTTGCCCAGCGCGCCGGCGCCGGCGACCGCCACCACCACGCCGCCGCCTTCCAATGACCCGAATGTCGATCTGGTCTTTGGCGCCTATCAGCGCGGCCAGTATAAGACTGCGTTCGACCTCGCCACCGCGAAGGCCCAGACCGGGGATCCCAAGGCGATGGCCATGCTGGGCCAGCTCTACGAGAACGCGATGGGGGTCAAGCGCGACTACGACAAGGCGGCCGCGTGGTACAAGCGAGCCGCCGATGCCGGCGACCGCGAATCGATGTTCGCGCTGGCAATGATGCAGCTGGCGGGCCGCGGCGGCCCGGTCGATCGCCAGGACGCGGTGAAGCTGTTGGCCTCCGCGGCCAAGCTCGGCGAGCCCAAGGCGGCCTATAACCTCGCGCTGCTTTATCTGGACGGCCAGACCCTGCCGCAGGACCTCAAGCGCTCGGCCGAGCTGTTGCAGATGGCCGCCGACGGTGGCAATCCGGAAGCGCAATATGCGCTGGCGACCTTCTACAAGGAGGGAACCGGCGTGCCGAAAGATCCGCAGAAGGCGGTGCAGTTGCTGCAGGCCGCCGCGCTGGCGGAAAATGTCGATGCCGAGGTCGAGTATGCGATCGCGCTCTACAATGGCACCGGGACGGCCAAAAATCTGCCTGCGGCGGTGGCCCTGCTGCGCAAGGCGGCCAAGCAGAACAGCCCGATCGCCCAGAATCGTCTCGCCTGGGTGCTGTATTATGGCTCCGGCACGCCGGCCGACAAGGTCGAGGCCTATAAGTGGCATCTGGTCGCCAAGACCGCCGGCAAGGGCGATATCCAGCTGGACGAAAAATTCGCCAATTTGAGCCCGGACGACCGCGCGAAGGGCGAACTGGCGGCCAAACGCTGGCTCGGGACGACCAACTGATCCCGCTGCAAGCGATCCGGCTTGCAGGCAATCCGGCTTGACGGCGGGGCTTTCGCAGGGCACCCACTGCCCATCCCGCGGCGACTTCATGGCCGCCCAGCGCCCTTCTGCCATCAAAGCTCATTCACCCATGCTGTACTCCGCCCTCATCAACGTCATGGTCAAGGCCGCGCGCCGCGCCGGCCGCAGCCTCAAGCGCGATCTCGGCGAGATCGAGCATCTGCAGGTCTCGTTGAAGGGGCCGGCGAATTTCGTCTCGATGGCCGACAAGCGCGCCGAGGAGATGCTGTACGAGGATCTCGCCAAGGCGCGGCCCGGCTACGGCTTCATCGGCGAGGAAGGCGGCAAGCGCGAAGGCAGCGACAAGTCGCATACCTGGATTGTCGATCCGCTCGACGGCACCACAAACTTCCTGCACGGCATTCCGCAATTCGCGATTTCGATCGCGCTGCAGCGCGAGGATTCCATCATCGCCGGCGTGATCTACAATCCCGGCAATGACGAGCTCTATATCGCCGAGCGCGGCAAAGGCGCCTTCCTCAATGACCAGCGCCTGCGCGTCGCCGGTCGTCGCCAGCTGCATGATTGCGTGATCGCCTGTGGCCTGCCGCATATCGGCCGCGGCGACCATGCGCTGTTCAATCGCGAATTCATCTCGCTGCAGACCAAGGTTGCGGGGCTGCGCCGCTTCGGCGCCGCCTCGCTCGACCTCGCCTTCGTCGCCGCCGGCCGGCTCGACGGCTATTGGGAGCGCGACCTCTCGCCTTGGGACATCGCCGCGGGCCTGCTCATGGTGCGCGAGGCCGGCGGCTCCGTCTCCGGCATCGACGGCAAGGACGACGCGCTGACGACAGGCCATGTCGTCTGCGGCAACGAGCTGATCCACCGCGAGCTGGTACGCGTGTTGAAGGCGGCGGCCTGAGGCGGGGCAAGATCGGTTCGATCTGCAGGGCTGGCCAAGAGAGCCCGCGATGGGCCGTCCGGTCACCTGCCACAACGAAACGCGCCAGGTCGGCCTCAAGCTTCCGGCACTGCTCCCCGACGCATAAGCATCGCTGGACGTGCGCTTCTTGACTACCCGGATCTGGGCTGCCCTTGGACCGTGGTCAAGATGTTCGCGCTTCCATCCAATCCGGATACCGCATCAGGCCAGTCTGCAAGGTCGTACAGCATCCGCTGCTCGCATGACCGACGTCAACGTTCGGGAGGCTCGCGCAAGAGGGGCGCCAGCGCAGCCGCAAAGGTCTGCGCACGCGTTCGACTTCGGAAAAAAGAGGCTGGACGATCAAGCCACCCCCCGTCGCGCAGAAAGGAAAGGTCGGCGCAACCTCTGATTATGCACCGACAATAGGCTTGATTTTTTCTAGAAACATTTAGAAACTAAAATTTCAACTACAGGTCGATTAGATCTTTGGTTCCGCGCAAAAGAATTTTGTCTGCATAATCAAGGAAAGTGCCTTGGCAGCCATCAGCAATTGCGCTCAGCAGGATGCTGCTTGCACGGGCACAGAGCACGTCCACGCCAGATCGGAAGGCTCCGATCTGGACTTCAAGCGGTCCGCAGCACGAAACGTTCAGCACGGCGGCATCGCTTCGGCCCTGCACCGGCTCAGGCCACAACGGATTGCCCAACCGGACCGTACACCTCGGAAAGCGGAGCTCGTCGTCTCCGAGAGCGTCGCGGACAGATATCGGCCCGACATCGACGGACTTCGTTCCTTAGCTGTACTTGCCGTCGTTTGCTTCCACGCATTTCCAGATCAAGTACCCGGCGGCTATGTCGGCGTCGATATCTTCTTTGTAATATCAGGCTTCCTCATTTCCACGCTTCTGCTGAATGATCTAGCCGAGCATCGCTTTTCGATCATTGCATTCTATGGACGTCGCATTCGACGCCTTTTTCCAGCCCTGGCGTTGTGTTTTGCGGCGGTGCTGACCTACGGCTTCATCTGTCTCGTTCCGTCAGAATTCGCGCAGGTAGGAAAGCATGTATTTTTTGGCTCTGCTTTCCTTTCAAACGTTACGCTGTGGAGCGAAAGCGGCTATTTCGACACGGCAGCGACCTTAAAACCACTCTTGCACCTATGGTCGCTGGGCGTCGAGGAACAGTTCTATATCGCCTGGCCCGTCACACTATGGATCGCGTTTCGCGCCAAGCTAAGCACCGCACCTATCATCGGGCTATTATTAAGCCTTTCGTTCATCACCAACATCGCGCTCTCCTCGACCGACGGCTCCAGCGACTTCTACCTGCCATTTTCGCGATTCTGGGAGCTTCTGGCCGGCGCAGCTCTGGTCAGGCCAACGCCGCTCAAGCTGTCCCTGGCTGCCCGCTCTCTCATTTCGTCGGCTGGCCTCCTGGCGCTACTGGCCTCCATAGTGGCCTTCACACCAGACATGCGCTTTCCCGGTTGGGCCGCGCTGCTACCCGTATCAGGCTCCGTGGCCATCATCGTCGCAGGCCCGGGGAGCGCCATAAATCGGAGTTTGCTTTCCCATCGCTCACTCGTTTTCGTTGGACTAATCAGCTACCCGCTCTACATATGGCACTGGCCGCTGATTTCTTATGCCTACGTTCTGCGCCTTGGCAAACCTCCGACACCGCTTCTCGCCGTAATTCTCGTGGTTCTGGCCTTCGTTCTGGCGTGGGCCACATACCGATTTGTTGAATGCCCCATTCGCGTGGGTCCGAACGGACATCGCCGTACTCAGGCCCTTGCTGCTTGTGTTGCAATCCTTGGAATGTGCGGATGGGCTGTGTGGTTGTTGCAGGGACTGCCGGGCCGCTTCCCGTCCCTACCCGGCCTCGATGTGCCAAAAATCGTCGATGCCAAGCTCGACGCCGATTTCAAACTCACCAGGGACATGCTGCTGTCGGACCATGGATTTGCCTGGATAACCTCTCTGGGGCACGGCGAACGCAAAGTCGCCTTGAGTGGCGATAGCCTGCTGTTTCACTACGGCCCCCGCGTACAGCAGCTGAAGGACGAGCAACGTCTCCGCACCCAGACATACTTCGTCACAGGTCCGAGCTGTCCGCCTGTTCCAAAAGTCATCCAAAAAGGCAAGTTCGAACGGTGCGCCGACATCACTGATCTTCTGTTGGAGCTGGTGCGGCGCGAGAAGATCCAATCAGTCGTGCTGGGCGCTTCATGGAGCGGCTACGCCAACGCATCCGTCGAACGTAGCGACCAAATCCTTCCGCTGCACACAGCGGAGGGTTTCGATGCCTTCTACGCCAACCTTGAAGACTATATTCGGCTCTTGCAGGCCCTCGGCGCCAGGGTCTATTTGGTGCTTCCTAGTCCAAATCACCGACGGTTTGATCCCGCGACAATGATAGAACGCGGCATGTTCGGGTTTCGGATCGCGCCAGACGTCAATGTTCCTGTAAAAACCGATCTGTTTGCCGCTGCGAACGCTACCACAAACGACAGGCTGCGCGCCATAAGCGATCGGACTGGTGCAATTCTACTCGACCCCGTTCCGGACGTTTGCGGCGGCAACGACTGCTCTGCCTTCTTCGAGGATGGAAAACCAAAATTTTCGGATGGCCTGCACCTTCGTCCCGTCTTCGTGCAGACGCATGTCCGTTTTCTGGACCCGTTGTTGACCGATGAGCCGATCAAATAACTCGCGTGCAGGAGCAGGACCGCGCAGCGCGCGGCGAGGAAGGCGCGCTCTCTCCGGCTCCGTCATTGCGAGGAGCCGAAGGCGACGAAGCAATCCACTGTCCTTGCGCCGCTCTGGATTGCTTCACTTCGCTCGCAATGACGCAGCACGCTTCGCGTCAAGCCTCAGCGCCGCCCGCTGGTGAACGCGGACGGCGTCTCGCCCGGCAACGCTGGCGATCTGATGTCGCTGTCGAGACGATCCGACTGCTGCCCGGTGTAGCTGAAGCCGAGCGACAGGCTGACATTCGGCGCCGGTTGGAATTCGATGCCGCCATGCGCGCTGTAGACCGGCAGCGTGGCGGAATTGGAATCGAAGGCGGCAAACGCGCTGCTGCCGCGATCGGCTCTCAGCGTGTCGAACCCGCCATAGAGCGCGACACCGCTCTTGAACCTGTAGCCGAACTGCGTGCCTTCGGTCGTCAGCGATCCGAACGATGCAGCATACGGGCTGATGCCCTGCAGGCCGAGGCCGCCGCCGAGGGCCGACCAGTTGCTCGTGGTGCTATAGCGCCGCGAGAAGAAGCCGCTGTCGCCGTTGCCGACAAAGCCCGGGAAATTCCCGTAGGATTCGAAGCTCGATCCATCAGCGGAGCCATTACTGAATCCGACGGGCCAGCCCGGAATCCAGTATTGCACGGGAGCGGTTTGGGCGTGGGCCATCGGCGCGCCCAGAGCCAACGCGACCATGACGGATGCGAGACTGAATCTGACTGCGAACATGAACATGGGTGTAACCGCCGGGTGTTCGGGAGAACATACATCCGCGGCATCGGGAACGCCAGTGTTGCAGGATGGTGAGACCCGGCGCGAATATCTCACTTCGTCATTCCGGGGCGCGCGAAGCGCGAGCCCGGAATCCATAACCACAGGCCGCAGTTTGCGGTTGAGATCGCCGTTACACTTTTCGCCCCACATCGGCCCGGGAGTATGGATTCCGGGCTCGGCCCTTCGGGCCGCCCCGGAATGACGAGAGAGTGTTGCGAGGCTTTACATCTTCACCGGCGCCGGCGGGCCATAGATCTCGCCCTTCGGTTCAGCCTTCTCGCGGTCGCCGGCGAGCACGCGCTGCACCGAGACGAAGAACACCGGCACCATCAGCAGCGCCAGGATGACGACGGCGATCATGCCGCCCATCACGCTCGTACCGAGCGCCTGCTGGCTGGCGCCGCCGGCGCCCCTGGCGATCACCATCGGCAGCACGCCACAGACGAAGGCAAGGCCCGTCATCACGATCGGGCGGAAGCGCAAGGCGCACGCCTCCACCGTTGCCGCGATCAGCGGCTTGCCGTGCGCGCGCAGGTCCTTGGCGAACTCGATGATCAGGATGGCATCCTTGGCGGCAAGGCCGATGATCGTGATCAGGCCGACCGTGAAATAGACGTCGTTCGGCAGGTCGCGCATGGTTGCGGCGACCACCGCACCGAGGATGCCGAGCGGCACCGTGAGCAGCACCGCGAGCGGAATGGTCCAGCTCTCATAGAGCGCGGCAAGACACAGGAACACGACGAAGGCCGACAGCGCCAGCAGAAACGGCGCCTGCGAGCCCGACAGCTTCTCCTGCAGCGACTGGCCGGCCCATTCATAACCGAATCCGCGCGGCAGCTTGTCGGCCAGCCGCTCTATCTCGGTGATCGCATCGCCCGAGGTGTAGCCAGGCTTGGCCTCGCCGGAGATGCGCACCGCGGGGTAATAGTTGAAGCCCGCGATCTGGCTCGGTCCCTTCGCCCATTCGATCGTGGCGAAGGACGAGAACGGCACCAGTTTCCCTGCACTGTTCTTGACACTGTAGTTCAGGATGTCATCCGCGTTCATGCGGCTGATGCGGTCGGCCTGCACCACGACGCGCTGCATGCGGCCGCGGTTCGGGAAGTCGTTGACGTAGTTCGAGCCGAGATTGGTCGAGATGGTGTTGTTGATGTCCTCGAAGGTGACACCGAACGCGCCGGCCTTCTCGCGGTCGATCACGAGATTGACCTGCGGTCCCGGCGGCAGGCCTTCGATATAGACCTTCTGCAGCACGGGGCTCGCATTGGCCGCCGCGATCAGCTGGTCGGCGGCCGCCGACAGCGCCACAAAGCCCTTCTGCGCACGGTCCTGCAGGCGGAACGAGAAGCCTGAGGAGTTGCCGAGATTGTCGATCGGTGGCGGCTGCAGCGCGGTGATCTTGGCATCGCGGACCGAGGCGAGCTCGCGGTTGATGTCGGCAACCAGCGCGGCTGCGCTGTCCTGCGGGCCGCGCTCCGACCAGTCCTTCAGCGAAATGAAGGCCTGCGCGGTGTTGATGCCCTGCCCCGCATAGGAAAAGCCGGTCAGGAAGGTGACGTTGTCGACGCCGGCGCGCTCAGCGAGATATTTCTCGACCCGCTCGATCGCAGCCTGGGTGCGGGCATAGGAAGAGTCCGACGGCGTCTGCACGTCGGTCGTGATGAAGCCCTGGTCGTCGACCGGCAGGAAGCCGCCGGGCAGACGGATGAAGGCGAAGGTCAGGCCGCCGAGCAGCACCGCATAGATCAGCATCAGCCGTCCGGTGCGCTTCAGCGCGCCCTGCACGAGCAGGGTGTAGCGACTGCGGCTGCCGTCGATGGCACGGTTGAACAGGCCAAACAGGCCGCGTCTGGCATGGGCGTGGCCGGCAGCGACCGGCTTGAGCAAGGTGGCGCAGAGCGCCGGGGTCAGCGACAGCGCCAGCAGCGCCGAGAAGCCGATCGCCGCGACCATGGTGACCGAGAACTGCCGGTAGATGATGCCGACCGAACCGGGGAAGAACGCCATCGGCACGAACACCGCCATCAGCACCAAGGTGATGCCGATGATGGCGCCCGTGATCTGCGACATCGCCTTGCGGGTCGCTTCCTTCGGCGGCAGGCCTTCCTCGGCCATGATGCGCTCGACATTCTCGACCACGACGATGGCGTCGTCGACCAGGATGCCGACCGCGAGCACCATGCCGAACATGGTCAGCATGTTGATCGAATAGCCCGCCAGCATCAGCGTCGAGCAGGCGCCGAGCAGCGCCACCGGCACCACGATGGTCGGGATGATGGTGTAGCGGATGTTCTGCAGGAACAGGAACATCACCACGAATACCAGCACCACGGCCTCGACCAGCGTGTGGATCACCTTCTCGATCGAGGCTTCCACCACCGGGGTGATGTTGTAGGGAATGTCATAGGCGATGTTGGCGGGGAAGAAGCGCGACAGCTCCTTCATCTTGGCTTCCACGGCGCTCGCGGTGGCCAGCGCATTGCCGGTCGGCGACAGCAGCACCGAGAGGCCCGCCACCGGCTTGCCGTTGAGACGGGTGTTGAACTGATAACTGAGGCCACCGATCTCGATGCGGCCGACGTCGCGCAGCCGCACGGTGGAGCCGTCGGCATTGGCACGCAGAATGATCGAGCCGAACTCGTCCGGCGAATCGAGCTGGCCCTTGACCAGCACCAGGGCCGAGGTGCGCTGATCGGAGGTCGAAGGCTCGGCGCCGATGCTGCCGGATGAAACTTGCGCGTTCTGCGCGCCGATCGCTTTTGTCACGTCGTCGGCGGTGAGGCCGTAGCCCATCAGCTTGTTCGGATCGAGCCAGACCCTGAGCGACCGCTCGGTCGAATACAGCGTGGCGCGGCCGACGCCGGGGATGCGGCGGATCTCGCCCAGGATGTTGCGGATCATGAAGTCGCCGAGGCCGACCTCGTCGAGGCTGCCATCGGTCGAGCGCAAGGTGATGATCTGCAGCACCGCGCTGGAGGCTTCCTCGACCAGAATGCCCTGCTGGATCACGGCGCGCGGCAGCCGCGCCTCGACGCGCTTGAGACGGTTCTGCACCTCGACAGAGGCGTCATTGGTATTCGTGCCGGGCACGAAATTGGCTGTGATCTCGACCTGGCCCAGCGAGTCGCTGGTCGATTCGAAATTCAAGATGCCTTTTGCGCCATTCAGTTCTTCTTCGATCAGCCGGGTGACGCTGTTGTAGAGATTCTCCGGGGACGCGCCGGGATAGCTCGTCGAGATCGAGATCGAAGGCGGCGCGATGATCGGATATTGCGCGATCGGCAACAGCGGAATCGCAATCGCGCCGATCAAGCAGATGAACAGCGCCACGACCCAGGCGAAGATCGGCCTGTCGATGAAGAAGCTCGGCATGATCGGTTACCGTGTCGCCGATTGCGCGGAGAGGTTCTCGGCCGCGCTGATCGCACGCCACACCTGCGGCGCGACCTTGTCGCCGGCAGCGAATTTCTGGAAGCCGTCGACCACGACCTTGTCACCGGCCTTCACGCCTTCGGTGATCAGGGTGAGGCCATCCTGCACCGGCCCGGTGCGGATCGGCTGCGCCACGACGCGATTGTCATCGCGGATGACATAGACCTCACTGCCGCCGGCGACATTGCGCTGCACGGCCTGCTGCGGCACCGCGACCGAGTCGCTGTCGATGCCCTGCTCGAGGCGGACACGCACATACATGCCGGGCAACAGTTCACGTTTGGGGTTGGCAAACTCGCCGCGCAGCGTGACCTGGCCGGTGTTGGCGTCGACCTTGGCCTCGGAGAACAATAGCTTGCCGGCGAGCGGATAGAGCGTGCCGTCATCGAGCACGAGATGCACCTTGATCGCATCGGGCGCGATGCGCTCGAGGTCGCCTGACTCGAAGGCGCGGCGCAGCCGGGTGAGCTCCGTCACCGACTGGGTGAAGTCGGCATAGACAGGATCGAGCTGCTGGATGGTGACGAGCGAGGTGTCGTTCTGCACCGCGAGCGCGCCCTCGGTCACCTGCGCGGCGCCGACGAGGCCGTCGATCGGCGCGCGCACCGTGGCGTAATCGAGGTTGAGATTGGCGCGGGCGAGCTCCGCCTTGCGCGCCTCGATATCGGCGGCCGCCTCGCGCTCGCTCGCGATCGCCTTCTCGTTCTCGACTTCCGGCGTCGCCTTCTGGCTGAACAGCAGGCTGATGCGGCGCGCCTGCTGAGCCGCGCGCTCATGCACGGCTTCGGCCTTCGCAAGCGCGGCCTTGCTGGAGAGCACTTCCACCTCGAAAGGTTTGGGATCGATTTGATAGAGCGGATCGCCGGCCTTGACCTCGCTGCCCTGCCGGAACAGCCGCTTCACCACGATGCCGGAGACGCGCGGCCGCACGTCCGAAACGCGGGTCGGCGCGATGCGGCCAGGCAGTTCGCGAACGATGGCCCGGGCCTGCTGCTCGACCGTGACGATGCCGACCTCGGGAACGACGATGGAATCGGTGGAACTGGTTGCGGTGTTGGCATTATCGCAGCCTGCAAGCAGCGGCGCGAGGCCCGCGAGCATCAAAGCAATGCTGAGCGACGGCGCGCGAAAACGAGACATGGAAAGGTAAGCCCCAAAGTTAGCGTTGAGCGTTGGCGGCGGATCACGATCCGCGGTTCGCAACCCCTTGGAGAGGTTGCGCATGCGGCCAACATAAAAAGGCCCTGCTGCAACGCAACGCGAAGCTTCGGCGGCTTGATGTCACACAAGCCTACATTGCTGAGACAATTGCTCTTTTCGTGGAATCACCGGAATGTGAGCGGCATGAGGTCCGGTACAACCTCACCGCCGTGCCGGTGCGCGCGAATCGTGCGAAAAGTTCCTGCGACATGAGCGCGCATGTCATGCGGCTTTGCGGCGCCCAAATGGCGCAACTACACCGCCGCCATCCGATAATGGCTGACGCCCCATTCATTGCCGCTGTCGAAGCCGGACAAGCCAGCGGCGGCGAGGAAGAACCAGCGCCAGCGCCGCATCCATAGATGCGTCTCGCCACCATAGATCGGCAACAGGATCGCCTCGATCCGCTCGCGATGAGCATCGAAGCTTGCGAGCCAGTCCAGCGCGGTGCGCTGACAATGCGTGCCGCTCCAGCGCCATTCCTTCTCGACCGCAAGAAGGTCGCCATATTGGCGGATCAGGCCGTGGCTCGGGATCACGCGGCAGTTGAAGAAATGCTGAGCGATCCAGTCAGTGCGGTCGGAGCGGTCGAGCAGATAGGCGCCCGTGCGGTGCGCGAAGACG
>Ga0209677_100541_pt1 | contig 21035 bp, 14 predicted proteins | sample AraplaCvi_mCL_r2_2_FD_184285 | JGI IMG/M metagenome (GOLD analysis project Ga0209677, IMG submission 184285) | Arabidopsis root microbial communities from North Carolina, USA - plate scrape CL_Cvi_mCL_r2 (SPAdes) (version 2) | ecosystem: Host-associated > Plants > Roots > Endosphere | place: USA... | reverse complement strand
GTCGAACACCATGGCCCAGCGGTCGGAGCCCTCGATGCGGGCCATCGTGAACGGATAGGCGCGCAGCATCGCGGGCACGTAGCCGGCGTCCCACTTGCCATCTTGCGTGACGAACAGGTTCTCGCCCGGCTTCATGCCGAACACGGCCACGGGGGCCACGGTGTCCTTGCCGAGCGCATCGGGCGCGGCGCGCACGAACAGGATCGGGAAGTTCAGCGCCGCGTCGGCGAATTCGCTGACCGACACCATGAACGAGGTGAACGGAGCAAGCCGGGGAATGGCGTTCAGCTCATTCTTCAGGCGCAGGTCCCGGTGAAGGACGGTGTCGAGCGCGATCGGCTCTTTGTGCAGGTTCGTGACGATCATGGTTGTTCTCCAGGGGAAATGTTCCGGCTCACGAGTACCTTGTCGACTCGCTTGCCGTCGAGGTCGACGACCTCGAATCGCCAGTCGCCCCATTCGACGGCATCGGTCGTCCGGGGCAGGCGTCCCAGCAACAGCATGATCATGCCGGCCAGGGTGTTGTAGCGCCCGCGATCTTCCTCGGGCAGGTCCTTGATTTCCAGGCGGTCCTTGATTTCGGGCACGGGGATGAGGCCGTCCATCAGCCAGCTGCCGTCCTCGCGGCGCACCGCCCACGCATCATCGCCGGATTCGGGGCCGAATTCGCCGGTGATCGCCTCCAGGACATCCCGCAGCGTGATCACGCCCTGCACGGCGCCGTACTCGTCCACCACGAACACCAGCTGCGCCACGTGCGTGCGGAAATGATCCAGCAGCTCCATGCCGGACAGCGTCTCGGGCACGAAGACCGGCGGCTGCAGCTCCTCGGTCAGCACCGGGGTGCGGCCCGCGGCCAGCGGCTTGAGCAGCCCCTGCGCGGTGACGACGCCAATGACGTCGTCCAGCCCGCCGCGGCACACCGGGTAGCGCGCGTGCGGCTCCTCGATGACGGCCTTGAACACCTCGTCGATGGGCGCGTTGGCGTCCAGCCAGTGGATTTCGGCGCGCGGGATCATCATCGACCCGATCTGGCGGTCGTCCAGGCGGAACACGTTGCGCACCATCTGGTGCTCCTGCGCCTCGATGACGCCGGCATCCAGGCCCTCTTCCAGGCTCGCGGCGATCTCCTCTTCGGTCACGGCGCGGCTGGCGTTGCCGCGGATGCCCAGCAGGCGCAGGATGGCCTCGGTCGTCTTGGACAGCACCACCACCAGCGGGCGCGTGGCCGTCGACAGCATCAGCATGGCCGGCGCCAGCAGGCTGGCCACCGTCTCGGGGAACATCTGGCCGATGCGCTTGGGCACCAGCTCGCCGAAGATGATCGTCACCACCGTGATGATCAGCACCACCAGCGCGGTCGCGGTGACGTGCGCAGGGCGCGCGCTCAGCATGAACGTGGAATGCAGCCATTCGCCCAGCGGCTCGGAGAAGGCGGCGTCGCCGACGATGCCGTTGAGCACGCTGATCGACGTGATGCCCACCTGCACCGTGGACAGGAACTTGGTGGGATGGTCGTGCAGGTCGATGGCCGCCTCGGCCCCGCGCTCGCCGGCCTCCAGCATCACCTGCAGGCGCGCCTTGCGGCTGGCCGTGAGCGCCATCTCCGACATGGCGAACGCGGCGTTCAGCACGATCAGGAAAAACAGAAGGGCGACGTCCATCGAGAAGCGCGTTGGGCTGGGGGTCGCGCCCGCGGGCGCGTGACGCGGGGCGTCTTGGGGGAAATACGGGGCCGCGGCAGGGCCAAAGCCCGCGAGCGTAGCAGAATCGGAACATGGATTATCTGATAGGCGACCTCCAGGGCTGCTGCGACCCGCTCGACCAGTTGCTGGCGACCCTCGATTTCTCCCCCTCGCGCGACCGCATCCACCTGCTCGGCGACCTCGTCAACCGCGGCCCGCAGTCGCTGCCCGTCCTGAGGCGCCTCTGCGCGCTGGGCGACGCCGCGCAGTGCCTGCTGGGCAACCACGACCTGCACCTGCTGGCCGTCGCGCAGGGCGTGCGCAAGGCCGGCAAGGGCGACACCCTGGACGCCATCCTGGCCGACCCGCAGCGCGACGCCCTGCTCGACTGGCTGCGCCACCGACACCTGGCCACCCAGGCCTGCGGCTGGCTGCTGGTGCACGCCGGCGTCATCCCGCAATGGAGCGCCGACGCCACCCTCGCCCACGCGCGCGAGATCGAGTCGCTGCTGCGCTCCGACGACATCGCGCAGTTCCTGCCCACGATGTACGGCAACGAGCCGCGCCGCTGGGATCCCGCGCTTCAAGGCCCCGACCGCTGGCGCTTCATTGTCAACGTGCTCACGCGCATGCGCCTGTGCAGCGCCGACGGCGAGCTGGAACTCAAGAAGGACGGGCCCGGCGAGGCCCCGCCCGGGATGAAGCCCTGGTTCTCGCACCCGCAGCGCCTGACGCGCGACGTGCCCATCGCATTCGGCCACTGGTCGCAGCTGGGGCTGGTCGACAGCCCGCTGCTGCTGTCCACCGACACCGGCTGCGTGTGGGGCGGCGCCCTGACCGCCGTGCGCGTGGACGGCGGCCGCCGCGACGTCATCCAGGTCAAGTGCCCGCAGGCCCGCCAACCCGGCTAGCTACAATCGCGGCCTCGATCCAGGAAGCGTGGCAGAGTGGTCGATTGCAACGGTCTTGAAAACCGTCGGCCCGCAAGGGCCCGTGAGTTCGAATCTCACCGCTTCCGCCAAGTGCGAAATGTCCGCCGCCGGCCAGCAGCGGACGATCACCAATGCGGGTTTGCGGTATCGCTCGTCAGCGATGACCGCAGCGAAATCAATTGTTCGATCCACCGTTTCCACGGCGGGCTCGCTCATTGCACCCTTCTTGTTCACCGCCTCGACCGCAGTCTTTTGCGTTGCGAGTGCAGATTCTTGGCTCGCGCATTCCGTGGTCATGATGATCGCGTTAGTCGCCGCGGTCTTGCTCCGCGGAATGTTGGCTCCAGGCAGGTTCAGACGGGGCGTATGCGTCGTGGAGGGCGGCTTCGACGTCTGGCGACCACTCTGCAGACCGATCTTGATCCGCTACGACGAAGTCATATCGGTGACGGCGATATCGCTCGGTGACGGGGATACCAACGATGACCTGCTCTTTCAGAATCTGCACGCGGCGAGCGACCGTCTCGTTGCTGATGCAGATTTGTTCGGCACTTCGGTCTTCGACGGCCTGCAACTGATTGCCGGCTTTTCCATGGCGAGCGACGCTGCTGCGAGGTCGCATCGAGCCACCTCTTTGCAGGCGCTCTTCGGACAGCGGTTCGCCCTGCTCGATCGTCGATATCACTGTCGCAATGTCCGCTTCTGGGCGCCAGACCAGGCGGTTCGATGTCCGCCATGCATCGTCAGCGTTACGATCGGTCAGGCTGCTCAGTCCCGAGAACCGGTCGACCCGCGGTAGAGCCCGAACACTGCCGAGTCGATGGTCGACAGTGCCCAACTGTTGGCAGACACGCCGCCCTCGATGTCGGAAGTGTTGCTCATCATGAACGCACCGTCGCGACCGTCTTGTGCGATCACGGCTTCCGCAACGAAGCCGTCGATCGCGCCGGAATGGGCCAGGACAGTGCGGCCATCGAGCTGGCCAACGAGCCAGCCCAGCACATATTCGCCGGGGGTTGCCCCCTGGATCCGTTGGACGTAGCCGGCGGGTAGAGGCGTCGCCTGGCCGTTCAAGGCGCGCAGTTGCCATTGCAGCCAAGTGGCATAGCCCTGCGCTGTCGTCGAGAAGAGGCCGGCGGGAGCCAGGGTATCCAGCCACGGCTGCGTCTGCGCGTCCTCAAGCGCCGTCCGGGTGAGGTGACCCGGCTGGCCCCAATAGCTGCGGGGCTGCGTCGAGCCCGTTCGTTCTGGACGGCCCCAGGAGCCGGCAATCCCCAGCCGCTTCGAAACCTCCGCGTCGAACAAGGCCTCATAGCTCGCCCCAGCAACCCGCTCAAGCATGGCCGCCGCGACCTCATAGCCGGCGTTCGAATAGCAGTAGGTCGTGCCAGGCGTGACACCATCGGGCGGTGACTGCTGCAGCACGTGAGTGGCGACGAAAAGTCGGCGTCCGACCTCGTCGGTGGGCAACGGGCCAGGGGCGGATCCGACGAAGGTCATGAACGCATCCAGGTCCTCGGGGCCGGTGTAGGCGCGCAGTCCCCCACGATGATCCAGTAGTTGTTCGAGCGTCACGCTCGCATAGACCGGCAGCATTGTCGACTTCAGTTCGGGTAGCGCGTCGCCGACCCGAGTGTCCCAGCCAATCAGGCCACGTTCGATCAGGCGCGCCGCGAGCATGGCGGTCATCGCCTTGGTGTTCGAGCCGATCATGAACTGCGCGTCGTGCTGCACAGGAGTGCTCGTCTCCTTCACCGCCATGCCCGCCAGGCCGAGGTCCAAGCGCGTGGGCGTGACCGTGCCGACTGCCGTACCGACAAGCCCCGCTGCGACGCCACTCGCCGCTGCAGCTTGAGCTCCCGCTGGCGGATCTGCCTCATTGCTGTCGCCTCCGCATGCGCTGACACACCCTGCGGCGACCAGCGAGGTGACGAAGGCGCGCCAGAACGATACGAAGGAACTCGATCTTTTCATCATGATTTCCATCAGGGCGGCGAGGGCGGCGTGTCGTCGTCGCTCGGCTCGCATCGGGAGTTGAGGTGGTCGCATTCTTCGACGGCGATGCTTTGGCTTTCCTTAAGACGGTCGACCCCACAATGCGGGCATGCATCTGCTGCTCATCGAAGATGACCTGGAACTCGGCCGGGCGCTCCTTCAAGCCCTGAAGACGGAAGGCGCCAGCGTGCAGTGGCTGCGCCGCGCCGGTGATGCTCCGCCCCTCCTCGAGGGCGAACCGGTGGACTGCATCCTGCTGGATGTCAATCTGCCCGACGCCGACGGGCTGGACTTGCTGGCGCGCTGGCGGCGCGCCGGAATGGGGGTGCCTGTCATCGTGATTTCGGCCCGTTCCGCCCTGGAGGACCGCATCAGTGGCCTGGATCGCGGCGCCGACGATTACCTGGTCAAGCCGTTCGCGACGCGGGAGCTCGTTTCGCGCGTCCATGCGGTCCTACGACGCTACGCGCAGCAGGCCGGCGAGGTTTGGCGCTTCGGGGAGTTGGCGATCGAGCCGCGCCGCCACCAGGCCTCGCTCGCCGGCCGCGAGTTGGGGCTGTCGCCACGCGAGTTTCAACTGCTGATGGAGCTTGCCCGCGAACCAGGCGCCGTGGTGCCCAAAGCGCTCCTCGCCCAACGCCTGGACCCATTGGGTGACGCCGTGAACTTCGGAGCGATCGAGGTGCACCTGTCGAACCTTCGACGCAAGATCGGCGCACAGCGCGTGCGCACCGTCCGCGGTGTCGGCTATATGTTCGAGCCATGAAGCGGCTGTTCGTGCCCTCGTTGGCTCGGCGCATGATGTTGGCCCTGCTTGCTGCCTTCGCGCTGGCGTGGGTGGTGCTGCTGGCTTTCGAATACATGCAGGAAGGCCGGCCGTCGGCCGTGGACGGCAGGCTGGAAGCGGCCGCCAACGGACTGGCGCTCGACTTGTCCGACGTGACCGACACCGCCGAGGCGCGAGCGACCGTTGCCGTCCTGGAGCGCACGATCAACCGCAACTACCATGCGATCGGGCTGCCTGCGGTATTGGTCGTGCAATTGCGCGACACGCGCGGAGCGAACGTTCACGGTGCCGCGCCTTGGATGGACGCGCTGGCCACCATCCCCCCCGGCTTGAGCCAGCTGCGCCTGCAGGGACGTCCGACGCTCCATGCCTATCGCACCGTCGGAACCCGCTGGTCTGTCACGGTTGCCCAGACGGAGGTGCCGCGTGGCTGGGTCCTGAAGTCCCTCGGGACGGAGCTCGCTCTGTACATGGCGATCGCTCTGCCCTGCGTGCTGCTGCCCCTGTGGCTTGCGGTCTCGCATGGGCTGCGGCCATTGCATCGGCTGTCGCGGGCGGTGGCCGCGCGCGACTCCGAGGACATGAGCGCCACGGGCCTGATCGTGCGCCATCGGGAACTGCAGCCCCTGGTCCTGGCTATCGACAGCTTGCTGTCCCGACTGCGCGTGAAGGTGGAGCGCGAGCACGCGTTCATCCATGACGCGGCGCACGAGCTGCGCACCCCGTTGGCGGTGATCTCGGCCCATGCGCACGCGCTCGCCCTGGCACCGGACGCTGCCCGTCGACGCGAGGCCCAGGATCGGCTGGACGAATCGCTTGCCCGTGCCGCGCGACTCGTCGATCAACTACTCGCCCTTGCGCAACTGGACGACAGTTCTCCGCGGCGACCGGAACAAGTCGATGCCGGTCTGGTGGCACAGCACGAACTTGCGCAGCTGGCGCCCCGCGCAATTGCCTCGGGGTTGGAACTCGATCTGGATGCCCCCGAAACGCTGGAGGCGTCCGTCGAGCCGCTTGCACTGCGCACGATACTGCGCAACCTCGTCGGCAACGCCCTGCAGTATGTCCCGCGCGGAGGGCGGGTCCGGGTGTCGGTGGCTGCCGAGGGAAGCGGACTGCGCCTGGTCGTGGAGGACGACGGGCCGGGGATCGCCCTCGAAGATCGGGAGCGGGTGTTCGAGCGCTTCGTGCGCGGAGCCGCAGGCGATGTTCCCGGCTCGGGATTGGGTCTCGCGATCGTGGGTCAAGCCGCGCGACGAGCGGGTGGAGATGTTGGCCTGTCGACGGGTCTGGAGGGCAAGGGGTGCCGGTTCGAAGTCGTTCTGCCAGGCGTGCGCGCCCGCCCGCCGCACTCGTCCGCGCCGGACTCGGACCGTGCCGTGGTACGGACCGTCAGCGATGACCTCCATTGAGGAAGTCGGTGTACGTTGCCCAAAACGAGGGGGCACTCGTTTCGATTGATGGAGCTTCCGCGACTGCGCGCGCGTCGACCCCGAGCACGCCGACGGCACGTGATGCCCCGAGGGCACGGCCCTGCTGCCGTCCCGATTTCGCGCACGCTGCAGGCCCCCCTCACCCGCCGCTCGCACGTCCGTGCCTCGCTTGAGTCGCCTGCATCGTTGTGCAGCCGGCTGAGATACGATCCCGGCATGAGTTCTTCCCGCTTCGCGCCACCCGGGTCCTTCGTCGATGATGTCCCCGACGGCCCCGAGCCTCCACCGCCGGCGCCTGCCTTCTGGGCCATCCGCATGCTCTGGGCGAGCGTGCTGCTGTCGATCCCATCGATGTACCTTGCGGCGGGCCGTGCGCCCTCCAAGGCCATCCTGGTCGCCGAGCTCGTCTTCGAGCTCTTCATGACGGCCATTGCGGTCTGGCTGTTGGTCTACCTGGGCCGAGGTCGCAACTGGGCCCGCATCGTGATGTTGATCCTCACGATGTTGAGCGCCGCCGCCATGGTCTTCGAGCCTGCCCTGCAGCCGCCGACCATCGAGACCGTCTGCGCGCAGGTCAACACCGTCGTCGACGTCGTATGCCTGGTGCTGCTGTTCAGGCCGTCGTCGTCGGCCTGGTTCGCGCGCAGGGGCCGTACGCCAGCCCGATAGGGCGCGTTGACCGCAGGCCGTCCTCGCCGAGAACCAGCGTCGGGCGACCACGCGCCCACGAAAAAGCCCGCGCGAGGCGGGCTTGTAGGCATCGAAAGCCGATCGCGATCACTGCATCGCGTAGCTCGTCGTGGCCGTATCGACCGCGTAGTTCTTGGCCGTGTCCCAGTACGTGAAGTTGTAGGTGACGACGTCGCCCTTCTTCAGGCCGCTGATCACGTACGTGTTGGTCGTGCCGCTCAGGGTCATGCGCACGTTCATCTGGCCGCCGTTGTTGACCTTGTAGTGCACGTCGGCCCAGCTGCCCGTCGTGGTGTTCATTTGCAGCGTGGAGGCCGAGGTCTGGGTGATGGACGTCGGTCCGCTCGGCGGTGGGGGCGGCGGGGGCGGCGTGGTGGTGGTCGTGCCCGAGTCCCACACGATGTCGTCGATCGCGAACTGGAACGGGGTGCCGGGCACCGGCGAGTCGTTCACGAACATGAAGATGTCGTGCAGGGACTGCAGCGCGACCAACTGGCCGGCCAGCGTCGAGACGGGGATCGTCGCCTGCGACCACTCGCCGTTGCGCACCAAGCCATAGGCGGTCGTGTTGGCCGGGAAGCTCACCCAGTTCTGGTTGGTGTAGGTGTCGCCGATGCCGACCTTGAACGGCACGTTCGCGGGGATCTTGATGCGGAACGACATCGTGCCCTTGGCGCGGAAGTTCGACATGTCCTTGATGTCGCGCGACTGGATGCCGCCGCCGAACCACTGGCCGGGCGCCGTGTAGGCCCAGGCGATGTCGTTGCTGCCTTCGAACGGGGCGATGTTGCCCGCGGCCATCGACGCGGTGTTCCACATGTAGATGTCGGAACTCGTGCCGGCCACCAGCTTGTTGTTCACGGGCGTGGTGTCGGTGAAGACGCCGAACTTGCCGGTCTCGGGAACGATCTGGTTGCCCAGCTTGACGGTGCCCTTGCCATCGAGCTGGTAGACGCGGACGTAGTCGACGTACATCGTGCCCGGCAGCGGCGCGGTCACCTGGGACGGGTTGGCGGCGTCCGTGAAATTGCCGCCGACGGCCAGGTTCAGCAGCAGGTAGAACGGGGCCTGGAGCGCGGGCGAATTGACCGGCAGCGGCGCGTCGTACATGTCGTGCTCGACGCCGCTGTCGACGACCGTGAAGCGCATCTGGGTATCGGTCCAGTAGAGCCGGTACGTGACGAAGCGGTTGGCGAGCGAGGCCGGCGCGACATACCAGCTCTTGGTCTGCCAGGAGGTCGACGCGGCGCACGACTCGTTGCCCGGGACGCAGGCCGCCTTCTGGTAGGTGATCACGTTGGAGCCGACGAAATTGTTCGGCGAGGCGGCGCCGGCGGCGCCCCACGAGGCCTGCTTGTGGCCCTGCTCCATCATGTCGATCTCGCCCTTGGTCGGCCACGACTGCGCGGTCGTGCCCAGGAGCCAGGCGGCGGGCCACAGGCCGGTCTGCACGTTTGGCGCGGCCATGCGCACCTCGATCATGCCGTACTGCACCTGCACCTTGTTGTACGAGTCGATCTTGCCCGAGGTGAACTGGCTGTTGCCCACCGCCTCGCGGCGGGCCTGGATGGCCAGCGCGCGGGTGCCCGGCTCGAAGGGCACGTTGACGATGGACAGGTTGTTCGGGGTGTAGGACTCGAGCTCGGCATTGCCGTAGCCGCACAGGCCGATCTGGCAGCCGTCGCCGTTGTAGGGCGTCCAGACGTTGGTGTTCAGCGCCGTGCCGTTGAACTCCTCGGACCACAGGAGGGCCCCGATGGTGGGACTGGTGACGCTGGCGTTCGCGTGCGCGGCGCATGCCAGAAGCAGGCCCGCGGCGGTACCGCGCACCCAGGGGGATTTTCCAGAGGACTGGTCGATATACACGTTGTCTCCTATATCTTCTCGGCGATGCGAGAAATTATCTCGTTGGGCAGCTCCCTGGCTGCCGGATTGCGCCACCTTGATCGGATTGGTCTTGAATAAATACGGTCGAGCTTCCTCTGGCAAACATCCAGAATCAGCGGGAACGGTGCTCGGCGGGCGTCCAATCCATTCCTTCGAGGCAATGGACCGCACACTACGCCGGCGTGGATTCACGGCGCTCGCGCTCTCGATCGAGCGCAGGCGCCATCCGCCCTGCTCGGCACACCGCGCAAGGCCTGAATAACTAACGACGAATATCAGCCGTCCAGGCCGATCATCCTGGACAATATCCCGGAGATACCAAAAGCGATCGGCCACTGGAATACATCAGCCCGACCGATGGCCGGATCGCGGCTCGGCCCTCTGAATTTTCAAGCGGAGCTATGAAAGCGCTTTCATATTTCGTGAAAGTAATGTAGTACGTGCCCCAGGGCGCGTCAACCGATCCGCAAAGTGTTACCCATAGGAATAACCCGCGGGATCGATTTGGACGAATCGATGCGGGCTCGAAACCGATGAGTTGGCGAAAGCGCGACCGACTGGCGCGGCGGGTGACAGGACCAGCGCTCGTCAGCCCGGTTCCGGCCCTTGCGCTTGATCGAACGCCAACACGAACGTGCTTCCCACCCCGGGCGTGCTTTCGACCTCGATCCGGCCGCCCAGCGCCTCGACCAGGTGCCGCACCAGCGCCAGCCCCAGGCCTGCGCCCGGGTGCGAGCGCGCCAGCCCGTCGCTCAGTTGCTGGAACGGCTTGAACAGCCGCGGCAGGTCCTCGGGCGCGATGCCGATGCCGCGATCCTGCACCTCGATGCGCACCTGGCGCGTGCCAACGGCGAGCGCGCGCATCGTCACCTCGGCGCCGGGCGGCGAAAACCGGATCGCGTTCGCCAGGATCTCCGACACCGCCTGCGCCAGCCGCATCGGGTCGACCACCAGCGCCAGCGGCGCGGACGCCATCGCGAGCCTCACGCGCACGTCGCGCTCGCGCGCGGCCGCCTGCGAGACGTCGATCGAGCCTTCGAGCAAGCCGCGCAGTTCCACGCGACGCGGCTGCAGCGCGATGCGGCCGGCTTCGGCGTCGGTCAGCGCCAGCACCTGCTGCACGCGGGCAAGCAGTTGCTGGCCGCTGGCGTGGATGTCGGCCAGGTAACGCGCGAACTTGGGCGAGCCGCTCGGGAACGCGCCCGTGCCCAGCAGGTGCGAGTAGCCGATGATGGCGTTGAGCGGCGTGCACAGCTCGTGCGACATGTTCGACAGGAACACGCCCTTGACGCGCGCCACCTCCTGCAGCTGCCGGTTCTCGGCCTCCAGCGCGCCGGCACGGATGCGGGCCTCCTCGGCCCGCTTGATCGGGGTGATGTCGTGGATCACCGTGCGCGTCATGACGAACTGGCCGTCGCGCGAACGCACCGCATTGGCGCTGCCGGCAATGCGGCGGCGCTGGCCGTTGCGGCTCAGCAGCGTGAACTCGAAGTCGACCGCGCGACCATCGCGCTTGAGCTTGTGAAAGCGCGCATCGAAATGCCGGCGGCCGTCGGGCTCCATGAAGTCGGTGATCGAAGGCGAAGGCCGGTCGGCGAGCTCCGCGCGCGTCAAGCCGAACCAGCGCAGCGCGGTGTCGTTGATGCGCACGAAGCGGCCTCCGGCGTCGAGCGAGTAGTAGCCGCAGGGCGCGTTGACGTAGAGGTCGTCGAGCTCGGCGCAGCGGACTGCCAGGGCCTCGTCCGCCTGCCGGTGTGCGGCGCGCGTGCGGTCGATGAGGTCGCGCCGCATCACGAGCGCCTGCGCGACCATGTCGGCCAGCCGCGCGAGCGTGGCGCGCTGGGCCTCGGACAGGGCGCGCACGCGGGTGTCGAACACGCACAGCGCGCCCACGCGCTTGCCGCACGGCAGGATCAGCGGCGCGCCCGCATGGTAGCGCACGCCCCCGCCGCTGCGCACGGACGGGTGGCCGGCAAAGCGCGGGTCGTCGCGTGCGTCAGGCACCTCCAGCAGTCCGTCGGACTCGAGGGCGTGCAGGCCGAACGCGAACTCGCGCGGCGTCCCCGCCAGGCCGGCCAGGCCGGCATCGGCCGCGAACCACTGGCGGTCGGCATCGACCAGCACGATGCTGGCGACGCCGGTGCCGCACGTGTCCGCGGCCATGCGCACGAAGGCGTCGAACAGCGGTTCGCGCGCCGTGTCCAGGGCGTGCAGGTCGTGCAGATCGTGCAAGCGGGTGAGCCGGGCCATCTCGCCCGGACTGCGATGGGAAACGCTCATGCGGGGTTCTACGGCAGCCCGTGGATCCTGGAAGCGGGGAGTTCTTGACGACCGCCGCCTCGGCCCCCCGACGCCACGCGACAGCGTGAAGCGGTGCACACTGGAGGGCCCCGGAACCCACTCGACCGTCCCGTGACCCCTGCCCCGATCCGACGCGCCGCGCTGGCCCTCGCGCTGCTGAACACCTGCTCCCTCGCCGCGGCCATCGACGTCGTGGCGCCCGACGCGCCCGCGTCGCGCGCCTCCGCGCCCGTCCCCGCGCGCGCGGACTGCCCGCGTCCCGCGCCCTCGTCCCCACAGGACGCCGCGCGCCCGAGCAGCAAGCTGCGCCACGCGCCCGACGAGACGCACCCATGTGAGTCGACGCTGGGCCGCGGCCGACCCGAGCAGCCCCTGGCTGGTGCGCGCATCGGGGGGCGCGAGGCCTCGGCGCCACGTTCGAACCATTCGAACTAGGGACAGGGCAAATCCGGATACCACCGGCGGTAGCCCGCTCGGGCCCTCGTAAACCGTGTTCGGAAGCGATGCTCGGAAACCCGCTCAACGTTTTTCCTGCGGGTTTTTCAACGGCCGCTTGCCTATAGTCCACCAAGCGCAGGCTACCGCCGCGCCAATCGGCAGCTGCGTCCGGACATCCTCACGGGCGCGCGCGGTGCTCCCACACCTCGCACCGGCGGCATACGTCATGGCGTATGGCCGCCCAAGCTCCTTCCTGGCTCGGTAGTTGCATGCAGACCTTCGCGATAGCAACCGAGACCCTCGAGGAGAAGCTCTTGAAATTCCGTTTGGCCACTGTCGTCGTCGCCGCCCTCATGGCCGCTGGCGCCGTTTCCTCCGTCCAGGCCGCCGTCCCCGCCGCCGGACAGAGCCGCATCACCAAGGCCCCGCTGGTCGACCTGGGTGTCGCGCCCGCGGACACCGTGCGCAAGATCGCCATCGCGCTGCCGCTGCGCAATGGCGCCGCGCTGGACGCCTACATCGCCAGCACCGCCGACCCGGCGAGCCCCAACTTCCGCAAGTTCCTCACCACCGCGCAGTTCGCCGACGCCTACGGCGCGACGGCCGACAGCCTGGCCCAGGTGCAGAGCTACCTCGCCGCCAACGGCATCGCCGTGAAGTCGGTGTCGGCCAACCGCCTGCTGATCATCGCGTCGGCCAACAACGCGCAACTGAGCAGCCTGTTCGGCACGGCCATCCACCAGTACAGCCAGGACGGCCGCACGTTCCAGCGCCCCGTGGGCAACGTCGTGCTGCCGGCCGGCCTGCAGGGCCTGGTCACCTCGGTGAGCGGCCTGAGCAGCCAGCCGCTGGTGCACTCCAACCTGAAGTTCATGCCGCGCACCGGCCCGCTCGCCGTCGAGACCTCGATGGTCGCGCAAGCCCAGCCGCTGGACGCGAGCACCAACGTCATCGCCACCGGCGTGCCCGGCAAGCTCACCACCGGCGACGTGATGAACCTGTACAACGGCAAGCCGCTGGTCGCGCGCGGCCTGTCGGGCGCCGGCACCACGGTCGGCATCATGACCTTCGCCGGCTTCGACCAGGCCGATGCGTACGGCTACTGGAACGCCATCCACCAGCCGGTGCTCGCCAACCGCATCACCGAGATCGCCGTCGACGGCGCCACGCCCTCGCCCGACGACAACGGCGCCGACGAGACCAGCCTGGACGTCCAGCAGTCCGGCGGCATCGCGCCCCAGGCCAAGATCCGCGTCTACGAAGCCTCCAACGACGACGTCGGCGCGCTGATGCTGTACGACACCGCGATCGGCGAGAACCTGTGCGATACGCTGTCCATCAGCTGGGGCATGGCCGAGATCATGGAAGACCCGTCGGTGTTCCCGATCTACGACGCGATGCTGCGCCAGGCCGCCGTGCAGGGCACGCCGCTGATGGCCTCGTCCGGCGATTCGGGCGCGTACGACATCAACCGCAGCACCTTCCTGTACCCGCAGTTCAACGCGCTGCTGACGGTCGACTTCCCCGCCAGCCACCCGATGGTGCTGGCCGCCGGCGGCACCACGCTGCCGGCCAAGTTCAAGTTCTCCGACGGCACGCCGCTGGTGATTGCCTCCGAGCGTCCGTGGGCCCTCGATTACCTGCGGTCCTACTACGTGCAGCACTACGGCCAGGCCGTGTACTACCAGGAACTGTTCCCGGTGGGCGGTGGCGGCGGCGTCAGCGTGGTCTACCCGATGCCCGCCTACCAGGTCGGCCTGCCCGGCGTGAAGCGCTCGTCGGCCGGCCAGTCGCTGATCGGCCCGGGCAACTACGATCCGGCCACCCGCACGTTCAGCGGTCCGGTCGTCGACTGGGCCGACCTGCCGGGCAACTACGCCGGCCGCAACGTGCCCGACGTGTCGCTCAACGCCGACTCCAACACCGGCTACTACCTGGCGTTCGGCGGCTTCCTGTACACGCAGGGTGGCGGCACCAGCTTCGTCGCGCCGCAGCTCAATGGCATCTTCTCGCTGATCACGCAGCAGGCCGGCAAGCGCCTGGGCTGGCTCAACCCGCAGCTGTACGCGGCCTACCGCGCCAAGGGCTACGGCACGGGCTCGCCGTTCCGCGCCATCGGCGCCGGCACCAACCTGTATTACCAGGGCACCGCCAGTTACAACCCGGCCACCGGCCTGGGCGTGCTGAACATCGACAATCTGTCGAAGGTCCTGGCGCCGGCCACGCCGCAGTGATCGCCGCTGCGACCTCCACGATTTCCACTAAAAGGACGATTCGAATGATCAGCAAGACCCTGACCTGCGCCACGCTGGCGCTCGCCGCGGGCGTGGCCACGCCCGCATTCGCGGACGCGACGCACGACATCAACACGCAGGACGTGTTCATCAACTTTCTGGACTACGGCGACGGCCTGGACATGTTCGGCGAGTTTGGCAACACCTTCGCCAAGAAGGGCAGCTTCGACGAAGTGTTTCGCTTCTTCGCGCCGCCCGTGCCGTCGCAGATCTCGTTCGACGCGGCGATCGACCGCATCAACGGCTCGGCCAGCTTCAAGTTCACCGGGTTCGACTTCGGTGTCGTGAACTCCGAGAACTGGGACGCCCACGGCAATTTCCTCGGCGTGAACGTCACGTCGCTGGACACGGTCGATTCGGGCTTCACCAAGTTCAGCGTCACCGGCCAGTCCGCCGACTTCCTGGGCAGCGGCTGGTACTACGTCGAGATCAAGGGTGTCTCGCTCCTGCCCGGCGGCGGCTTCAGCGGCCACATCAACACGACGGCCATCCCCGAGCCGACCAACGTCGCCCTGCTGCTGGCCGGCCTGGGCCTGCTGGGCACGATGGCGCGCCGCAAGCACACGGCCTGACCTGACCGCGCACACGCCCCGCCCGGGGCGTGCGCACCAACGCCTCCTCACGACAGTGCGGAGGCGTTTTTCATTGCGGCCTGGCGTTGCGTTCGTCCTGCAGCCAGTCCTGCACCACGGACGGCAGCGGCGCGTCGCGCTCGGCCTCGCCGACCGGCGTGTCCGGTTCGACGGGCGTGCGGTACACGACGCCGGTCCGATCGGCGGCGCGGGTCTCGAGCACGCCCAGCACGCTGCCGTCCGACAGCGTGTGCGCCATAACGCCGGCCGTCGGAAAGCCCGCCGTGGGGCTGCCGAAGAAGCGGGTGTTCGCGCGGCCGTGGAACGCCACTGCCAGGTCTTCGCCGGCGTTGCGCGTGCCCGGCCCCACCAGCACCGCCACGGGGCCGCGGAACGGCGGCTCGGGAGCAGCCTGCACGTCCACCAGCGCGGGCCCGCCAGGCACGCGCGCGACGCCGCGATCGGCGATCCAGGGCTGCGAGCCGGCCCGCGTCACGAACGCGCCGATCACCGGGCCATCCAGCAGCGCCGACAAGGCCGCGAACGCGGGCCACGGGCTGTCGGCGTCGTGGTCGCGCAGGTCGACGACCCAGGCGCGCGGATGACGCGCCGCGATCGCCGCGACCTCGTCGTGCAGCCGCGTGGCCCACGCGAGCGCATCGGCCTCGACGCGCGCATCCAGCCCGTGCAGCCGCAGCACGGCCGTGCCGTCGGGCAGCAGCGCGACGTCGGCCGCGCGCGTGGCCGCGGCGCGTCGCGGTGGCGCCGCCTCGCCGGGACCGACGACGAAGCCGTGGGTGTCGCGTGCGTACTGCATCAGCGCGCGCAGCGTCCAGGCCACGTCGCCGCTGTCCTGCGCGCCGCTGCCCAGCTTGCGCGCCGCGTCCCAGGCGGCGCCCGGGTCGGACAGCGGATCGACCGCGCCGTTGAACCAGGTGGCCAGCGCCTCGTCCATCAGCGGGGCGATGGCCAGCGCGCGCTCCCCCACGTCGTAGCGCGAGCCGGAACACTCCAGCGCGAAGGTGGCCGACACGGTGCCCGCGAGCGTGGCGCCGACCAGCCGGACGCCCAGGCTGCGCGCGTCGTCGGGCACGTAGATCGACAGGCGGTCGCTCACGCGCGCGTGCGGCGCGAGCGTGAGCGGCGGGCCGACCACCACGGTGGCGGCGGTGCCGTCGGCGTTGGCATCGACCAGCATCTGCGGCAGCACGTGAGCGGTCGCGTCGGAGCGGTTCTCGGCGGACAGCGCGATCCAGACGCGGTGCCGGTTCCACCAGCGCACGTTCCAGTTCGCGAGCGCCGCGGGGTGGGCGGCGTCTAGGCTGATGGACAGCGCGTCGGGCACCTGCGAGACCACGTCGCCATCGGCGGGACTCAGCTTGCACGGGGCGCGGGTGTCTGCGGCCTGCGCGTGGAGCGCGGACATCGCAAGGCATGCCGCCGCGAAGGGGCGCGAAAGGTTCATGGAGGGTCCGGGCCGTCGAGACAGACGGAATATACGACCCTAGTCCAGTTGCGCCACCAGCTCACGGTACGCATGCCGCACCGCCGCCTCGCCGTACTTGCGCTCCAGGCGCCGCACCGCGAAGTGCCCGCGCGCGACCGACTGGAAGTGGTCGATGAAGATCGTGTTGATGGCCGCGCCGCCGACCGCGCCGATCAGCGGCACCAGTTGCGCGGCGGCCTTCTCGGTGACGTTGACGGAGTAGTGTTCGGCCACCAGCGTGATCAGCCGCACCAGCGCGGGCGCGCCTTCCTTGGTGAGGCCGTGCCTGGCCAGGTGCGACGCGGCGCTGCTGACCGCGCGCGTCATCGCCTCGCGCACCGCGAAGTAGCCGACCTCGGCCGCGTCGTCGTTCGGGTTGCTGCCGCCCAGGCCCAGCACCATCACGCATTCGAGCTGCACCTGGCGGTCGGCGAGATCCGCGCCCTCGCCGCGCGCCACGTCGGCGATCGAGCGCATCATGATCGTGGTGGACACGGGCAGCTCCACGCTGAGCGCCGCCAGCCCGAACGCCCCGCCCGCCGCGCCGCTGGCCGCGCTCGCCAGCTTGTGCCAGCCGTTGGAGGCGACCGGCGGCTCGCCGCGCGCGTGCACGTCGTTGGTGGCCAGCGTGCGCAGCGACAGCTTCAACGCCCCGTGGATGGCCTTGCGCGCCGCCGCCGCGATGACCCCCGACGCGCGCGCCGGCAGCATGCCGATCAGCCTCTCGATGGGAGAGCCCACCACGCTCGCGATGCGCGCGCCCACGCTGGGGCGCTCCAGTGCGCGCACGGCATCGGTCAGGGCCAGGAGATCGGCGGCTTGCAGGGTCATGGCGCGGGTTCCTCGACGGGCACGATACCGCGCCCCGGCAAACGACGCGCCGCGGGTGTCCAAATGGCTGACCGGATCGCTGCCGGAGCGGTTCGGGCCTGGTCGCTCCCCGTCAGCCGATGCAGGTGCGGTTCTTCCCCGTGCGCTTGGCCTCGTAGAGCGCCTCGTCCGCACGCTCCAGCGCCGACTCCAGCGGCTCGCCCGGGCGGAACCTGGTGACGCCCGCGGAGAAGGTGACGAACACCTCGCGGCCGTCGTGCATGAACAGGCTCGCCGACAGCGTGCGCTGCAGGCGCGTGAGCGTCACCTGCGCCTCGTCGACCGGCACGCCGGGCAGCAGCACCACGAACTCCTCGCCGCCAAAGCGTGCGACGATGTCCACGGCGCGCAGCTGCTTCTGCACGTGGCCGGCCAGCGACTTGAGCGCCATGTCGCCCACCGAGTGGCCCAGCGTGTCGTTGAGCTTCTTGAAGTTGTCGATGTCCAGCAGGCCGATGGCCAGCTCGCCGCCCTGGCGCTCCAGGCGCGCGGTCTCGACGTCGAACGCCTGCATCAGCCCGCGGCGGTTGGCCACCTCGGTGAGCACGTCGGTGGAGACCTCCTCGGACAGCCGCCGCAGCTCGCTCTCGAGGGTGCGGACCTGCGCCTCGAGCTCGCTGGCGCGCTGGCGGCCGTCCTGCAGGCGTTGCTGGGTCTCGGTGACGAGGCCGTGCACCGCGCGGCTCTCCTCGACCATCTGCTTGACGACGCCCGCCAGGCTCTCGAGCGAGTCGGCGTTGGCGATGGTGTCCACGTAGCGCGCCACGCTGTCGGCGAACCCGCCGGTGTGGTCGCCCAGGGCATCGAGCTCCACCAGCATCTGCGAGATGGCATCCTTCAACGCCGCACGGGCGCTGTCGCGTTCCGTGCGCACGCGCTGCTGGCGCGCGCGCGTCTGCGCGAGCATCTGGCTGGCGGCGCGCACCGAGCGCACGCTGGGCGCGTCGCCCAGGGTCAGCGCCAGGCTCTCGGTCTGTCCCTGGACCCAGCTGCCCTCCTCGGCCACCTCGGCCAGGCCGGTGCTCATCTCCTGCGCGAGACGGTGCAGCTCGTCGACGAGGTGGTGGCGATGCGCGAGCAGCCGGCGCGCGCGAGCGCACACCTGCTCGGCTTGCAGGCGCAGCGGCGCGGTGGCGCCGTCGCGCACGAGGCTCGCCTGCAGCGCGCGCAGCTCGCCCTCGATGGCCAGCGCGCGCTCGTCGCCCGGCGGCAGAGCCATTCGCAAGGTCGCGTCGTACTGGTCGAGCACCGGCGGCCAGTTGCCCTGCGCGTTCGGGACGACGCGCTCGCGCGCCGGGCCATCCACGCCGCCGCGCACCTCGATCGGCCGCGCGGCCGGCGCGTCGCCGGCGTCGAGCACCTCGACGCCCTTGCCCGAGGCCGGCGTGTCGCGCGCGTCGTCGCTGTCGTCCACGTGCACCGCCTCGTCGACGACGTCGCCGTCCCACGAGGCCACGAGCTGCTTGAGGCGCTGGTGCAGCCGCGTGATGTCGCTGCGGTTGGCTTCGAGCACGCGCTGCAGGCTGTCCTTCTTGCGCGCGGCCGTCCATTGGCGGCCGCCGCGCTCCAGGCCGCGGGCGAGCTTCTCGATGACCTGCGCGAGGCCGTTGGCCAGCGTGGCCTGCGACTCGGCGGCGCGTTCGACGTGGCTGCGCGCGGCGTCCCAATCGGCCCGCTGCAGCACCTGCGAGAACTCCTCGCGCTGCGTGCCGTCCTCGAACAGTCGCGCGGCGATGCGGTCGTACACGTTCTTGGCCTTGGCCGTCGGGGCGGCCGGCGGCGGGGCGGGCGCGGGCGGCGACGCCGCCGGCGCGGCGCCGCCCTCCTCCGCCCAGGCACGGGCGTAGTTCTCGGGCGTGGGCTCCAGCTTGGACAGCGCGAGGCGGCGCAGCGCGGCCTTGGCAGTCTCGGCGGCGGACGGTTTGGGCATGGGCGAAAAAGGTGCCGGCCGCTCGCTGCGACCGCTCGGTTATCTACGAACGCCGGCCGACATCGACGACATCATCGGCGTCGGCACGCGCCTTGGCAGCCGCCGGCATCCAGGGGGCCTTGCGGGGCAGGACGACCCGCTCCATCCAGCTCTGGATATCGTTCGGCGGCAGGGGCTTGCTGAACAGGAAGCCCTGCATCAGCGTGCAGCCTTCGCCGAACAGCAAGTCCTGCTGTCGCTGGTTTTCGACACCTTCGGCCACCACCTTGAGGTTGAGCGAACGCGCCAGCGCGATGATGGCCGTGACGACCGCCCGGCTCTGCGGCTGCACGCCCAGCTCGCGCACGAAGCTGCGGTCGATCTTGACCTCGGAGATCGGCAGCGACGTCAGGTACGACAGCGACGAGTAGCCCGTGCCGAAGTCGTCGACCGCGATCTGCACGCCCACTTCCTTGACGCGGTTGAGCGCCGGGATCACGCGCTGCAGGTCCTTCATCAGCCCCGTCTCGGTGATCTCCAGCTGGATCATGCTGTGCGGGATGCCTTCGTCGTGCACGGCGGCCGAGATCTGCTCGATCAGGTCGGTGCGCTCGAACATGCGCACCGGCATGTTGACGGCGATGGATTCGGAAAAGCCGAACGCATCGGCCCAGATGCGCGCCTGGCGCGCGGCCTCGCGCAGCGCCCACTCGCTCATCGGCACGATCAGGCCCGTCTCCTCGGCCACGGGGATGAAGTCAGCCGGCTGGATGAGCAGGTCGCCGCGGCGCCAGCGCATCAGCGCCTCGACGCCCACCATCGTGCCGTTGGCCACGTCGACCTTGGGCTGGTAGTACAGCACCAGCTCGTCGCGCTCGATGGCCTTGTGCAGCGCGCTCTCGAGCGCCAGCTTCTCGCGGCCGCGGCCGGCCAGGCGCGGGGTGTAGACCAGCGCGTCGTTGCGGCCCTGGCTCTTGACCGCGTACATGGCCACGTCGGAATTGCGCAGCAGGTCGGCCACCGTGTTGCCGTCGCGCGGGAACAGGGCGATGCCCACCGAGGCCGTGGCAAAGCAGTCCTGGCCCGCGACCACCACCGGCTCGCGCAGCGCCTCCAGGATGCGGGTGGCCACGCGCTGCGCGTCGGCCTCGTCGGCCACCTCGGGCAGCAGCGCCACGAACTCGTCCCCGCCCAGCCGGCCCACGGCCTCCAGCGTGCGGTGCGAGCGCGACCCGGCGGTCTCGATGACGCCCTCGAACAGCTGCTCGCAATGGCGCACGCAGCCGCGCAGGCGGAACGCCACTTCCATCAGCAGCTCGTCGCCCGCCGCGTGGCCCAGCGTGTCGTTGATGTTCTTGAAGCGATCCAGGTCGATCAGCAGCAGCGCGACCTGGTGGCCCAGGCGACGGCCGAACTCCAGCGCCCGCTCGGCGCGCCAGATCAGCTGGCGGCGGTTGGGCAGGTTGGTGAGCGCGTCATAGTTGGCCAGGTGGCGGATGCGATCCTCGGCGATCCGGCGGTCGGTGACGTCCTGCACGATGCCCGTGTAGGCGCAGCAGTGGCCGTGCTCGTCGAACTCGGGCTCGGCCTCGACGTGGATGATGCGGAACCGCCCATCGGGCAGCGTCATCGGCACGTCGGTGGCGATGACCGACACCTGGTACAGGATCTGGCGCGCCAGGCGCACGAGCGGCTCGCGATCGGTCGGCGCGATCATGCGCAGCATGTCGCGCAGGTTGACGCGGTCGTCGGGCCC
>Ga0209677_100539_pt1 | contig 21049 bp, 22 predicted proteins | sample AraplaCvi_mCL_r2_2_FD_184285 | JGI IMG/M metagenome (GOLD analysis project Ga0209677, IMG submission 184285) | Arabidopsis root microbial communities from North Carolina, USA - plate scrape CL_Cvi_mCL_r2 (SPAdes) (version 2) | ecosystem: Host-associated > Plants > Roots > Endosphere | place: USA... | reverse complement strand
GAGGCCGAGCCGGTCGACGCGGCCGCGCCCAGCGCATCCGCCGCGCCCAGCGCATCCGCCGCACCTGGCGCATCCGCCGCATCCACCCCATCCCTTTCCGATGTGCCGCCCGAGGAGGCGGACGCGGCGCCGACACGACCGGCCGCCGCACAGCGATAGTCACCACGAGAGACAGGACCCGCATGACCATGCAGATGACCCACCCCACCGGAAACCCCGCGGGAAACCTCGCAGGCAGCCCCACCGGCCACCCCGCGGACGGCGCCGCCGACACTGACGTCGCGGGCTTCCAGCTCACCGACGAGCAGCGGCGCCTGCGTGACACGGTGCGCGACTTCGCCGACACCGTCGTCGCGCCCGCGGCCTACGAGTACGACACCAAGCGCAGCCTCCCGTACGACATCATCGCCGAGATGGGACGCATGGGCCTGTTCGGTCTGCCGTTCCCGGTGGAGTACGGCGGCCAGGGAAAGGACTACCTCTCGCTCTGCCTCGCCGTGGAGCAGCTCGGCCGGGTGGACCAGTCCATCGGTGTCACCTTGGAGGCCGGAGTGGGCCTCGGCGCCATGCCGATCTTCCGCAATGGCACCGAGGCCCAGAAGCAGGAGTGGCTGCCGATGCTGGCGCGCGGCGAGGCGCTCGCCGGGTTCGGGCTGACGGAGGCCGAGGCCGGCTCCGACGCGTCCGGGACCAAGACCACCGCCGAACTGCGCGACGGCGAGTGGGTGATCAACGGGACGAAGCAGTTCATCACGAACTCCGGCTCGGAGATCACGCGGCTCGTCACCATCACCGCAGTGACCGGCGAGTCCCGCCGCCAGGACGGCTCCGTGAAGAAGGAGCTGTCGGCGATCATCGTCCCGAGCGGCACCCCGGGCTTCGTTGCCGAGCCGGTGTACGACAAGGTCGGCTGGCACACCTCCGACACGCACCCGCTGACGCTCACCGACGTGCACGTCCCGGAGGAGAACCTGCTGGGGGAGCGGGGGCGCGGGTACGCGAACTTCCTCATCACCCTGGATGAGGGCCGTGTCGCCTTCGCCGCGCTCTGCACGGGCGCTGCGCAGGGCTGCCTGGAGGAGGCCATCCGCTACGCGCAGAGCCGGAACGTGTTCGGCCGGGCGATCGGCTCCAACCAGTACATCGCCTTCAAGATCGCGCGGATGCAGGCGCGGGTACACGCCGCCCGGCTCGCCTACTACGACGCCTGCTTCAAGCTGATGGCGGGCAAGCCGTTCAAGCTGGAGGCGTCGATGGCCAAGCTGACCGCCAGCGAGGCCGCGATGGACAACGCGCGCGACGCCACGCAGATCTTCGGCGGCTACGGCTTCCTCAACGAGAACCCGGTCGCGCGCCACTACCGCGACTCCAAGATCCTGGAGATCGGCGAAGGCACCAGCGAGGTGCAGCTCATGATCATCTCGCGCGCGCTCGGATTCTCGGCCTAGCCTGAAAGGGCCGGAAGAACTCAGGAAGTGTTGGCTGGGGCTGTACTCGACGAGGAGGACGGATGATCGACAAGACAGTGGGGAGCGCCCGGGAGGCGGTCGCCGACATCCCGGACGGCAGCACGCTCGCCGTCGGGGGCTTCGGGCTCTGCGGCATCCCGAGCGCGCTCATCCAAGCGCTTCTGGATGCGGGCACGACCGACCTCGAGGTGGTCAGCAACAACTGCGGCGTGGACGACTGGGGTCTCGGCCTGCTGCTCGCCCAGCGGCGCATCCGCAAGATGATCAGCTCGTACGTCGGTGAGAACAAGGAGTTCGCGCGCCAGTTCCTCTCCGGGGAGCTCGAGGTGGAGCTGACCCCGCAGGGCACCCTCGCCGAGAAGCTGCGGGCGGGCGGCGCCGGGATCCCGGCCTTCTACACGCCGGCGGGCGTCGGCACGCAGATCGCGAGCGGCGGACTGCCGCGCCGGTATGCCGCCGACGGGTCCGTCGCGGTGGCGAGCGAGCCCAAGGAGGTGCGGACGTTCGACGACGCCGCCTATGTGCTGGAGCGGTCCCTCCGTCCCGACTTCGCGCTCGTGCATGCGGCGAAGGGGGACCGGCACGGCAACCTGGTCTTCCACGCTGCGGCGATGAACTTCAACCCGCTCGCCGCGATGGCCGGCCGCATCACGATCGCGGAGGTCGAGGAGTTGGTGGAGCCGGGCGAGCTCGATGCCGGGTCCATCCACTGCCCCGGGATCTTCGTCCAGCGCGTGGTGCACACGCCGGACGTCGAGAAGCGGATCGAGCGGCGGACGGTGGCGGAAGCGACCGGCGCGGAAGGGAGCGCACGATGAGCCTCACACGGACCGAGCTCGCCGCCCGCGTGGCGCGCGAGCTCGAGAACGGCCAGTACGTCAACCTCGGGATCGGGATGCCCACGCTGATCCCGAACTACGTCCCCGACGGCGTCGAGGTCATCCTGCACTCCGAGAACGGCATCCTCGGCGTCGGCCCCTATCCCACCGACGACGCGGTCGACCCCGATCTCATCAACGCGGGCAAGGAGACGGTCACCATCAACCGCGGCGCCGCCTTCTTCGACTCCTCGCTGTCGTTCGGGATGGTGCGCGGCGGCCACGTGGACCTGGCCGTGCTCGGCGCGATGGAGGTGTCCGAGGGCGGCGACCTCGCCAACTGGATGATCCCCGGCAAGATGGTCAAGGGCATGGGCGGCGCGATGGACCTCGTCTTCGGCGCGAAGCGGCTCATCGTCATGATGGAGCATGTGGACAGGGAGGGCCGTCCCAAGATCCTCCGCGAGTGCACCCTCCCGCTGACGGGCACGGGATGCGTCGACCGCATCATCACGGACCTCGCCGTGATCGACGTGACCGACGACGGGCTGGTCCTGCGGGAGGTCGCGCCGGGCGTGACCGTGGATGAGGTGGTCGCCGCGACCGGCGCCCCCCTCCGAGTCGAGCTGGACTGAGAGTGGAGCTGGACTGATGAAAGAGATCGAACAGCGCGGCCTGTACTACGAGGAGTTCGAGCCGGACACCCGCTACCTCCACCGGCCCGGGCGCACCGTGACGGAAGCGGACAACGTCTTCTTCACGGCGCTGACGATGAACACGCAGGCGCTGCACCTCGACGCCGCCTGGTCGGCGCGGCAGCCGTTCGGCGAGCGGCTGGTGAACTCCATGTTCACCCTCGCGACCATCGTCGGTGCGTCCGTCGCACAGCTCACCCAGGGCACGATCGTCGCGAACCTGGGCTTCAGCGAGGTGGCGTTCCCGCATCCGCTGCACCACGGCGACACGCTGTACTCGGAGACCGTGGTGCTCGCGAAGCGGCTGTCCGCCTCCCGTCCCGGCCAGGGCATCGTGACACTGGAGCACACCGGCCGCAATCAGGACGGAGTCGTCGTCGCGACGGCCACCCGGCAGGTGATGGTGTGGTGCAAGGACGCGTCGCCGGTCCCGTCGGACCCCGGTGCGCGCACGCCGGCCGGCGGGATCGACGGGGTCGACGGTGTGGACAGGTCCTCCGGCGCCGGTTCCGATTCCGGGTCCACTCTCGGCTTCGGTGGCCGCGGGGCCCTGGATGCGGATGAGCTGGACCCCGGGGACATCGGGCCGGACGGCCTCCAGTGACCTCGCGGACGGAAGGAGCCGGGTTCCCCTGGGGGCCGGCGCTGCTGTTCTGCCCGGCGGACCGGCCGGAACGCTTCCCGAAGGCGCTGGAGCGGGCGGATGCGGTCATCCTCGACCTGGAGGACGCCGTCGATCCCGCCCGCCGCCCTCTCGCCCGCGAAGCGCTCGTGGCTTCCGACCTCGATCCCGGGCGCGTGATCGTCCGCGTCAACCCGGCGAGCAGCACCGAACACGAGGTGGACCTGTCGGCGCTCGCCGCGACGCCGTACCGCACCGTGATGCTGCCGAAAGCCGAGCGGCTCGCCGACCTCGCCGAATTGCGTGCCTACGACGTCATCGCGCTGTGCGAGACGGCCGCCGGTGTGCTCGCCGCGTCCGAGCTGGCTCAGGCCCCCGGCGTGATGGCGCTGATGTGGGGAGCGGAGGACCTTATCGCCTCCCTCGGCGGGACCTCCAGCCGTCGGGCCGATGGCGGCTACCGGGAGGTCGCGCGGTACGCCCGATCGGCCGTGCTGATCGCCGCGGGAGCGGCCGGCATCGCTGCCATCGATACGGTGCACCTCGACATCGCGGACCGGGAGGGGCTGGCGGCGGAAGCGGAGGATGCGGCCGCCGTGGGATTCGCGGCGACCGCGTGCATCCATCCCGGGCAGGTGGAGACGATCCGTGCCGCCTACCGGCCGGATTCCTCCGAGGTGGAGGCCGCCCGGGCACTCCTCGCGGCGGCCGAGGAGGCGGGCGGGGGAGTCTTCCGGTACGAGGGCCGGATGGTCGACGGACCGGTGCTGGCGCACGCCCGGGCGGTGCTCCGCCGTTCGTGATGAAACTGTGACCAACCTTTCCTCTGCGGTTCACCCGTTTCGTCCGGGTGGTGTCGGTGGCGTGACGTAATCTTCAAGTGTTACCTGGGAATCCGGCGTTCTCGAATCGATTCGAGTACAGCGGGTTCCCGGTGAGAACTGGTTGTTACGGAGTGCGTCGAGATCGTCGAGGTCGTGTCGCGGGGAGGGGGGCGAGATGCCACAGTTGCTTCCTCTGCGCCTGCTCGAGACCGTCGGTCTCCGCGCGGCCGACGCCCGTGCTGCGCGGGCGGCCGAGCGTGCGGCATCCGCCGCCGGCGATGTGACCGGCGCGGGCGGATCCGAGGACCGTTCCACGCGGCCTGACGTGTCGCGGGACGAGGTGTCGCAGCCGACGCAGGACGAGGCGTCACAGCCGACGCAGCCCGACGTGTCGCGGCCGACCCGACCCGGCGCGTCGCAGCCTCGCCCTGAGGTCTCGCACCGTGACGCAGCGCGCGCCGGCTCGGCCCAGCCTCCGACCGGCGTCGTGGACATCGACCCCGCGATCGAGAGCACCGGACCGCTGTCGATCATCGCCCCGCGCCGGATCGGCGAGAGCGAGCTCACCGTCTACCCGCTGTCTCTCGGCGCGAGCGTCTTCGGCTGGACCGCCGACGGCGAGACCTCCCTGGCCATCCTCGACCGGTTCGCGGAGCTGGGCGGCGACTTCATCGACACCGCCGACAGCTATGTCGGCGGCCGCAGCGAACTCCTGATCGGTAAGTGGATGCACGAGCGCGGCAACCGCGACCGTGTCACCGTGTCGACCAAGGTGGGGCGCCACCACGAGAACCGCGGTCTCGGAGCGGTCAGCATCGTGCGTGCTGTGGAGGCGTCGCTCGAGCGTCTGCAGACCGATCACATCGACCTGCTGTACTTCCACGACGACGACCCCGAGACGCCCCTCGAGGACAGCCTGGCGACGGCCGAATGGCTGATCGAGAGCGGGAAGGTGCGCTACCTGGGCGCCTCCAACTTCTCCGCGGACCGCCTGATCGAGGCGCGCATCCTGGCCTCCTCGGGTCTGCCCAAGTTCGTCGCCATCCAGACCCAGTACAACCTGATGCACCGGACCGAGTTCGAGAGCGCTCCGCGCATCGTCGCTGCCGCGCAGGGCCTCGGCGTCATGCCGTACTACGCCCTCGCCAACGGCTTCCTGACCGGCAAGTACCGGTCGAAGGGCGACCTGACAGCAGGCGCTCGCAGCGTGCGCGCATCGGCCTACGTGAACCGGCGCGGCCAGCGCGTCCTCGCGGCCCTCGACCGCATCGCGGCGGAGCACCGCGTCGCACCGGCGACCATCGCGCTCGCCTGGCTGCTCGCCAAGCGCACGGTCGTCGCCCCGGTCGCGAGCGCGAGCCGCCCGGACCAGGTCGGCGCGCTCATGGCCGCCGCCGGCGTCCGCCTGACCCGCGCCCAGATGCTCGAGCTCGACCGCGTCTCGGAGTAGCCGGGCGCGCGCGTCTCGCGCGCCTCGCACGCGCTTTCCGCGCGCGCCTCGCACGCGCTTTCCGCGCGCGCCTCGCACGCGCTTGCCGCGCGCGCCGCGCACATCCGCGCGCGCCGCACGCGCTTGCCGCGCGCGCCTCGCGTGCGGCATCCATCCAGTGGTCCCAACATGCCGTTTCGGCATTCGCCTAACGGCATGTCGGGACCACTCGTTCATCCATGGGTCGCAACGCGCCGTGCGGACCGGCGCCGGACGGCGTGTTGCGTCCCCTGGTTCGCGCCGCGCGGGGCGCAGGCGCAGCGGGCGCAGCGGGCGGGCGCGTGCGCCCCGCGGCCTACAGCTCGGCGAAGATGCGGGTGAGCGCGCGGTGCAGGGCGGCGCCGGCGGCGATCGGGTCGCCGACGTAGCCGCCCGCGAGCGCACCGTCGCGGGCGAGGATGAGGTCGTCCGCCGCGTCGCCGGGCCGGGGGTGTCCCATCCGGCGGAACAGCTCCTCGATGTGGTCCGCATACCAGTCGCGGTGCGCCGTGACGGCGACGCGGACGGGGTCCGTCTCATCCGAGAACTGGGCGGCCGCGTTGATGAACGGGTCGCCGTGGAAGCCGGGCTGCACTGCTTCCTCGTTGATCGAGTCGACGAGCTCACGGGCGATGTCCCGCGGGTCGGAGTGCTTCGCCTCCTGTTCGGCGAACCACTCGCGCACCTGGCGGTCCCGGCCCTCGACATACGCGATGATGAGGAGGTCCTTCGAGCGGTAGTGCTTGTAGAAGGTTGCCTTGGTGACGCGGGCACCCGCGATGATGCGGTCGACGCCGACCGTGTGGATGCCCTCCTGGTAGAAGAGCTCGTCTGCCGTCGCCAGGATCTTGATCTTCGACGGTGCGGGCGGCCGGATGGTCGCTCGGGCACTTACGACCATCTCGCACGACTCCTTCTGACGAGGAGGCGCGAGCCTCCGATAGTGGTTCAGGGGCCACCGGAGTCCGGCGCAGGGGATACCGGACCCGGTGGCTGGTCTCAGTATAGCCATAGACAGAAGACTCTGTCTGTCCTCAATTTCCCAGACAAGGGTTACAAGTGCCCTGGCGTAGGGTGGAGGGGATGAACAGCGCAGTCGACCTTCCGCTCGGTTTGGCCGACCTCACCTTCGCGGCCTCGGGGGATGCGCTGGTCCGTCGTACCGTTCTGCCGGGCGGCGTGCGCATCCTGAGCGAACAGGTCCCGGGGGCGCGCAGTGCCACGCTGGGCTACTGGGTCGCCGTCGGCTCGCGCGACGAGAGCGAAGCCCTGCCGGGTCTCGCCGACCACGCAGGCACGCTCGGATCCACCCACTTCCTCGAGCACCTCCTCTTCAAGGGCACGCGAACGCGTACGGCGCTCGACATCGCCGTGTCGTTCGACTCGGTCGGCGGCGAGCACAACGCCATGACCGCCAAGGAATACACCTGTTACTACGCCAAAGTCCAGGACCGCGACCTCGCGATGGCGGTCGACGTCATCGGCGACATGCTCACGTCCTCGGTGCTCGACCCCGCCGAGTTCGAGAACGAGCGGGGCGTCATCCTCGAAGAGCTCTCCATGGCCGAGGACGACCCGGGCGATGTGGCCAACGAGCGGATGTTCCAGGCCGTGCTCGGCGACCACCCTCTCGGCCGGCCCATCGGCGGGCGCCCGGACACCATCCGCGCCGCTACCCGTGACGGCGTCTGGGCGCATTACCGCGCCAACTACCGACCGCAGGACCTGGTCGTCACCGCGGCCGGCGCGGTCGACCACGACCTCCTGGTCGCAGGTGTCGAACGCGCGCTGACCTCCGCCGGCTGGGACCTGGACCACGCGGCAGCGCCGGTTCCGCGGCGCCTGGCCGTACCGGCGACGATCGAGCGGCGCAGCGCGATCGTCACGGTGGAGCGCCCGACCGAGCAGGCCAATGTGTTCGTCGGGATGCCCGGCATCCTCGCCACGGATGAGCGCCGCACGGCGATGAGCGTGCTCAACTCCATCCTCGGTGGCGGGATGTCGAGCCGGTTGTTCCAGGAGGTCCGGGAGCGCCGCGGCCTGGCGTACGCCGTCTACTCGTTCTCCGGCTCGTACTCGGACGCCGGCGTGTTCGGCCTCTACGCCGGATGCGCGCCGCCCAAAGCGCGCCAGGTCACCGAGCTGATGCTCGATGAGCTGCGCCGGCTCGCCTCCGAGGGTGTGACGGCGGACGAGCTCCGCCGCGCCGTCGGGCAGCTCTCCGGCGGGGCGGCTCTCGCGCTGGAGGACTCGGACACGCGCATGTCCCGGCTCGGCCGTGCCGAGATCACCCTCGGCGAGTTCGCCGACCTCGATGAGAGCCTCCGCCGTCTCCACCTCGTCACCGTCGACGATGTGCGCGACCTCGCCGCCTACCTGGCGGGCCGGCCGGTCTCCGTCGCCGCGGTGGGGAGCCTGACCGACGACGTGTTCGCCGGCCTCGCCTCCTGATCCGCCTCCTTCCCGCTCCATCCTGAAAGGTCCTTCCTCGTGCCCCACTACCTCTACCTCGTGCGTCATGGCGAGCAGCAGGATGCCCAGCACGGAATGCCGGACGGCCCGCTCTCGCCGCGCGGGAAGCGCCAGGCGCAACTGATCGCCGAGCGGTTGAGCGGCATCCCGTTCACGTCGATGTACCACTCCCCGCTGAATCGCGCGGCCGAGACCGCCGCGATCATGGCCGAGCGGATGCCGGCCCTCGTACCGCAGCCCTCGAGCCTGCTGTTCGACTGCATCCCGTCGGGGCCGACGCCGGACATGCCGAAGGCGTTCGAGTCGTTCTTCGGCCCGGTGACCGAGGCGGAGATCGAGGCGGGGCGGGCGCAGATGGAGGACGCGGTCCACGAGTTCCTGACCCCGGCACTGGGCGACCGGCATGACCTGCTCGTCACCCACAACTTCGTGATCGGATGGTTCGTCCGTCACGTCTTCGACGCTCCCGACTGGCGCTGGCTGGGTCTGAACCAGGCGAACTGCGGCCTGACCATCATCCGCGTCCGCTCGGCGAAGCCGCCGGTCCTCGTCGTCCACAACGATCTCGGGCACCTCCCGGTGGAGCTGCGCACCGGCCTGCCGGAACTCCAGCCCGTCTGAGCCGCCCGCCGCTCACACCACGCTTCCTCACGCGATAGCGGGACTGGCCCGTGGGGGTCAGGCGAGGGGTTTGCGGAACCAGTCGGTGGCGTTGGGGTTGTCGTTGTAGGGCTGGATGGGCTCGTAGCCGTGGGAGCGGTAGAGGGCGCCTGCCGCTTCGAGGCTCGCGTTCGTGTCGAGCACGAGCTCCGTAGCGCCGAAGCCGCGGGCGCGGTGCTCCAGCTCGGCGAGGATCGCGCGGCCGAGGCCGCTCCCGCGCCGCTCGGGCACGACCCACAGATGCTTGACCTCGTAGCGCACCACCGGCACGGCCTCTTCTGCGTCCGACAGCGGGACGGGGAGTTCACGGATGCCACCGCATCCGACCGCGGCGCCGTCGTCGTAGGCGAGCAGGAAGACGCCGTCGGGCGCGACGAACTGCCCCGGATCGGGGAACGTCGTCCGGTACGCGCCCTGTGTGGTGGGAAAGCTCCCGGCACGTTCCGCGAAGTAGTCGGAGAGCATCCGGTGGGCGGTCGCGTCGGTGACGGCGACGTCTGCGAAGGAGACCATCGACCCAGCGTATCCCCGCGGCGCCGGACCTTCAGGAGCCTGTCGAGCGCGCAGGTAGGCTGGGCGGGTGAGCATTCGCGTGGCCGTCGCCGGAGCGACCGGAAAACTGGGAAGCGTGGCGGTGCGCCTCATCGAGCAGGCCGACGACCTCGAGCTGGTCGCGGAGCTGGGCTCGCGCTCGCCGCTCGAGGACATGCTCGGCGCCGATGTCCTGGTGGATATGACCCTCCCGCAGGTCAGCCCGGCCATCGTCGCGTTCGCGGTCGATCACGGCCTGAACGTGCTCGTGGGGACCTCCGGCTGGTCCGCCGACCGGATCCTCGACCTGGAGCGGCGCGTAGCGCAATACGAGGGCCAGGGCGCCGTCGTCATCCCGAACTTCTCCCTCGGCTCGGCGCTCGGCACCGCGTTCGCGACCGCCGCCGCCCGCTTCTTCGACTCGATCGAGATCGTGGAGGCGCACGGCGCCGGAAAGATCGACTCTCCGTCGGGGACCGCCGTCCGCACCGCTGAGCTGATCGCCGCCGCGCGCGCCCGGAAGGGACCGGTGGAGGCGCCGCACTCCGACCAGCGCGCTCGCGGGCAGCAGGTGGCGAGCGTGCCCATCCACAGCCTCCGGATGCGCGGGGTCATCGCTCAGCAGCAGGTGATCTTCGGCGGCGCCGGGGAACAGCTGACCATCCGGCACGACACGATCGGGGCGGAGGCGTATGAAGCGGGGATCCTCGTGGCGGTGCGTGCGGCGGCCTCGGCCACCGGGGTGACCGTCGGGCTCGACAAGCTCATCGATCTCGGCGTCCCCGAGCCGAGCGGCGAGCCGCCGCGCCCGGTCGTGCGCGACGCGGGTCACGACGGTACCGAGCTGGTCCCGTGATGCCGGTGATGCGCGTGATGGCCGTGACTCCCGTGACTCCCACCACGCTCGCGACTCGTACGACGACGGTCGGGCGGCTGCGATGAGGGGCAGGCTCACCGCCATCCTCATGGCGCTCGTCCTGCTCGTGTACCTGGTGCTGATCACGCAGCGGGCGGTGCTCCTGGTCGCGTCGGGCCAGGCCGTGGGCATCGCCATGGGCGTGGCGCTGATCGTGCTGCCGATCATCGGCGCCTGGGCGATCGCACGGGAACTGCTCTTCGGAGTGCACACCGAACGCCTCGTGCGGCGTCTGGATGCGGAGGGCGGGCTCCCCGTCGAAGACCTCCCCACCCGGGCGAGCGGCCGTCCGCTGCGCGACGCCGCGGACGAGCAGTTCCCGCAATACCAGGCCGAGGTCGAGGCGGAGCCCGAGAGCTGGCGAGCCTGGTTCCGCCTCGGGCTCGCGTATGACGCGTCGGGGGACCGCCGCCGGGCGCGCGACGCCCTCCGCCGCGCTATCCGGCTGGAACGGGTCGAGGCGAAGGGCGAGCTGCCCGCGCGTTAGACGGCCCGCACCTCCATCAGCCTGTCCATCGCATCCTCGATCGTGGCCTCGCGGAACACGAACCCGTCGTCGAGCAGAGCCCGCGGGACGACCAGCTGGTCGGCGAGCAGCAGCTCACGCCCGGCTTCCTGCAGCGCGAGCTCGATCGCGAAGCGGGGGAGGGGGACCAGATACGGTCGCCGCACGGCCCGCGCGAGCGCTCGGACGACCTCGCCGGCGGTAGCCGGCGTGGGACCTGCGATGTTGACCGGTCCTTCGAGCTTCGACGTGAGCAGGTGCACGAGGGCCGCCGCTTCATCGTGGATGCTCACCCATGGCCAGTGCTGACGGCCTCCTCCGATGGGCCCGGCGAGGCCCGCCTTCGCGAGCGGGAGGAGCGGCGCGAGGGCCCCACCGCGGCCGATGACGACGCCCGTGCGCGCGAGCACCACCCGCGTCGAGGCGGGGGCGAGGCGGGCGGCCGCCTCCCACGCCTGCACGACCTCGGTGAGGAACCCGCGTCCCGGCTGAGCCGCCTCCGTCAGTGCCTGCCCCGGGCGGTCGCCGTAGAATCCGACGGCTGACGCATTCACGAGGACCGCCGGCGCATTCACTGCCCGGCGCATCGCCTCGGTCAGCGTCCCGGTCGCCTCCAGACGCGACGACAGGATGCGGCGCTTGGTCGCACGCGTCCAGGGCAGCCGCTGCAGCGACGCACCCGCCAGATCGACGACGGCATCCGCCCACTCGAACACCTCGCCATCGACGACGCGCTTCTCCGGCGCCCAGCGGAACTCGTCCGCGTCGGCCGGCTCCCGCCTCACCAGCCGGCGCGTATCGTGACAGGCGGCTGCGAGCTGAGCGCGCAGCTCACCGCCGATGAAGCCGGAGGAACCGGCCAGCAGTACCCGCATCGGAAGCGCGCCGCGATCAGGCGAGCGTGGCTTCCAGCGTGATCGGGATGCCGACCAGCGCCCGCGACACCGGGCACGTGCTCTTGGCCTCCTCGGCGAGCCGCTGGAAGTCCTCCTCCGACAGCCCGGGGACGGTCGCGTTGACGCGCAGGCGGCTTCCGGTGATGCCCTGGGCCGGGTCGAAGGTGACGGCGGCGGTCGTCTGGATGCTGTCCGGCGTCGTCCCGAACTGCGTGAGGACGTTCGATAACGCCATCGAGAAGCAGGCAGCGTGCGCCGCGCCCAGGAGCTCCTCCGGGGTGGTGACCTCGGCGCCGCCTTCGGAACGCGCCTTCCAGTTCACCGTCAGGTCGGCCGCGCGGGACGAGTCGAGCGTGACCCTGCCGGAACCGCTCTTCAGGTCGCCGCTCCAGACGGTGGTGGATTCGCTGGTCACTGCCATGAAGGCCTCCTCGAGACATGCCGCCGCCGGATGCGGTCGGGCCTGTTCCACCCTAGTGAGGGGGTCCGACAGCGGCGACGGCGCTCGGCGGATTCTCGGCTGATGCCCCAGGTATCCGGGCTGCAGTATTCCGGCCGCGGTGTTCAGGCTGCCGCGTTCAGGCTGCCGCGCCGCGCCGGATCAGGCGAGCACGCACGAGAAGCAGGTACAGCTGGCAGCCGATGCAGTATCCGAACACGGAGTTGAGGAAGGCGGCGACGAAGGCCAGCCCCGCTGCCACGGGGACGGCGAACGGGACGCCGACGAGCGCGAGCAGCAGCCCGAGCGCCGTCACGATGAGCCCGACCGCCTGCGCGAAGGTCGGCGGCGCCGGGTCCTCCAGCTCGGTCGGCGGCGAGAGGCGCGGCCGTACCAGGCGACGGTAGAGCACGCCGTACGGATGCCGCCGGACGCCCGCGAAGGCGCCCCAGGCGAAGAGGAGCGCGATGACCAGCAGGAGTGCGAACGCCCCTGTCGCCGCCCCCACGAGCGCGAGGAACAGGTCGACCAGGAGGAGCAGCGCGGTGATTCCGGCTCCGAAGCGGGGCGATCGCGGGTCGATGCCCCGGGGGGCGCCGCTGCCGGCGGGGTTTGCCGTGGGTTCGGGCTGTAGGTCAGGCTGCGACATCGTGGCTCCCGAGGATGCGGTCGAGGGTGGTCCGGACATCGTCCGGTCGTGCGGCACCGCCGATGCGCGCGCGCACGGCGCCGGCGGCGTCGAGAACGAGCGTCGTCGGTGTCTGCAGCACGCCGAAGCGGCTGGCGAGGTCCGGTCGGTGGGTGAGGTCGACATCCACATGGCGGACGCCGTCGACTTCGTCCGCAGCGGCGCCGAGCACGCGCGCCGTGGACCGGCAGGGCGCGCAGAACTCGGTGGAGAACTGCAGGAGAGTGGCACGATCGCCGAATGCGTCCGCGCCCACTTCCTCCGCGTGCACCACCTGTCCCGAGCGCGTGGTCCTGGCGCGGCCCGTGGTCGCGCGCCAGACGAGCCCGGCCGCCGTCGCGGCGGCGACGAGCGCCAGCAGGATACCGAGCGCGAGCAATCCGTTCACAGGAGGGGACGTTACGCCCGGGTTCTCCACAGTGCAGAGATTGTGACCTCTCGTGACATGGACCCGATACCCTGGTGCCATGGCTGCTTCCCCGAACCCCTTCGGCCAGGTCCTCGTCGCCCTGGTCACTCCCTTCACCGCCGACGGCGAAGTGGACTGGGCCGCGGTCGAAAAGCACATCGACGACGTCATCCAGGCCGGAGCGGACGGAATCGTCGTCACCGGCACGACCGGGGAGACCTCCACGCTCACCGACCACGAGAAGCTGCGGCTGGTCGAGGTCGGCAAGGCGGTCGCGGGCGAGCGCGCCAAGATCATCACGGGCGGCGGTTCGAACGAGACGGCGCACGCCATCCAGCTCTACCAGCAGAGCCAGAAGGCGGGGGCGGATGGCGTCATGGTCGTCACCCCGTATTACAACAAGCCCACCCAGGCGGGCATCCTGACCCATTTCCGGATGATCGCGGACTCGACCGACCTTCCGGTGATCCTCTACGACATCCCCGGCCGCACGGGCGTGCCGATCAAGTACGAGACCATCCTGCGCATCGCCAAGCACCCGAACGTGCTCGCGATCAAGGATGCGAAGGGCGACTTCAGCGAGGTCAGCCGCGTCCTGAACCAGACCGACCTCATGTACTTCTCCGGCGACGACTCGAACGTGCTGCCGCACCTCTCCATCGGAGCGAGCGGCCTCATCGGCGTCACGGCCAACATCGCGGCGACGCCGTATCGGCAGATGGTCGATGCGGTGAACGCCGGCGACCTGGCCACCGCGACCGCCGCCCACCGCAAGCTCGAACCGCTGGTGCGTGCCGTCATGACGCATGTGCCCGGTACAGTGGCCACGAAGTACATCCTCCACGGACTCGGCCGCATCTCCAGCCCGCGCGTGCGCCTGCCGCTCGTCGGGCCGGAGGAGTGGGAGGCCGCGCAGATCGAGGACGAGCTCGACCTCGTGAAGGACATCCCCGGAGTCGACTTCTCCAACTTCCGCCCCGACCGCAACGCGGCCGCCGGCGGTGCGCTCCCGAAGATCGCCGGGACCACGCGCTGACGGTCGCCCAGGCGGCCGACGAGCGCTGACACAGAACTCTGCCGCGGGTGCGTGAAGCCCCGCACCCCACACAGGCACACCGAACACAGAAATCAGGAGGGCCCATGCCCAACCCCGTCGCCGCGCCTCCGGCGCTCGCCCCAGGAACACTCCGCGTCATCCCGACCGGAGGTCTCGGCGAGATCGGCCGCAACATGACCGTCTTCGAGTACGAGGGGAAGCTCCTCATTGTCGACTGCGGCGTGCTCTTCCCCGAGCAGGACCAGCCGGGCGTCGACCTGATCCTGCCCGACTTCGCACCCGTGCGCGACCGGCTGGACGACGTCGTCGGCGTCGTCCTGACCCACGGGCACGAGGACCACATCGGCGCGGTACCGTACCTCCTCAAGCTCCGTCGCGACATCCCGCTCATCGGATCGGGCCTGACGCTGGCGCTCGTGGAGGCCAAGCTCAAGGAGCACCGCATCCAGCCCTACTCCCTCACGGTGAAGGAGGGCCAGGTCGAGCAGCTGGGGCCGTTCTCGCTGGAGTTCGTCGCCGTCAACCACTCGATCCCCGACGCGCTCGCGGTCGCGATCACCACGCCGGCCGGCGTGGTGCTGCACACCGGCGACTTCAAGATGGACCAGCTGCCGCTGGATGACCGGATCACCGATCTCCGCGCCTTCGCGCGCCTCGGCGAGAAGGGCGTCGACCTCTTCCTGGCCGACTCCACCAACGCCGACGTCCCCGGGTTCACCCCGCTGGAGCGGTCCATCGGTCCCGTGCTCGACGCCGTGATCGCGCGGGCGCCACGGCGGGTCATCGTGGCGAGCTTCTCCAGCCACGTCCACCGCGTCCAGCAGGTGCTCGACGCCGCCGCCTCGAACGGCCGGCGCGTCGCGCTGCTCGGCCGCTCGATGGTCCGGAACATGACGATCGCCGCCGAGCTCGGCTACCTGAAGGTGCCGGAAGGCGTGCTCATCGACTACAAGAAGGCGGCCGACCTGCCCGACGACGAGATCGTCTACATGTCGACCGGCTCGCAGGGCGAGCCGATGGCGGTGCTCGCGCGCATGGCGAACCTCGACCACCAGATCGAGGTCGGGCACGGCGACACCGTGATCCTCGCCTCGAGCCTCATCCCGGGCAACGAGAACGCGGTCTACCGGGTCATCGACGGGCTCACGAAGCTCGGCGCGAACGTCGTCCACAAGGGCAACGCGAAGGTGCATGTCTCCGGCCACGCCGCCGCCGGCGAACTGCTCTACTGCTACAACATCCTGAAGCCGAAGAACGTGATGCCGGTGCACGGCGAGTACCGCCACCTGGTCGCCAACGCCCGCCTGGCGATGGACACCGGCGTGCCGGAGGAGAACACGATCCTCGCCGAGGACGGCTCGGTCATCGACCTGCGCGACGGCGTCGCCCGCGTCGTCGGGCAGCTCGACCTCGGCTTCGTCTACGTCGACGGCGCCAGCGTCGGCGAGATCACCGACGCCGACCTGAAGGACCGCCGCATCCTCGGCGAGGAGGGCTTCATCTCGATCATCGTCGTGGTCGAGGCGGCGACCGGACGCATCGTCACCGGACCCGAGGTGCATGCCCGGGGCTTCGCCGAGGACGACGCGGTGTTCGACGACGTCAAGCCGAAGATCGCCGCGGCGCTGTCCGAGGCCGCGCACAACGGCGTCCGTGACTCGCACGCCCTCTCGCAGGTGGTGCGGCGCACCGTCGGCCGCTGGGTGAACACGAGCTACCGCCGCCGGCCGATGATCGTCCCGCTCGTCATCGAGGCGTAGGCGACTCCGCCATGGCGACAGGGATCGTTACCCCGCGGAAACGCGGCGGCCGGTAGCGTTCCTGCATGAGCGCGTTCCGCATCCGTCCCGCCACCGGCGAGGATGCCCGCGTGCTCGCCGACATGCTCGTGGAGGCGGTCAACGGGAACGCGGAGAGGACGCGTGCCCGGGTGAACGTCCTGGAGGATCCCGCCTTCGTGCGTTACATCGCGGGCTGGAAGCGCCCTAGCGATTTCGGCTGCGTCGCCGAGGACGCCAACGGTGTCGCGGTCGGCGCGTGCTGGGCCCGGCTGTTCCCGGCGAACGACCCGGGATCCGGGTTCGTGGCGGTGGGCGTGCCGGAGCTCACCCTCGGCGTCTACCGGCAGTGGCGGGCACAGGGCGCCGGGCGGGCGTTGCTGCGTGAGCTCTCCCTCGCCGCGTCGGCGCGCGGGCACGCACGGCTGAGCCTCAGCGTCGAGCGGACGAACTTCGCTCAACGCCTCTACACGAGCGAGGGCTACGTCCCCGTCGCATTCGGCGAGAGCGCCGACACGATGGTGCGCACCGTCCGCTGACGGAGCGGATTTTCCACAATCCAGGCGCGGGAACCCCGGGATGACGGGGGTACGCCGTAGCGTGGACTCCATGGCCACGAGCACCAAGTCGAATTCCCGCGCCCGGAACTCCGGTCGCGGCGGGTCGACCGCGCGCAAGCCGGCAGCGAAGACCGCCCAGCAGAAGACGGTCGCCTATCCGGCAGCCGACGCGGGGTCGAGCCCTCTCCTCCGCGCGTGGATGGGCCTGGCGCACCTCACGGGCGCCGCCTTCCGCGCGCTCGGGCCCGAGAAGCTCAGCAAAGAGGAGCGGCGCGACGGCTTCCCCTTCTTCCTCGTCCTGCTCGCGATCGCCGGAGCCGTCGTGGAGTGGTTCCTGATCAACGACCAGGTCGCCCGCATGCTTGACGCGTGGACCTTCGGCGGCCTGTTCGGCCGCGTCGCCTTCGCCCTGCCCGTCGTGATGGTGCTGTTCGCCGCCTGGCTGTTCCGGCATCCCAGTTCCGTCGACGACAACACGAGGATCGGGATCGGCCTCAGCATCCTCCTCCTCATGGTGTCCGGCCTCTGCCACCTGTTCAGCCCGCATCCCTCGCCCAGCGACGGTATGGCGGCGCTGGCTCAGGCGGGCGGCGTGCTCGGCTGGCTGGTCTCGGCTCCGCTCTCGCTGGTGATCACGCCGTACGGCGCGGGCGCCGTCGTCATCGTCCTGCTCATCCTGAGCCTGTTCATCATCACGAAGACGCCGCCGAACAAGCTGCCGGCGCGCATCCGCGAGCTGTACGCCTACCTGTTCGGGGCCCAGCTCCCGACGGAGGACGAGCGCCAGGAGGCGAAGACCGGCAAAGAGGCTCGCACCAAGCAGGTCGAGCTCGACGGTGTGGACGACGAGCCAGAACCCGAGGGCAACCTTCCCTGGTGGCGGCGCAACAAGTCGCAGCGCGAGGAGGACCCCGAGTACGACGCGGAGCCGGTGGACGGACTCACGGAGGTCTTCGGGAAGGGCGAGCGCGGGAAGGGCGAGTTCGCGACGGCCCTCGAGCCCGATCCGACGAGCGATCACTACAACACCGAGGTGCTGAGCGAGCTCGCGCACGCGGAGGACGCGCTGCAGCGGTTCACAGGAGAGCAGCCGCCCACCGCCGTGGCGCCGCTTCCTGGTGCAGCAGGCCTTCCCGGCGCTGTCGGCCTTCCCGGCGCTGCCGCGGTGCTTCCGGGCTTCCAGGCGGGCGCCGAGGACTTCGACGAGGACGCCGCACCGCCCGCTCTGCCGCAGCCGACGGCCCCCTACAACCTGCCATCGGCGTCCATGCTCTCGGCCGGGACGCCCGCGAAGACGCGCTCGGGTGCAAACGACGAGATCGTCGCGGCCATCACCGAGGTGCTGACGCAGTTCGGGGTGGATGCGAAGGTCACCGGCTACTCCCGTGGCCCGACCGTGACGCAGTACGAGATCGAGCTGGGCCCGGGCGTCAAGGTGGAGCGCGTCACCGCCCTCAGCAAGAACCTCTCGTACGCGGTGGCGAGCAACGAGGTGCGCATCCTGTCGCCCATCCCGGGCAAGAGCGCGATCGGCGTGGAGATCCCCAACAGCGACCGCGAGATCGTGTCGCTCGGCGACGTCCTGCGCTCGCCGGCCGCGACCAAGAGCGTCCACCCGATGACGATCGGCGTCGGCAAGGACGTCGGCGGCGGCTACGTCGTGGCGAACCTCGCGAAGATGCCGCACCTCCTGGTCGCCGGCTCCACCGGCTCCGGAAAGTCCAGCTTCGTCAACTCGATGATCACGAGCCTCTTGATGCGCGCCAAGCCCTCCGAGGTGCGGATGGTGCTCATCGACCCCAAGCGCGTCGAGCTGACGATCTACGGCGGCGTCCCGCATCTCATCACCCCCATCATCACGAACCCGAAGAAGGCGGCGGAAGCGCTGCAGTGGGTCGTGAAGGAGATGGATATGCGGTACGACGACCTGGCGAGCTTCGGCTTCCGCCACATCGACGACTTCAACCGCGCCGTGGTCAACGACGAGATCGTGCTGCCGGCCGGAAGCGAGCGGAAGCTCAAGCCGTACCCCTACCTCCTCGTGGTCGTCGACGAGCTCGCCGACCTGATGATGGTGGCTCCGCGCGATGTGGAGGACTCGATCGTCCGCATCACGCAGCTCGCGCGTGCGTCCGGCATCCACCTGGTCCTCGCGACGCAGCGGCCCTCGGTCGACGTCGTCACGGGTCTCATCAAGGCGAATGTGCCGTCCCGCCTCGCGTTCGCGGTCACCAGCGTCACCGACTCGCGGGTCATCCTCGACCAGCCGGGTGCGGACAAGCTCATCGGGCAGGGCGACGGGCTCTTCCTGCCGATGGGCGCATCCAAGGCGATCCGCGTGCAGGGCGCGTGGGTGAACGAGGCCGAGATCCAGAAGGTGGTCGAGCACGTCACGCGTCAGGCGCGGCCGGAGTACCGGCAGGATGTCACCGTCGGCGCGGAGCGCAAGCAGATCGACTCCGACATCGGCGACGACCTCGAACTGCTGCTCGCGGCGGCAGAGCTGGTCGTGTCCTCCCAGTTCGGTTCCACGTCGATGCTGCAGCGCAAGCTGCGGGTGGGCTTCGCCAAGGCCGGCCGCCTCATGGACCTGCTGGAGTCGCGCGAGATCGTCGGGCCTTCAGAGGGATCGAAGGCCCGCGACGTGCTGGTCACGGCCGAGCAGCTCCCGCAGGTCATCGCCCGGCTGCGAGGCGAGGAGCCGCCCGGTGGTGCGCCCCAGGCGGCGCCGCCCGCGCAGCGTCCGGTCGAGCCGGCCCCCATGGCCGAGGAGGACCGGTACGGCGCCGACCCCGTCGCCGAGATGACCGCGGGTTATCCTGAGGTCGACGGCGACCCGGACGACGACGCCTGGCAGTTGACGGGCAGAGAGTAGAAGACCGCGATGTCGGTGCCCGACACGCCTCCGCCCGCAGCGGCGGACGGCGGAGCAGACCGCGTGAGCAACTGGAACCTGCCCAACGCGATCACGATCGTGCGCATCCTGCTCGCTCCGCTGTTCTTCTGGATGCTGCTCGCCGATGCCGGCCACGACGGGTGGCTGCGCTGGGCCGCGACCGTGCTGTTCATCCTGGCGATCGCGACGGACGGTGTGGATGGGGCGCTCGCCCGTCGAAACGGAATGGTCACCGATCTCGGCAAACTCCTCGACCCGATCGCCGACAAGGTGCTGACCGGAGGTGCGCTCGTCGCGCTGTCGCTGCTCGGCGAGCTGCCGTGGTGGGTCACGGTCGTCATCCTCGTGCGCGAGGTCGGCATCACCGTCTACCGCTTCGTCGTCATCCGCCAGGGCGTCATCGCGGCGTCGCGCGGAGGCAAGATCAAGACCATCGTCCAGTCCGTCGCCATCTCGCTGGCGCTCGCGCCGCTGTGGACGATCCTGGGGGACTGGGTCTTCTGGGTGAACGGCATCGTCATGACGGCAGCCGTCATCCTGACGGTGTGGACGGGCATCGACTACCTCTGGCAGGCCTGGAAGGGGCGGAGGACGAAGCGTGCCGTCGGCTGAGCAGGACGGCACGGCCCGGGTGGTCCGTGCGCTGATCGACCGGCGCCTCACCATCGCAGTGGCTGAGTCCCTGACCGGAGGGATGCTGACCGCTGAGCTGACGAGCGTGCCCGGTGCGTCCGCTGCGGTGCTCGGGGGAGCCGTCGTCTATGCCACCGAGCTCAAGCACACGCTCCTCGGCGTGGATGCCGCGCTGCTCGCCGCCGAAGGGCCTGTGCATCCCGAGGTCGCGCGCCAGCTCGCCGCCGGCGTGCGGGAGCGGCTCGCGGTGGATGGGCGTCCAGCGGATCTCGGCGTCGCCACCACCGGGGTCGCCGGGCCCGACCCGCAAGGCGGGCAGCCGGTGGGCACCGTCTACCTCGGGATCGCAACGGCGGCGGGGGCGCGTTCGATCGCGCTGAGCCTGTCCGGGAACCGCGAAGAGATCCGTCGCCGGACGGTCGCCGAGGCCGTCGGGGCGCTGGCCTCCGAGCTTGGCATAACGATTGTGTAAATACCCGTATTACCGCGGGAATACGGGGCGTTTCCGGCTCGTTACACCTGCTGCATTCACAAGAAAAGCCCAGTAGCCCTCGATATCGTGGAGCAGAGGATGCGGTACATTCGTATCCCATCGATACGTCGGCAGGGTAAGAGAGGGAGGCTCCGAATGATTCTTGTACGTAAGGAAATCGGCGACGTGCTCAGGGACTTCCGCCTGCAAAAGGGCCGTACGCTCCGCCAGGTGGCGAGCA
>Ga0209677_100537_pt1 | contig 21070 bp, 19 predicted proteins | sample AraplaCvi_mCL_r2_2_FD_184285 | JGI IMG/M metagenome (GOLD analysis project Ga0209677, IMG submission 184285) | Arabidopsis root microbial communities from North Carolina, USA - plate scrape CL_Cvi_mCL_r2 (SPAdes) (version 2) | ecosystem: Host-associated > Plants > Roots > Endosphere | place: USA... | reverse complement strand
CCGTGATGGCGAATCTATCGCGCATCCTGGCCTGGTGGCGAGAAGTCGACTGGCGCGCCTGCGCTGCCTACTCCGTCACCGGCATTCCGGCGGCCGCGCTCGGCGCGCGCACGCTGCTGGTGCTGCCCTCGCATACGGTGGACATCGCAATCGGCTCGTTCCTCATCGTAATGGTCCCAGTTCGGCATTGGCTGGCGCGGCACCAGCTCAAGGCAAACCTCTGGCATCTCGCCATCGGAGGCGCCGTCATCGGCTTCCTCACCGGCATCGTTGTCTCGACCGGCCCCTTAAGCGTGCCGCTGTTCCTGTTCTATGGCCTCTCCAAAGGCGCGTTCTTGGCCACCGAGGCCGCGAGCTCGCTCGGCCTCTATGTCAGCAAGTCCGTCACCTTCCAGCGCTTCGGCGCGTTGACGCCGGACATATTACTGAAAGGCTTGATTGCCGGCGGCTCGCTGATGTCGGGTGCTTTCATTGCCAAGCGCTTTGTGCTCAAGCTGCAGCCGGAGGTGTTCCGCCTTGTCATGGATGGCATCATGATCGCAGCCGGCCTATCTATGCTATGGAACGCCTTCTTCTCCTCCTGACCTCAACGATTCCCTCTTCATGGCCAAGAACGCCCTGTCCTTCGTCTGCCAGAACTGCGGCGCGGCTTATTCGCGCTGGCAGGGCAAGTGCGAGGCCTGCGGCGAGTGGAACACGCTGGCGGAAGAAGACACCACCGGCGCAACGTCGGCGCCGGTGTCGCTGCGCTCCAAGCGCAAGGGCCGCCAGTTCCAGCTCGAAAGCCTGACCGGAAAGAGCCTCGATGCGCCCCGCCTCTCTTCGGGAATGGCCGAGCTCGACCGCGTCACCGGCGGCGGTTTTGTGCGCGGCTCCGTCCTGTTGGTTGGCGGCGATCCCGGCATCGGCAAGTCGACGCTTTTGACGCAGGCCACCTCCATGATGGCGCGCGCCGGTCACCGCGCGGTCTACATCTCTGGCGAGGAAGCCGTGGCGCAGGTGCGGCTGCGCGCCGAGCGCCTCGGCCTCGCCGACTCGCCGGTGCAGCTGGCGTCGGAAACATCCGTCGAGGACATCATCTCCACGCTCTCGGAAGGCACGGTGCCGCGGCTGATCGTGATCGACTCGATCCAGACCATGTGGACCGACACAGTCGAGTCCGCGCCCGGCACGGTGACCCAGGTGCGCGCCTCGGCGCAGGCGCTGATTAGATTTGCCAAGAAATCGGGCGCGGCCATCATCCTGGTCGGCCACGTCACCAAGGACGGCCAGATCGCCGGCCCCCGCGTGGTCGAGCACATGGTCGATGCAGTGCTGTCGTTCGAGGGCGAAGGCTCGCAGCAGTTCCGCATCCTGCGCGCAGTGAAGAACCGTTTCGGCCCGACCGACGAGATCGGCGTGTTCGAAATGACTGGACTTGGTTTACGTGAGGTCACCAATCCCTCCGAGCTGTTCCTGTCCGAGCGCGACCTCGGCAGCCCCGGCACGGCGGTGTTTGCCGGCATCGAGGGGACCCGCCCGGTGCTGGTCGAGATGCAGGCGCTGGTGGCACCGACCTCGCTCGGCACGCCGCGGCGCGCGGTGGTCGGCTGGGACCCGAGCCGGCTGTCGATGGTGCTGGCGGTGCTGGAGGCCCATTGCGGGGTGAAACTCTCCGGTCATGACGTCTATCTCAACGTCGCCGGCGGCCTGCGCATCCATGAGCCGGCAGCCGACCTGGCCGCCGCCGCTGCCCTGGTCTCCTCACTGGTCAACGCCTCGCTGCCGCCGGATGCGGTTTATTTCGGCGAAATCTCGCTGTCCGGCGCGGTACGGCCGGTGGCGCAGACCTCGGCCCGGCTGAAAGAGGCCGCCAAGCTCGGCTTCGCCCGCGTGGTGCTGCCGGAACAGGCACGCGGCGAGCTCAATGGCGAGGCCGGGCTCAGCCTCAACACCGTCGGCGGCCTGACCAGCCTGGTCGCCGAAATCGCCGCCCGCGGCACGCCACGGGCCCGGCAGGAGAGCGCTCGGCCGGAAAATGCTCGGCGCGAGGGATCCATTGCGGAGAAAAATGCCACACCAACGAGATTCCGCCGCCAGGATGGCTAGCCGGACCGTGACGTCTCCGTGACTCGCCGCTATACAACGGCGCAATCGGGGTCCCCGCACGCGATCGTGCGATCTCCGGCATTGCCGGGGAACCCCGTTGTCCTCCACCAAGAGGGCCGGCCAAGACGCCGATTCGACAAACCTGGGACCAGTGAAGCGGACCTGAGCAGCCGATGCCGATAACGATCCTCGATCTCATCCTGCTCGGCGTCATGCTGATCTCGGGACTGCTCGCGATGGTCCGCGGCTTCATGCGCGAGGTCTTGTCGATTGCGGCCTGGGGCGCCGCCGCCCTGGTAACCCTTTATTCATTCTCGAAGCTGCTGCCGACCGCCAAGACCTATTTCAACAACGACACGGTCGCGAGCGTGGTCGTCGTCGCCGGCGTTTTCGTCGGCACGTTGATCGTGGTCTCGATCATCACGGTGCGAATCTCGGACATGATCCTCGATTCGCGGATCGGCGCGCTCGACCGTACGCTCGGGTTCCTGTTCGGTCTGGCGCGCGGCCTGCTCATCGTGGTTGTAGCCTTCCTGTTCTTCAGCTGGTTGGTGCCGGAAAAGCAGCGGCCGGACTGGGTGACGGGCGCGAAATCACGCGTGGTCCTGCAGGGAACCGGGGATTGGCTGATGTCGCTCTTGCCTGATGATCCTGAGAACACCATTTTAAAGAAATTCAAGAAGAACAAGCCTGACGACGAACAGGCTGACACCGATCCTTCGGCAACCGGCGGCGAAGGATATAGCAGGCCTGCCCGCGACAGCTTGAAGAAGCTGATCGACAAGCCCGCGGCCAGATAAGCTGCGGGGCAAGCGGGCAAGCGAGCGAGACTCAAAAGAGAGGCGCGATGGACCAGACCCAGGACTCTTTCGGCACTGCCAGCGAGCTGGATGACGCCAAACCGGACTTGAGCTTGGACTTGGACTTCGGAGCACCCTCAGATCTGCGAGACCCCGACCTGGATGGAGACACGCTGCGCGAGGAGTGCGGCGTGTTCGGCATTTATGGGCATAGCGATGCCGCAGCGATCACAGCGCTCGGCCTGCACGCCCTGCAGCACCGCGGCCAGGAAGCCGCCGGCATCGTCTGCTACGACGGCTCGCGCTTCCACAGCGAGCGCCGGCTCGGCCTGGTCGGCGACACCTTCTCCCGCCGCGAAGTGATCGAGCGCCTGCCCGGCCATGTCGCGGTCGGCCACGTCCGCTATGCGACCACCGGCGCCACCATCCTGCGCAACGTGCAGCCGCTGTTCGCCGAATTGAACGCCGGCGGCTTCGCGGTCGGTCACAACGGCAATCTCACCAACGGGCTGACCTTGCGCCGCGAGCTGGTGCGCGCCGGCGCCATCATGCAGTCGACCACCGACACCGAGGTGATCCTGCATCTCGTTGCGCATTCCCGCCGCAGCCGCTTGATCGACCGCTTCATCGAGGCGCTGCGCGCCATCGAAGGCGCCTACGCGCTGGTCTGCATGACCAACAAGAAGCTGATCGGCGCCCGCGATCCCCTCGGCATCCGCCCGCTGGTCTATGGCGAACTCGACGGCTCCCCGATTCTGGCCTCGGAGACCTGCGCGCTCGACATGATCGGCGCGCGCTACATCCGCGACGTCGAGCCCGGCGAGATCGTGGTGTTCGACGAAGACGGGCTGCACAGCCACAAACCGTTCCCGCCCAAGCCCGCGCGTCCCTGTGTGTTCGAATACATCTATTTCGCGCGGCCCGATTCCATCGTCGGCGGCCGCTCGGTCTACGAGGTGCGCAAGGCGTTCGGCGCCCAGCTCGCGCGCGAGAGCCATGTCGATGTCGACGTCGTGGTGCCGGTGCCCGACTCCGGCGTGCCAGCCGCGCTCGGCTACAGCCAGCATTCCGGCGTGCCGTTCGAGCTCGGCATCATCCGCAACCATTATGTCGGCCGCACCTTCATCCAGCCGACCCAGGCGATCCGCGAATCCGGCGTGCGCATGAAGCATTCCGCCAACCGCGCCGCGATCGAAGGCAAGCGCATCATCCTGATCGACGATTCGCTGGTGCGCGGCACCACCTCGAAGAAGATCGTGCGCATGATGCGTGAGGCCGGCGCCACCGAAGTGCATTTCCGCCTCGCCTCGCCGCCGATCCTCTATCCCGACTATTACGGCATCGACCTGCCGGATCGCGGCGGGCTTCTGGCCGCGACGCACTCGTTGGAGGAGATGCGCGAGCTGATCGGCGCCGATTCGCTGGCCTTCCTGTCGATCGACGGCCTGTACCGCGCGATGGGTGAGCCCGGCCGCGACAGCGCCTGCCCGAAATTCTCCGACCATTGCTTCACCGGCACCTACCCGACCCACCTCACCGACCAGGTGCTGGTCGAGCCGCAGCCGCGCCAGCTCTCGCTGCTGGCGGAGGCGAGCTGATTCGCTGCCATACACCGTCATTCCGGGGCGATGCGAAGCATCGAACCCGGAATCCCGAAGTTATTTATCAATGCCCATTCCATCGGGATTCCGGGTTCGAGGCCTGCGGCCTCGCCCCGGAATGACGGCGATTGTGGCTTGTCCCGGCCGCCCACGCCTGTAAAACCGCGCCAACCAAGACGCGGAAACAGCCATGTCCCTTCCCCTCACCTCCCGCATTGCCCTCGTCACCGGTGCCTCGCGCGGCATCGGCTATGCGACCGCGCGCGCGCTCGCCCGTGCCGGCGCCCATGTGATCGCAGTCGCGCGCACGCAAGGCGGCTTGGAGGAACTCGACGACGAGATCCGCAAAGAAACCGGCAATAGCGCCACGCTGGTGCCGCTCGCGCTGACCGACACCGACGGCATCGCCCGGCTTGGGGCTGCGCTGCACGAGCGCCATGGCAAGCTCGACATTCTCGTCGGCAATGCCGGCGTGCCGGGCCCCTCCTCGCCGCTCGGCCATATCGACCTCAAGCCCTGGGTCGACGTGATGGCGATCAATGTCACCGCCAACTTTCAGCTCATCCGCTGCATGGAGCCGCTGCTGAAAGCCTCTGACGCCGGTCGTGCGGTGTTCGTCACTTCGGGCGCGGCCGCCAAGGCGCCGGCCTATCTCGGCCCCTATGCCGCCTCGAAAGCCGCGCTGGAGACACTGGCGCGGGTCTGGGCGCACGAGACCGCGACGACGACGCTGCGCGTCAACCTGTTCAGCCCGGGACCGATCCGCACCCGCATGCGCGCCACCGTGTTTCCCGGCGAGGACCCCGACACGCTCGACACGCCCGAGCAGGTCGCCGAGTTCATCGTGCCGATGTGCTCGCCCGAGTGGACCGAGACCGGCAAGCTCTACGACTACAAGACCCGCACGCTGAAGAGCTTTCAGCCGCCGGCGTGAATCGATCACCATCGGCATGACTTTCAGCGGTTTTCTCCGGCGTCATCCCCGCGAAAGCGGGGATCCAGTATTCCGGAGGCAGCCGTGACAAATCGAGAAGCTGCGGCGTACTGGATCGCCCGCCTGCGCGGGCGATGACACCTTGTATCGTCGCGCACGCTTTGCCTCCTTCTCACGATCGTCTGCCTTTCCAAGCTCACACGGCACATCCATCACTTCTTGTCGCGCTTCACGGTGCGAGGCGTCTGATGATCGCGCGCCGCCGTCAGTGCTTCCCGCGCCTTGGCCTGCTCTTCGGAGCTCATCAGCGGCTGCTCCCGCTCGGGCGGCTGATCGTTCACCGGAAGATAGTTGTACGTATTGCGGAAATCCGTGCCTCCGGTCTGCGTCCCGACCGACGCAGCGCAGCCGCCGAGCAGCAGCACAGTGACGACCAGAAGCGGCGCGGCCGGATTCGCGCCACGAACGGCTCGCCACCACGCGGCGACCATGACGACAGCAGCCTCCATCATGGCGTAGCTTAGCGCTCCGCGCTCGCGACGGCGGGCGACGATGGCGGCGCGGGCTTGGCCTCATCGGCGCCCTTGTCGGTCCAATCGGGCGGCAGCCCAAGCCCCTGACCGACGTAGCCCTTCAAGCCAGGAAAGCGTCCAAACTGTTCGCAGGCGGCATATTTGGGCGCACCGCCCAGGCGAGCCGGTACGCTCGCAACGGATGGCAGCGACGGCAAACCGCCGAACGGAGACGCGCCGGTCGAGACCAGCGTGGCGAAGTCGGCACCGAAATCGGACGCGAGGTCATAAGCATCACCATCATTGGCCATGCGCGCCGAGTTGGTGATATTGGCGCCGCGGGCCCACACCATGGCCGCCCTCTGGAAACCGGCGAAATCGCGCGCTTCCGCCTCCACCGACAACGTGCCCAGCCCGATTGGAAGCCGGGGCACCGGCACCGGGACGCCCGGCAGAGCCACGCTCTTGGCAATCGAGACGGCTCGCGACGCAGCGGATGCGGTCGCGTTGGTCGGCGTTGCATGGGTAATGGTCGCCTGCACTGTGAGGTCAGCTTCTTCAACCGGGGCGACGATCTGAAAGCGCTCACTTAGCCGCAGGCACATCTCGCGGCTAACAGCATTGGCGACCAGGCGTCGCTCGGCATCATTGAGCGCAACGTCGGCCCGTGCGGGAAATGCGGTCGGCATGATCCGGATGGACTTGGCCTCCAGCAGTTCCTTCTTGCTGGCCCGGAGCTGCGCGCGCGTGACCAGCCCGTTGGCGTCCGCGAGCCGCTCATAGTTTGTGAGCGAGCCGGCTCGGTCGAGCGGAGCGCTCGCACACCCTGCGGTCCCCAGGGCAAGCGGGACAACAGCCGTCCAACCAAGGAGAGAGAGACTGGTCATGCCGCCCACCATTGATGGACAGATCGCTCAATTTATTGTTCGCACAGCGGCGGGAACTTGATCCTGAAGCCACCGCGAACATTCTTTTTGTCATTATCGACGGCGCCCGCGCCCTGCCGATTCGCAATTCCGCCGTCGACATCAAGCAGAATACGGAGCATCTGCGGATCATGCTCGCGCGTTTCCTGAGACCGTCCGCGACGCGGAGGCCGCGTGCGCCGGAGATGGCAAGCGCCGGGCGGTTGGCCCCTTGAGTCTGCTGAAGAAGAAATGAGCTGCGTCCCCGACCGAAACCGGCGCGCGATCGATCTGGCAGATCCGGGCCTACACAAGGTCTGTCAGGCGCGCCGATTGACACCACTCCCGGCCCGCGATTGACTACCTGCCAAGCGGATCAACCGCAGCAAAAAATGGGAGGACGTCCTGATGCGGGCACGAACCGACAAGCGCGCGACCACACCGCTCAAGGCGATCATCTCGTTCTGCATCAGCACTGCGCTCGCAATCGGTCTCACGGTCACGTCCCGCCCCGCGATCGCCAGCGAGATCCCGACCTTCGTGGTCGATCCCACCTGGCCCAAGCAACTCCCGAACAACTGGATCCTCGGCCAGGTCGGCGGCATCACCGTCGACTGGCAGGGCCACATCTGGGTGATCCATCGCCCGCGCTCGCTCACCGAGGACGAGAAAGGCGCGAGCCTCAATCCGCCGCGCTCGAAGTGCTGCGTCTCGGCGCCGCCGGTGCTGGAGTTCGACGTCGACGGCAATCTGCTGCGCGCCTGGGGCGGCCCGGGCGACGGATATGAGTGGGTCGGGCGCGAGCACGGCATCGAGGTCGACGAGCGCGGCTTCGTCTGGATCGGCGGCAACGCCGATAACGACAACGCCATCCTGAAATTCACGCTCGACGGCAAGTATGTCTCGCAGATCGGCACGATCGCGCCGAGCAAGGGCTCCAACGACACCACTCAACTCGGCAAGCCGGCGGAGACCGCGATCGACAAGGCGGCCAACGAGATCTACGTCGCAGACGGTTACGGCAATCACCGCGTCATCGTGTTCGACGCCACCACCGGCGTCTATAAGCGTCACTGGGGCGCCTATGGTCACGTTCCCGATGACGCCAAGCAGGCCGCCTATGATCCGAAGGCGCCGGTCGCGCAGCAGTTCGGCAATCCCGTCCATTGCGTGAAGATCGCCACTGACGGGCTGGTCTATGTCTGCGACCGCATCAACGACCGCATCCAGGTGTTCAAGAAGGACGGCAGCTTCGTCAAGGAGTGGTTCTTCGAGAAGAACACGCTCGGCAACGGCGCGGTGTGGGACCTCGCGATCTGGCCCGACCCGAAGCAGAGCTATCTGCTCTCGGCCGATGGTGAGAACAACGAGATCCGCATCATCGACCGCGAGAACGGCAATGTGGTCGGCAGCTTCGGCCACAACGGCCGCAATGCCGGGCAGTTTCACTGGGTCCATGCCATGGCGGTCGACAAGCTGGGTAACGTCTATACCGCCGAAGTCGATACCGGTAAGCGCATCCAGAAGTTCAAGCTGACCACTCCCGACGCGCTGCGTTAACCTTCGCTGCCCAGGCGGACGCGCCCGCGGCTTTTGGCGCATTGTCGCGGCGCCCGGGACAAGCTATCGAAGGCGTGCGCGACCGGCAAAGGCTCCGCCCAAGAGGGCCTGCCGGTCACAATCACCAGGGAGGACACGATGACGACGACTTACGCGCGGCGGCTTACGATGCTGCTTGCCGCGACGACACTCAGCCTTGCCGGTCATGCCTTCGCCGACGACAAGGTGGTGAAGATCGGCGTGCTCAACGACATGTCGAGCCTCTATGCCGATATCGGCGGCCCCAACTCGGTGGCCGCGATCAAGATGGCGGTCGAGGATTCCGGCCTCAAGGCCAAGGGCTGGACCATTGAGGTTCTGAGTGGCGATCACCAGAACAAGCCTGACGTCGGCGTCAACATCGCCCGGCAGTGGATCGACAATGAGAAGGTCGATGCCATCGCGGACACGCCGAACTCCGGCGTCGCGCTCGCCGTCTCCAACCTCGTCAAGGAGAAGAACTCGGTCCTGCTCAATTCGGGCGCGGCGACCGCCGACCTCACCGGCAAGGCCTGCAACGCCAACACCGTCTCGTTCACCTACGACACCTACATGCTCGCCAACGGCACCGGCAAGGCGCTGACCAAGGCGGGCGGCGACACCTGGTTCTTCCTCACCGCCGACTACGCCTTCGGCGCGGCGCTCGAGCGCGACACCACCGCGGTCGTCACTGCCAATGGCGGCAAGGTGCTCGGCAGCGTCAAGCATCCGATCAACTCCTCCGACTTCTCCTCCTTCCTGCTGCAGGCGCAATCGTCGAAGGCCAAGGTGGTGGGGCTTGCCAATGCCGGCGGCGACACCACCAACGCCATCAAGCAGGCTGCGGAATTCGGCATCGTCGCGGGCGGCCAGAAGCTCGCGGCGCTGCTGCTGTTCGTCACGGACGTGCATGCGCTCGGCCTCAAGGTCGCGCAGGGGCTGACCTTTACCGAATCCTTCTACTGGGACCTCAACGACCAGACCCGCGCCTGGTCCAAGCGCTTCATGGAGGCGTCGCCGAAGCACGCGATGCCGTCGATGACGGTGGCCGGCAACTACGCCGCTGTGCGGCATTACCTGAAGGCGCTTGAGGCCCTCGGCGGCAATCCGCATGACGGCGCCAAGGTCGTCGCCAAGATGAAGGAGCTTCCGACCGACGATCCCCTGTTCGGCAAGGGGCCGCTGCGCGCTGACGGCCGCCGTCTGATCCCGGCCTATCTGTTCGAAGTCAAGAAGCCGGAGGAATCGAAATATCCGTGGGACTATTACAAGCTGGTCGCAACGATCTCACCGGAGGACGCAGCCAAGCCGCTGGAGGCGAGCGACTGTCCGCTGGTGAAGAAGTGACCGCGGAGCGGTCATCCCGGGGCGATGCGTAGCATCGAACCCGGAATCTCGAGATTCCGGGTTCGCCTCTTCGAGGCGCCCCGGAATGACGTGCGCTCCGGATTACTTTGCTTCGCTCGCAATGACGGGCATCACCCCTGCTTCGCGGCCCTCAATGCCGGCACTGCAATCGCAAGTGCGACAACAAGCAGCACTGACGCCAGCAGGAACGGTGCGCCCGGCAGATGTGCCGGCGCGTCGGCCCCGATGAAATAGGCAAAGGTGAGCGTGAACAGAGACGGGCCTAGCAGCTGGGCCATGCTCTGCACGCTCGACGTCGCGCCCTGCAATTGCCCCTGCAGATCCGCCGGCACGATCCGCGTCGTCAGCGCCTGTGTCGCCGCGTTGGAGACGCCCCACACCGCCATCGCGGGAATACCAATGGTGAAAAGCAATCCGGTTGGCGCCGCGCCGAAAATCAGGAAGCCGACCGCGCCGCAGAGCAGGCCCAGCATTAGCGCGCCACGCTCCCCCAATGCCCGCACGATGGGTTCGACCGCACCGCCCTGCACGATCATGCTGCAGATGCCGACCACCGCCAGCGTCGCGCCAACGGTCTTGGTGTCCCAACCGTAGCGGTAGGTCGCGTAGAGCACGAAGGTCGACGGCAGCACGACATGTGCAAGCTGCGCGATGAAATTCACGAACGACAGCCCGGCGAGCGTGCGATCCGAGCGCAGCAACTGCAGCGCGCCGAGCGGATTGGCGCTCCGCCACCGGAACGCGCTGCGCCGCTCCGGAGCCAGCGATTCCGGCAGGATGACGAGACCGTAGAGGAAGTTGGCCAAGCTCAAGGCCGCTGCAACCCAGAACGGCAGCCGCGGATCGATGCCGCCGAGCAGCCCGCCCATCGCAGGGCCAAGCACGAAGCCGGCCCCGAAGGCTGCACCGAGCCGGCCGAACACCGCCGCGCGGCGCTCGGGCGGAGTCACGTCGGCGATGTAGGCGAAAGCGGTCGAGATGCTGGCCGACGTCATGCCGGAGATCACCCGTCCCACGAACAACCAGAGCAACGACGGCGCCAGCGCCATCAGCACGTAGTCGGCGGCCAGGCCGAAATTCGACACCAGCACCACCGGCCGCCGTCCGTAGCGGTCCGAGAGGCTGCCGAGCAGCGGCGAGAACACGAATTGCATCAGCGCCCAGACGGTGCCGAACAGGCCGAAGATGCGTGCGGCGCGCGCCGCGTCGTTGTCGACGAAGCTCTCGATCAGCTTCGGCAGGATCGGGATGATCATGCCCATCGCGAGCATGTCGAGCAGGATGGTCACGAAGATGAAGGCTACGGCGCCGCGGCGCGGGACCTGCGGCGACGGAGCGCCATCGGATTCGATACGAAGTGCGTCGGCCATGATGTGGATCGGCTACCGGTAACCTGTCTGTGGGGCGCCGACTTATACACGTTGTGCATGGCATGACGAAGAGCATGGCGGGCGCATGACGCGACCGCGGCGCTCCGACCGTCGCACGTCAGGCCGCGATCGCCTGCCCTAAGGCTCCGTCAATGGAGGTGCGCCGGCATATACGGTCGCGGCTAACTCGCGAGCGGCGAGGCGAAGCCGGCGACGATCTTGACCAGATCAGCCTGGCGATCGGCCCCGGTCTTGACGAACACGCGGCGCAGATGCGTCTTGATGGTGGTCTCGGCGATACCGAGGACAGTCGAGCATTCCGGCACCCCGCCAACCTCGACGATCGCGAGCAACACGCGCAGCTCGGTCGGCGTCAGCCGATAGGTCTTGGCGATCAGCTCCGGTGGCGACACCGGCTCCAGCCTCGCGCGACGGACGAAGATGGCCGCCGCGGCGGCATAGCTGCGGCCGGCGCTGCGCCGTGCCCCTGACGTCAGCGGCAGCACATGCGCCACGTGATGGGCGCCATTTTGCGCCGTCAGCGGCACGGCGATGCAGCGCGTGCCGACCGCCCCATCGCCGCCGCGCGCCGCCGCGAAGACATCCTGCAGCGCCTGATCAGCCCGCAGGTCGCGCGCGGCGATGCGTCCCTCGAGGGTGAACAATGGATCGCCGGAGTCGAGCATGCGCTGGCAGGCAGCGTTGGCATGCATGATGCGCCCTGCGCCATCGACCATGCACAGCCCGCTGCTCATGCCGTCCAGCGTGTCGGCGAACGAGGCCGACTCCGCCGCCTTCAAATCGATCAGCCGGCCGATCAGCACGGCACGGCGGATATGCGGCACGATCAGCCGCATGCGTGAGCGCGTGTCGTCGTCGACGAGGCCGTCGCGCTCGTAACGGAACACGCCGAACATCGCCGCCGTGGTCGCGGATTTGTCGAGCACTGCGGAGACGAAATCGACCAGCCCCTGCGGCTTGACCCATTCGTGATAGAAGCGCGTCTCCTGGAATTCGTCATAGGGCATCAGGTCGGTGACCGATACCGGCTGCCCGATCTCCGCGAAGTACTGCCCCGCCGTGGTCGGATCGAGCTTCAGGTACTTCTCGAAATAGAGCCGGCGATACTCTGGATCGATGCCGGACTCGTAGTAGACATAGCCGTTGCCGGCGACCGGGCTCTTCGAGAAGATCGTGGCCACCTGGCCGCCGACAAAGAAGCCGGCGCGGCCGACGACGTCGTGCCACAATGCCGGATCGATCGCTGCATCGTAGATGTCCCCGATCAGCTCGGAGAGCCGTTCCGCGTGAGCCATTCGTCACTCTCCAGGCTCGACATCGGAGAACACCGAAAACGTCGGCTGATCCTGAGCCATCGATCTAACGGGCAACGCTTCGCGCTGCCCTATGGACATGACGGGCAACACATGGCGCTGCCCGATGGATTGAACGCGCAATGCACCGCGTCGTCCCATGCGAGCACCATAGTCGCGCCTGACGCGACCGGCTTGGACGATGGCGACGATACGCAGGACCAAAACGAAATCTCCGACACTGCATCAGTTAATGTGTCGGGAAATCAGCTTCTAAGTTCAACGCCATCATTGTTTCATTGCGATCGAAATGAATGTGCCGCCAGTCACGCAAACGGCCGCGTGACGCTACAAACAAGCGTGAGCGCGGTTTATTCCGAAGTGATTTGAAAGAATGATTCTAAATTAGGACGGCCGCTTGCGCTTATGCGCGAACGGATTGGCCTTCTCGCGCAGCGTGATGCGCACCGGCGTGCCCGGCAGGTCGAAGGTCTCACGCAGCGAGTTGGTGAGATAGCGCAAGTAGGATTGCGGAATGGCATCCGCGCGCGAGCAGAACAGCACGAAGCTCGGCGGCCGCGCCTTGGTCTGGGTGATGTAGTTCAGCTTCAGCCTCCGCCCCGACACGGCGGGCGGCGGATTGGCGGCGATCGCCTGCTCGAACCAGCGGTTGAGCGCCGAGGTCGGCACACGCTTGTTCCAGACCTCGTAAGCCCCGACGATCGCCTCCATCAGCCGGTCGATGCCCTCGCCCATCAGGCCGGAGACCGCAACGATCGGCACGCCGGAAACTTGCGGCAGCCAGTGGTCGGCATCGGTGCGCAAGCCGCCGATCTGGCCCGGCTTGCCCTCGATGAGGTCCCATTTGTTGGCGGCGATGACGAGCGCACGGCCCTCGCGCTCGATCAGGTCGGCGATGCGCAGGTCCTGCTCCTCGAAACGGATCTGCGCGTCCATCGTCAGCACCACAACCTCGGCAAAGCGCACCGCGCGCAGCGCGTCCGCCACCGAGAGCTTCTCCAGCTTCTCCTCGATGCGCGAGCGCCGCCGAAGCCCCGCGGTGTCGAAGATACGGAACCCACGGCCCTTCCAGTCGATCTCGACCGCGATCGAATCGCGCGTGGTGCCGGCCTCGGGGCTGGTGAGCAGCCGCTCCTCGCCGAGCAGATGGTTGATCAAGGTCGACTTGCCGGCATTGGGACGGCCGACGATGGCAACGCGGATCGGCCGGGCGGCGCGTTCCTCGTCAGTCTCCTCACGATCGTCCTCGTCCTCGTCGGGCGCATCCGGCACCAGCTCGCTGAGGGCGTCGTAAAGCTCGCCCATGCCCTCGCCGTGCTCGGCCGAGATCTGGATGGGGTCACCGAGCCCGAGCGCGTAGGATTCCATCGCGCCGAGCTCGCCATGCTTGCCCTCGGCCTTGTTGGCGAGCAACAGCACCGGCTTGTCGGCGCGGCGGGCAAAATCGGCAAAGGCGCGGTCGGTCGGCGTGAGGCCGACGCGGGCGTCGATCACGAAGAACAGCGCGTCCGCCAGCTTGATCGCGGTCTCGGTCTGCTCCTGCATGCGCGCGGTCAGCGAGCCCTTGGCGCCCTCGTCGAGCCCGGCAGTATCGATCACGGTGAAGGAGAGATCGCCGAGATGCGCTTCGCCCTCGCGGCGGTCGCGGGTGACGCCCGGCAGGTCATCGACCAGCGCCAGCTTCTGTCCGACCAGACGGTTGAACAGGGTCGATTTGCCGACGTTGGGCCGGCCGATGATGGCGATTGTGAAAGGCATGAGAATCCGGGCGCAAACCAGTGTTCGCGCAAGCTGTAGCGCAAGCGGCCGCAAAACCGAAACGGCTAGCCGGTTTATCCGTGCAAGGCCTTAACGGCTGAAGCTGCCGCTCGGCATCGGAGCCTGGAAACCACCGCCAGAGGTCGTCTGCGCCGGCTGCGCTTGGGTGGTGTCGTCAGGCGGCGGCGCCGTGGTGCGCCTGCGCACGATCTTCTTGGGCTTGGGCGCCGGCGGCATGCCTGCGGCGCCCTCCTCGACGGCCGCCGTCTCGCCGTCCTGGGGCGCGGCAGCTGCGGCAGCCTGCTTGGCTTTCTTGCCCTTCTTGCCCTTGGGCTCCTCGACGGGCGGCGGAGGCGCCGCCGCAGCCTGGGCCGCCGGGTCATCCGGCTGCTGCTGGGCGCCCTTGTAGAGCTCCTTCGGCACGCCCTGCTCCAGGCCCGGCACGCCCTCAGGGAAGACCGGCTTGCGCTCGCCCGGAAGCTTCTTCTTGGTGTCGAGAAAGTCGAGCATATCCGAGGGGTCGAAATTGCTCAGGCCGCCCGCGCAGCCGCCCAGCGCGCCAGACAGCGCAATCAGGACAGTCCCGGCGATCAGGCGTTGGGCGCGGCGCATGGTCGATTTCCCAATCAAATTTCAGTCCTGTCCGTCGGCTCGTGCCGACCGGCTTTCTGTTAGCTTTTGGCGACCGGCGGCAACAGTGCCTGCAGCGCCTCGGCGCGCGAGCGCAAGCCCGGTGGGGTTTCGCCGTCCAGCGCGATCATGTCGAGCCATTGCCGGGCCGCGGTCGCGTCATTGGCGCGCCAGGCCGACAGGGCGAGAAGCTCCCGGGCCGCATGGCGGAAGGTCGCGCCGGGCGCCGCATCGCCCTCCAGCCGCTGCTTGATGTCGGAATAAGGCGCGGTATCCACCAGCAGGCCGGCCGCGCGCAGCCGCGCCAGCTCCTGCTGCGGGACGCTGATGCTGCGGTCCGCCGCCAGCGCGTCAAACAGCTTGGCTGCGGCGTCCTTGTCGCGGACCGCAGCCTCGGCAGCCTGATGGAACCGGGCCAGCATCCGATAGCCCGACGGCGCCCTGCCGGCGAGATCGGCAAAGGCGGCTTCCGCTTCGGCATGCTTGTTCTGCTCCGAGAGCTCGATCGCCTTGTTGAAAGCCGCGCCTGCCTCGGCCGCCTTCTGCCCTTCGACGTATTGATAGGCCCGCCACCCGCCGACGCCGGCGATGATCAGAAGCGCGAGCGCAATGATGAAGAGCGAGTACCGGTCCCACAGCTTCTTGAGCTGTTCCCGGCGGACCTCCTCGTCTACTTCTGCATAAAATTCAGACACTTAACGATATCCTGTGATATCCGCTTCGAGCTACGTGCAACGGTCGTTCAACGCTGCAAAGCGCCCCGATTCCCCGAGCTGAGCCCCATACTTGGCGGCGCCGATACCGCAATGATATGGCGGTGGCAAGGCGGTACTGGCTGCTCTGGACCCGAGCTCCCCCGGTCCCTGCCCGGGATGCGCGCCGGCCCCTGCAAAGTGGTGCGAACCGACCGCCCGGCGCTATCATGGCGTGAGGGCCTCGCGCAACTGCCGTTTCATGATCTTGCCATTGGCGTTGCGCGGCAACGGCTCCGCGCTGACCGTCAGCGTCTCCGGAACCTTGTAATCGGACAGCCGCGCGGCGCACCAGCTGCGCAGCGCTTCGCCGCTGATGGGCTCGCGCGTCACCACCACCGCGTGCACCCGCTCGCCCAGCACCGGGCATGGCCGCGCGACAATCGCGCTTTCGATCACCGCCGGGTGGCTCGCCAGCACCGATTCGACCTCGGCCGAATAGATCTTGAGGCCGCCGCGGTTGATCATGTCCTTCTGACGGTCGAACACCCGGACGAAATTGTCGGCATCGACGGAGCCGAGATCGCCGGAGTGCCAGTAGCCGCCGGTGAAGCTCTCGGCGGTCGCCTTGGCATTGTTCCAATAGCCCTTGATGACCTGACCGCCGCCGATCCAGATCTCGCCGATCTCGCCCGTGGGCTGCTCCCGTCCCTCCGCATCCATCACCAAGATGCTGGCGCCGGGACAGGGCAGCCCGACGCTGTCGATGTGGCGTGCAGTCAACTCCGGCGGCATCAACGTTGCGGGCGAGGTGGTCTCTGTCGCGCCATAGGCGTTGATCAGCCGCAGCCCTGGGATCTTCGCCGCCAGCCGGTCGATGGTCGCGACCGGCATCGGCGCGCCGCCATAACCGCCGATCCGCCACGCCGAGAGGTCATAGCTGTCGAAATCCCGCTGCAGCAGACAGAGATTGTACATCGCCGGCACCATCACGGTGTAGGTCACGCGCTCGCGCGCGGCGAGCTTGAGATACTCGCCGGCCTTGAACTCCGGCATGATGATCAGCGCGCCGGCGCAGCGGGCCATGCTGGCGACATTGACCACGACGCCGGTGACATGGCCGAGCGGGACGGCCGCGATCGAGCGATCGGCGGCGGTCAGGGCCATGCAGGCCTCATACATCATCGCCGAGTGGATGATGTTGCAGTGGGCGAGCATCGCGCCCTTCGGCCGGCCGGTGGTGCCGGAGGTGTAGAGGATCATCGCGGTGTCCTCTTCATCGATCGCAACCGGATCGTGCCGCGCGGGGTGATCTGCGAGACCGGCGAAGCCCGAGCGCGGCGGATAGTCGTCGACCGCGATGCGATGGAGCAGCTCCGGCACCTCAGCCGCATCAGGCAGCCGGTCGGCGAGCGCAGCTTCATGCAGCAGCAGCCTGGCGCCGCAATCCGACAGCACATAGGCGATCTCGGGCCGCTGCTGCCGGGTCGAGAGCAGCACCGTGACCAGCCCGAGCCGGGCGGCGGCGAGCACCGCGAGCACGAACTCGATGCGATTGCCGAGCAGGATCGCGATGCGATCACCCGGCCGCAAGCCCTTCGCCTGCAGGCCGCCTGCGATCTGCTCCGATTGCTGCAGCACCTCGCGCCAGGACAGTCGCCTGTCGCCGCAGACCAGCGCCTCGCCGTCGCCATTGCGCGCCGCAGCCTGCTCGACCATCGCCCAGATGTGCCTGGGACGATCGACAAAAACAGGGACCACGCGGTCGCCGAACCGCGCCTCATGACGCATCGGCGGAATCGAAGCGTGTGACCAGTCCATCGGATCGCTTCCTCTGATCGTCGCTCGCGTTGGTGTCGCGAGCTGCTTTGATGGTTCTTGTTGTTCAAGTCCTGTTTTCAGGACTTGGTCTTCATCGCATAGACGTGCTCGACCGCCGGAAAGGCGCGCGAGCGGACATCCGCCGCATAGGCTGCCACGGCTTCCTCGATCGCGGGACCGAGGTTGCCGTAGCGACGGACGAACTTCGCCGGCCGCGGCGATAGGCCGAGCATATCTTCCAGCACCAGCACCTGGCCGTCGCAGGCGACGCTGGCGCCGATGCCGATGGTCGGAATCGGTATCGCTGCCGTGATCTTGCGCGCCAAGGGCTCGGCAACCGCCTCGATCACCACCGAGAACGCGCCGGCCTGGGCGATCGCGTGGGCATCGTCCTCGATCGGCGCCCAATCGGCTTCCTCACGTCCCTGCGCGCGAAAGCCGCCGAGCGTGTTGATCGACTGGGGCGTCAGGCCGATATGCCCCATCACCGGAATGCCGCGCTCGGTGAGAAACCGCACCGTCTCGGCCATGCGCACGCCGCCCTCGAGCTTGACCGCGCCGCACTGCGTCTCCTTCATGATCCGTGCTGCCGAATGAAACGCGTGTTCCTTGCCGGCCTCGTAGGTGCCGAAGGGCATATCAACCACGACCAGCGCCTGGCGCGAGCCGCGCATGACCGCGCTTCCCTGCAGGATCATCATCTCCAGCGTCACCGGCACCGTGGTCTCGAAGCCGTGCATGACGTTGCCGAGGGAATCGCCGACCAGGATCGCATCGCAGTGACGGTCGACCATGGCGGCCGTGTGCGCATGGTACGAGGTCAGCATCACGATCGGCTCTCCACCCTTGCGGGTGCGAATATCAGGAGCGGTCTTGCGCTTGATCGTGGCTTGAACAGACATTGTCAGCTCCCCATGACGGGAATCCCCAGCACCACCGGGTGGAATGCGAAGGCGAGCGCCAGATAGGCGATGATGCCGACCACGACCGCGATCACGTCATTGCCGATGCCGCCGACCGGGATCGGCGGGGCGCCGGCATCCGTCCGCCGCTTCAGCGAGATGCGGTCATAGACCGCCCAGGCCAGGATCGAGCCGAACAGGATGATGCCGCCGAGGTCGCCATTGGCGAGCAAATGACCGAACGCCCACAACTTCACACCGGCCAGCATCGGATGCTTCAGCCTGGCGTAGATGTTGCCGCGCAGATAGGCCGCAACCACCAGGATCACCGCCGGCAGCATCAGCGCGATGTTGATGTGCTTGAGAAACTTCGGCGGAGTCCAGACCTGGGCCCACTCGCCGTCGCCGCGATAATGCGCAAAGCCCCAGACGATCAGGACCAGGCCGATCAGCGCCACCAGCGAATAGACGATCTTGTAGGTGCCCTCGCCCATCGCGGCCACGGCCTGGGCGCGTGCTTCGCGCCGGGTCGTGAACACATGGGCGCCGAGAAACAGCGCGAGCCCCACCACCATCACCAGAAGTCCCACGATCGATCCCCCTTTTGTGCGCGCCCGTATCAAAACCCGCGTATCATTTTCGGCGGCGGACTCGCAATGCGGCGAAAGCAGGCCGCATAGCCACATGCACCGTCATTCGGGGCGATCCGTCGGTCCTTGCCACACATCGTCATTCCGGGGCGACGCGTCAGCGTCGAACCCGGAATCCCGATGTTGTTCGCAAAGAATGCAAGCCAAGTTCGGGATTCCGGGCTCGTGCGCGCCACGCACGCCCCGGAATGACATGCTTGTGGCATGATATCGCGCACGCCCCGGAATGACGGCGATCACTGCTTATCCGACGATGTCTGCTTGAGATCGCGGTTGTCGACATAGCGGATCGCGATCGGCCGACCGGCGAGCGCGCCGCCAAGGCCGGACGAGAATTTCAGCGGCAGGCAGCCATCGAGCGAGGCGTTGATTGCCTTCAGATAGGCCGTGCGGGTGTCGGCGGAGGCGCCTTGCGTCGCGAAGGTCAGCCGCGGCCGTGCGATCATCTCGCCGGTCCGCTTGAAGCTGAAGCGCACCGACATCTGCATGCCCTCGCGCGCGGCATCGGTCGGCGGTGGGGTCCAGCACGAGCGCAGCGCCGCGAACAGATCACCGATGCTGTCGAGATCATGATCCGGCTTGCGGTATTTCGCGGCGTCGGATTCCGGCGGCACGCTCTGGATCGTCACCTGCAGGTTCTCGCCATAGGGATAGTCGATCTCGGGAATGCAGGGGCCGTGGTTGAACACGCTGCAGAACGACGGCGTGCAGGGCGTGTCGTCGAGCACGCTGCAGGGCGAATGCGAAAACGGCACCGGGTTGATCTGATGGCGGCGATCGGTGGCGTTCGCATTGGCCGCCGCAATCAGGAGAGACAGGATCAGAAAAACGCGCAGCATGGCTCACACGGTGAAATGACCTGACCTAACAATTGAGTGCGATGATGACCGCTGCAAGGCCAATCCCGTTCACGTCTGCGCGTTCCACCGACTCGACGTTGCCGTGGGAACCCGGTTAGATGCGACAAATTCGACCTTAGATGGACAAATGCAATGAGCCAGTCGGTACGCAACGGCGGATGTGTGATCAACGTCATCAATCCCAACATGACGGAGACGATGACGGAGCTGATCGCCAAGGCCGCGCAGGATTGCGCAGGCCCGGCCACGCGAATCGTCGGCCGCACCGCCCGCTTCGGCGCCGCCTCGATCGAGGGCCATTATGACGAGGCGCTGGCGACGATCGGCATGCTGAAGGAGGTCGCCGCCGGTGACGAGGCCGGGGCCGATGCCCATGTCATCGCCTGCTTTGGCGATCCCGGCCTGCTCGCCGCGCGCGAGCTGTCCGCCGCGCCGGTGCTCGGCATTGCAGAGGCCGCAATGCATGCGGCGAGCTTCGTCGCCACGCGTTTCAGCATCGTCACGACCTTGTCGCGCACCAAGATCATTGCCGAGCACCTGGTGCGCAACTACGGCATGGAGCATCATTGCCGCAAGGTGCGCGCGGTCGATGTCGCGGTGCTCGATCTCGACAAGCCGGAAGCCAATGTGCGCGGCATCCTGCTCGGCGAATGCCGCAACGCGCTCGCGCATGACGGCATCGGCGCCATCGTGCTCGGTTGCGCGGGCATGGCCGATCTCGGCCATGATCTCTCGACCGAGCTCGGCATTCCCGTGATCGACGGCGTCGCGGCTGCGGTACGCTTTGCCGAGGCGCTGGTCGGTCTCGGGCTGAAGACCTCCAAGCACGGCGACCTCGCCTCTCCCCTGCCGAAGGCGCGCACGCCGCTCTGAGCCAAGGGCTAGCCACCCGGGCAGTTCCGGAACGCGAGATGAGGCGCCACATTGGGACCAACCATTGGAGCGTCCCATGTCCGATCTCACCGCCCTCGCCTCACTCTCGTCAGCCCTCACCGCGACCGTCGCGCAAGCCGCGGCGGCGCTGGTCTCGGTCCACTCGCATCGTTCACGCGCCAGCGGCTTCGTCTGGAAGCAGGGCCTCGTCGTGACCGCCGACGAGGCGCTGGCCGATGAAGGCGAGATTTCGGTGCTGTTTGCTGACGGCACCGAGAAGCCTGCGACCATCGTCGGTCGCGACCACACCACCGACATCGCCCTGCTCCGCGTCGAGGGCATCACGACCGCGCCGGCCAATCTCACCGCTGACGTGCCCGCGCTCGGCGCGCTG
>Ga0209677_100536_pt1 | contig 21079 bp, 20 predicted proteins | sample AraplaCvi_mCL_r2_2_FD_184285 | JGI IMG/M metagenome (GOLD analysis project Ga0209677, IMG submission 184285) | Arabidopsis root microbial communities from North Carolina, USA - plate scrape CL_Cvi_mCL_r2 (SPAdes) (version 2) | ecosystem: Host-associated > Plants > Roots > Endosphere | place: USA... | reverse complement strand
GATCGTGGCCGCCGTGACGCAGCACCCGAACGATATCCGGCCCGCTGCGTCCGGCACCCCCGCTTCGTCCGCGGGAACCTCGCACGACGGCTCCACCGCTCCCAGCCCCACCGCGTCCCTCTCCCGGGCGGACGCCGCAGTGCTCGACTACGTGCGCACCCTTCCGACCGTCGGCGACGTGACCGCCGACACGGTCGGCGAGTTCACCGAGCTGACCTGCGCCACCCTCCGGTCGCCGAAGATGTCGACCGACTTCTATGCACAGGTGATCTCGATCGAGACCAAGGGGTACTCGATCACTCCGGAGAAGGCCAACGAGCTCCTCGGTGTGACTGCGCGCGCGGCGTGCCCGGACGCGACCCGCGTGGTGGACAGCCGCGGCGCCCAGCAGGCCGTCGCCCCCTGAGGCCCGAGGTCAGCAGGCGTTCCCGCGGCCGACATTGTCGCTCACGACGCTCGTGCCGCCGACGATGGTGGTTGCGTCGACACTCAGGGTCTCGAGCCGATCGGCCTCCGGTTTGACCAGGCAGGACCCGTTGGTCAGGAGCAGCGGGAAGTGCGCGGTCCCTCCCCACGCCGCTCCCGTGAGCGCGTCCGGGAAGTTCAGTCCGGAAGCGATCAGCGCGGTGGGCGCGCTCGCGAACGCGTAGGCCGCCACCGCTGCGTTCGTCGCGAAGCGATCGCCGCCGGCGAGACGCCGGACGGGTGCGATTCCCTGCAGGGCGGCATCCAGGCCGGACGGAATCGCGTTCGGGCCGCCGACGACCGCGATGCGCTTCGGTGCCAGCGCGCTCAGCGTCGCGGTCACAGTGGAGCCGGTCGCATCGCCGCCCGGGGTCAGCAGCACGGGGCCGCCCTGGCTGCCCGCAGCTCCGGTCGCCGACAGCGCGTCCGGGAAACTGGAGCCGCTCGCGACATAGGCGATCGGCACGGGGCCTGCACCGAAGGCGTACTGGGCGACGCGCCGGCTGGTGTCGTAGCGATCGCTCCCGGCCAGACGCACCACGGTGGGGGCGAGGCCCGAGAGCGCGTCCGACACCGTGGTCGAGACGGCGTTCACTCCGCCCACCACGACGATGCGGCCGGGATGGAGCCGGGAGATCTCGGCGGAGACGACGTCGGGCAGTCCGCCCGGGGACGTCAGCAGGAGCGGTCCGCCCTGGGCCGCGGCAGCAGCGCCGGCGGAGAGCGCGTCAGGGTAGTTGACGCCGGATGCGACGTAGACGACCGGCGCGGTGCCCGGAAAGCCGGCGCGAGAGACCGCGACTGCCGTGCCGTACCGGTCGCCACCACTGACCCGCGTGCTCGGGAGGTGCTGGTGCCGCACATCGAAGCTCTGGACGCCCATGAAGAGCGAGCTCTGGTTGGTGGGCGAGATCCGCGGGGTCTCCAGCCAGCCGTAGTTCGCGGCGAAAGCGCCGACCGAACCGTCAGCGGGAAAAGCGCCGTGCAGCACGTTCGCGGGCACGGCGGTCGTCGCACTTGCGCCCGGATCCGTCCGGCAGGTCGCGACGGACTGGAGGCGCACACCGAAGTCGGTGTTCCGGAGGGCGTTGGCCACGGCGGCGTGGTCGGCGTGCGTGTAGACGAAGCAGTCCTTGTCGGAGATGTTGCTGTAAGCGGAGACGATTCCGGCGTCCGGCAGCGTCGTGTCCACGCCCAGTGCTGCCCTGTTGGCGAGGACCGTTCGCATCGCCCACGCGACCTTCGCCTGCGTGAGGTCGCCGTCCCCGAGGTCGAAGTCGACGAGGGCGCCGCGGCCGAGGGTGTCGGTCCAGACCTGTGCGGTCGTGTCCGTGAATGACGAACCAGCGGACGGCGCGGTGGCCGGTGAGGTCGGGGTTGCGGAAGGCGACACGGATGCACGCGGCGTGGAGCCGATCGCCGGCCGGTCTTCCGGCACCCGGGGCTCACGCGCGAGCGCCACTCCCTGCGACGGGAAGGGTGGAGTCACGACAGGCGCCCCGAACGCGCCGGGCATCGTCGGGTCGGATGCGGACATCGCAGAGAAGTAGCCGAGCCAGGAGTTGAGCCTGGCCTGCTCGCAGGACGCGGTATGCATCCCCAGAGGTGCCGGATCGGCCGGTGCGGCGCCGGCGAGAAGACTCAGCTGGTACCCGACCGCCCCGCAGTGGTAGGTGGACTCGCCGCGGGTCATCAGGACGAACACCTTGTACAGGTCGGGCCTGTTGGCGTAGAACGAGGCCGCCTCGAACTCGTCGTCGGGGTGCGGGACGGCGATGTACAGAATGTGGGAGGGGGGTCCGGCAAGGGTGCTCGGCGCCGGGCTGTCGCCGGACGTCGGCGTGTCGGTCGGCGCCGGCGTGTCCGTCGGCGCCGGCGTATCCGTCGGCGACGGCGTATCCGTCGGCGACGGCGTGCCGGTCGGCGACGGCGTATCCGTCGGCGACGGCGTGCCGATCGGCGACGGCGTATCCGTCGGCGACGGCGTGCCGGTCGGCGACGGCGTGCCGGTCGGCTGACCGGCTGTCACGGAGCGGACATCGCCGGATGCCGTCGCAGGGATTGCGGCCGGGAGCACCGAGAAGCCGCTCAACGAGGTCGCGGCCGCGACGATCGCCAGGCAGGAAATGGCGCGCGCAGTGAGCGCGCGCAAGCGGGGAGACGGCAATCGGGACCTTTGGCTGCATCGGCCCGGGAGGAAACCTGGGCCTGTTCGGGTAGCCAGCCCCTCTGGACCGACTGGTTCGTATTATTACAGCGGATATCCGTAGGAAACGGCAGCCACCACTTTTAGGGTCAGGATGCGGACAGCCACGGCACAGCGCGTTCCACGAGCAGCGCGAGCCCGATGAGCGTCATCGCGGCGCCCGAGATGCGCGCGACCACCGCCGCACTGCGCGGACGGCCCACGAGCACGAAACGGGACAGCAGCGCGACTCCCGAGTAGACGAGTGCGCAGGTCGCGACGAACAGACCGCCGAGCAGCAGCATCTGTGCGGCCGGCGGCCAGGATGTCTCCCGCGAGGTGAACTGCGGCACCAGGGCGAGCAGCACCAGCAGACCCTTGGGGTTGAGTCCGGATACGCCGGCACCGCGGAAGAAGGTGCCCCAGGTGGAGGCGACGGTGTCGCTCGCGTCGGTCAGCGGGGCCGGCGCCCGCAGCAGGCCGTTCAGCCCGATCCAGATGAGGTACAGGGCACCGCCGATCGTCAGCGCGCCGAGCAGCAGCGGGTTCGCGGCCACGAGGGCTCCGGCGCCGACGGCGACCGCGAGCACGACGATGGCATAGCCGGTGACGATCCCGGCGATCGAGGGGACGGCTCGCCGGCGTGCTCCCGCCGCGATGGCGAACGCCCAGTCCGCGCCGGGCGTCAGGACGAGCAGGGTCGAGACACCCCAGAATCCGAAGATCGCCGCTGCTGTCATCGTCCGCTCCACTCGCCTATCGGTGATGGGCAGGAATCTATGCCAATCTGCGACGAAGGTGCTTGCCAATAGTGAGCGCTCCGGAGCAAATCATGGAAGAATTCACCTCATGGATGCCATCGACCGCGAGATTCTTTCGGTGCTTCAAGAGGACGGACGGATCAGTCTCACCGACCTGGCCGACCGGGTCGGCCTGACCCTGTCGCCCTGCCACCGCCGGGTCCGGGAGTTGGAGCGCTCGGGAGCGATCGAGCACTACCGCGCGGTGGTGTCTCCCGCTGCCGTGGGCCTCGACTTCGAGGCGATCGTCTTCGTCCGCATCGACCGCACCGATCCGGACACCGTCGGCGCCTTCGAGGCGGGTGTCCTCGACATCCCGAACGTCGTGCAGGCCGAGCGGCTGTTCGGTGATCCCGACTACATGCTCCGGGTACTCACCACGGACCTCCCGGCGTATCAGGAGCTGTTCGACGGCCCGCTGGGGGCGCTCCCGGGTGTGCGCAAGCTCTCGTCGACCCTCGTGATGAAGCAGGTGACCGGCCGGCGCGCACTCCCGACCGGTCACCCGCGCAGGACCTAGCCGGCGACGGGAACCCGGGAGTAGGCGCCGGCGGCGATGTCCTCGAGGAGGGTCGGTCCGGTGGGGGCCCAGCCGTAGCGCTCCCGGGTGAGTGCACCGGAGGCGACGATGTCCATCCCGAAGAACGCACCGATCCAGCCGAAATGCGACTCGGCGTCTTCCGGGGCGATGGATGCGGTGGGCAGCTCGAGCGCGGCACCCAGCGCCTCCGCGATGGCGCGCGACGGGATGCCCTCCTCGCCGACGGCGTGGACGATCCCGCGGGCAGGCGCCTGCTCGAGCGCGAGGCGGACGAGCCGTGCGGCGTCGCTGCGGTGGACGGCCGGCCAGCGGCTGGAGCCGTCGCCGATCCAGGCGGCCACTCCGCGCTCCCGCGCGATGCGGGCGAGCTGCGCCGTGAAGCCGTGGTCGCCCATCCCGTGGACCGTCGGCGAGAAGCGCAGTGCGACGGGCCGCACTCCGCGATCGGCGTACTCGAAGGCGAAGTTCTCGCCTCCGCCGCGCGGCGCGTCGGGTCCGGAGAACGGCGACGGATCGTTCTCGGTGAGCATGCGGCCCGGGCTCCCGGCGAGCCCGGACGCGAACAGCAGAGCACGCCCCGAGCCGGCGAGCTCGTCGCCGATGGTCTGAACGACCGTGCGCTCGGTACGGCCGGACTCGGCGAAGTGGTCGAAGTCGTGCTTGAAACCGAGGTGGATGACGGCGTCGGCCGCCGCCGCTCCCGACCGGATGCTCTCGAGGTCGTCGAGCGATCCGGGGTGCGGCTGGGCGCCGGCCGCGCGGATGCGATCCGCGGACGCGTCGGAGCGCGCCAGGCCGGTGACCTCGTGGCCGGCCTCGATGAGTTCGGGAACGACAGCCGAGCCGATCCAGCCGGATGCTCCGGTGACGAAAACACGCATTGTGTACCTCCAGTAGTCGTGATGTCAGTGACTGTCATGGACTCTATCACTCATGTCAGCCACTGTCATCACCGTGCGCTTTCGTCGGTAGACTGTCGCCGTGGGACGTTGGACACCGGACGCACAGCTCCGCCTCAGAGCGGCAGCTCTCGAGCTCTACCGCGAGCGCGGCTTCGAGCAGACGACGGTCGCCGACATCGCGGAGCGCGCCGGCCTCACCGAGCGCACGTTCTTCCGGCACTTCTCCGACAAACGCGAGGTCCTCTTCGCCGGATCCGCGGACCTGCAGGATGCGGTGGTCGCCGCCATCGCTGCGGCCCCGGCCGACTCCTCACCGCTCGCGGCCGCGGGCGAAGGCGTCCTCTCCGCGTGCCGGCTCATCGCCCACGTGAACGCCGACGACTTCTCGCGGCTGCGTTCGGCCGTCATTGCCGCGACGCCGAGCCTGCAGGAGCGTGAACTGCTGAAGCTCGCCTCCCTTGCCGCCGCTTCCGCCGCGATCTTGCGCGAGCGCGGTGTGCGCGAGCCCGGCGCGAGCATCGCGGCCGACGCGGCGGTCTCCGCGTTCCGCATCGGCTTCGAGCGCTGGGTCGCCGAGCCGGACGGCGGCACCCTGGAGCAGCGGGTCGCCAACGCGCTCGAGGCCGTCCGCGCCCTCGCCCGCTGACGACCGTCAGGAATCGTCTTCGACGACGGGGTCGTAGCCCGCGGCCCGCAGCGCGTCGATGACGTGCCCGCGGTGCTCGGTGCCGCGGGTCTCCACGCTGACATCGAGCTCGACCTGGCTCAGCTGCATCCCGCGTCCGTGCCGGGTGTGCAGCACCTCGACGACGTTCGCGTTGACGCCCGCGAGGATCTCCGCGATGCGGGCGAGCTGGCCGGGTCGGTCGGGCAGCATGATCGTGAGCTTGAGGTAACGGTCGGAGGCTGCGAGCCCCTGGCTGATGACGCGCTGCATCAGGAGCGGGTCGATGTTCCCCCCGGAGAGGATGGCGACGGTCGTCCCGTCGGCCGGCACGAGACCGGCGAGGATGGCCGCGACGCCCGCCGCGCCCGCCGGCTCTACCACGAGCTTCGCCCGTTCGAGCAGCAGCACCATGGCCCGCGCGATGTCGTCCTCCGACACGGTGACCACCTGGTCCACCGCATCCCGGACGATCTCGAAGTTCAGCGCGCCCGGCCGGCTCACGGCGATGCCGTCGGCGATGGTCCCGACCAGGGCGATGTCGGTCGGCTCTCCCGCCGCGAGCGACGGCGGATACGCGGCGGCGTTGGCCGCCTGCACGCCGATGATCCGGACCGTCCGTCCATCCACGGCGGCGCGCTGCTTCATCGCGCTCGCGACGCCGGAGATGAGTCCGCCGCCGCCGATGGGGACGAGCACGGTCGCGACATCCGGGACGGCGTCGAGGATCTCGAGCCCCAGCGTCCCCTGCCCGGCCACCACATCGGGATGATCGAACGGCGGGATGAGCACAGCTCCGGTCTCGGCGGCGAAGTCCGCGGCCGCGCGCAGGGTCTCGTCGACGATGCTGCCGCTGAGCACCACATCCGCCCCATAGGCGCGCGTCGCCTGGAACTTCGGGATGGCGACCCCGACAGGCATGAAGATCGTCGCGTGGATGCCCAGCTCGCGAGCCGCGAACGCCACGCCCTGCGCGTGGTTCCCGGCGGAGGCGGCGACGACTCCCCTGGCGCGCTCCTCGGCGCTGAGCTTCGACATCCGGTTGTAGGCGCCGCGGATCTTGTAGGAGCCGGTGCGCTGGAGGTTCTCGCACTTCAGCAGGACCGGAGCGCCCAGGAGGTCACTGAGATACCGGGAGCTCTCCATGGGCGTCGGCTGCGCCACATCGGCGACGACGGCACGCGCGGCCTCGAACTCGTCGAGGCTCGGGCCTGCGAACGGAGTACGCGTGTCGGGGGTCACGGTTGCCACGGGAACAGCCTACCGGCGCTCGTATTCTGTGCACCGCATGGAGTTCAGCGCTCGCCCGTCAGCGCTCGGCGCTCAGCGCTCGCCGCTCACCGCCCAGCGCTGTCGGCTCCCGTGTCACGGTTCCTCGCCGCGGCCCTCCGCACCCGCCGGGGAACCGTCTGCCAGATTGCGGCGGGAGGCGCCGACCACTCCCCCGGCGGTCTGCCGCGCCACGCGCCGCCCGAGACGTAGTGCACCATCACGTTGAGCACGGCGACGAACGGGACGGCGAAGAGCGCGCCCGGGATGCCGGCGAGCAACGATCCTGCGGCGACCGCGAGCACGACGGCGAGTGGATGCACCTTGACCGCCGTCCCCATGATGAGCGGCTGCAGGACGTGTCCCTCGATCTGCTGCACGAGGAGGACCACGCCGACCATGATGAGCGCGAACACCCAGCCCTTGAACACCAGCGCGACGAATACGGCGATCGCCCCGGTGAGCACCGCGCCGACGACAGGGATGAACGATCCGAGGAACACCAGCACGGCGATCGGAAGGACCAGCGGCAGCCCGAGGATGAACGCTCCCAGCCCGATCCCGAGCGCGTCGATGGAGGCGACCAGGATCTGCACCTTCACGAAGTTGCGCAGGGTCACCCATCCGGCGCGCCCCGCGCCATCCACCGCCGCGCGGGCGTTGCGCGGGAAGACCCGGACGATCCAGTTCCAGATCCCGCGGCCGTCGATCAGGATGAACAGGGTGCTGAACAGGGTCAGCAGGAAGCCGGTGAGGACGTGGCCGAGCGTCGACCCGACGGAGAGCGCTCCGGAGACGAGCACCTGGCTGTCCGATTGGAGCGACGACCAGGCCGACGCGAACGCACTGTCGATCTGGTCCTCGGAGAGACCGAGCGGTCCCGTGGTGAGCCAGCTGCGGAACCCGCTGAACGCATCCACCGACTGCTGCTGGAGGTCGTGGCTCTCGCGGGTGACCTGCCAGATCGCCAGATAGAACAGCCCGGTGACGACGACGATGAGCGTGAGGAGCACCGTCACGATGGCAAGCCACTTCGGCCAGCGGTGGCGGACGAGGGAGTCCTTGAACGGGACGAGCAGCGCCGAGAGCAGCACGGCGATCAGCACGGGGATGACGATGAGACGCAGCTGCACGATGAGGAAGATCAGCACAGCGACGACAGCGCCGATCAGAAGCAGTCGCCAGGACCAGGCCCCGGCCAGGCGGACACCACGCGGCAGCGACTCGTCCACCGTCCCGGTCGGCCCCGTGGGCTCGCCGGGGTCGCGCCGACGGCGCTGGAACCAGGACCGTGCCGGTGCCTGGTTGGACTGCGGATCGACGGCCGGGCCGTGGCCGGGAGGGGACGCGGGCGGCGGGAGGGGACGCTCGGTGTCAGGCATGCCGCCAGTGTAGGTCGGCGTCCGGGACGGACGGCATTCCGGACACCGCCCTCGGCGCCTTCACAGCGGCGGTCGGCTCGAGGCCGGACGAGCAGCGCTTCCCTCAGCCGCCGGCACGAGCTGCGACCGTCACCGGAGAGCCGGCCAGGCCGACGGCGACCCGCTCACCCGGTTCGGGACGCTGCCGGGCACCGTGCTGTACCGACAGCTCGGTGCCGTCCTCGAGCCGCACACGGGTGCGACGCAGCGCACCGAGGAAGCTCGTGGTGAGCACGACCGCCGGGATGCCGTCCGCCGCGAGCAGCACGTCCTCGGGCCGCAGGTACGCGGTGACCGGCCCATCGGCGGTCGGCGAGGCCAGCGGGACGTCCTGGCCGAGAACGCGCAGCCGACCGCCTTCGACGGTGCCGTCGACCCGGTTCGTGAGCCCGACGAACTCGGCCACGAATGCGGTCGCCGGCCGGTGGTAGAGCTCCTCCGGCGTGCCGATCTGCTCGATCCGTCCGGCGCGCATCACCGCGACGCGGTCGGCGACGGCGAGCGCCTCCTCCTGGTCGTGGGTGACGAAGAACGTCGTGATGCCGAGCTCGGTCTGGATGCGGCGGATCTCCTCCCGCAGCTGCACCCGCACCTGGGCGTCGAGGGCCGACAGCGGCTCGTCGAGCAGGAGGACGTGCGGCTCCGTGACGAGCGCGCGGGCGAGGGCCACGCGCTGCTGCTGACCGCCGGAGAGCTGGTGCGCGTAACGGCCGGCGTGGTGATCCAGGCCGACCAGCTCCAGCGCCTCGGCGGCGCGTCGGCGGCGATCCGCGGCCGGGACCTTCCGCATCCGCAGGCCGAACTCCACGTTCTGCCCGGAGGTCAGGTGCGGGAACAGCGAGTACGACTGGAACACCATCCCGAGGTCGCGCCGGCTGGTCGGCTCATCGGTGACCTCCCGGCCGTCGATCAGGATGCTGCCGCTGTCCACCCGCTCCAGGCCCGCCAGGGCGCGGAGGGCGGTGGTCTTGCCGCATCCGCTCGGGCCGAGGAGCGCGATGAGCTCGCCGGGGGCGGCGGCCAGGTCGAGGCCGGACAGCCCGGCCCCGCCGCCGAAGTCGCGCACGAGGTCGCACAGCTCGACCGTCGAGCCTGTGCGCGGCGAACCGGTGCGGGGCTCGCGCGACGGGCTCCCGGAAGGATGGATGGGGTGGGCGGTGGTCTCGACGGCGGTCATGTCAGCCTTTCGCGGTGCGCCGGCGTCGCACGCTCACGAGGCGGTCGACGACGACGAGGAGGACGAACGCGAACACCAGCGCGAGAAGCGCGAAGATGACCGCGACGAAGGGGTCGGACTGCGACACCAGCAGCAGGGAGGTCTGCAGGTTGACGCGGGAGAGCAGCGAGGCGATCGTGAACTCGCCCAGCACGACCGCGACGGAGAGGGCGGAGGCGGCGAGGATGCCGCGCCGCAGGTTCGGCACGAGGACGCGGAGGAACACGGTCCCGACACTCGCGCCCAGCGAGCGGGCGGCCTCGCTGAGCGTGACCAGGTCCACCGCGCCGACATTGCTCTGGATGGCGCGGAAGGCATACGGCAGCACGGTGATGCCGTAGGCGAAGGCGAGCGTCCAGGAGCCGGACCCGAAGAGCTGGGTCACGACCGCGTAGGTCGGCGCCAGCCCCACCACCATGACGATCGCAGGGATCATGATCGGCAGCAGGCAGACCGCCTCCAGGAGCCGCCGGAGCTTCGGGAACCGCAGCTCGACCAGCACGATGGTCGGCAGAAGCACCAGGAGCACGATCGCGACCGTGACCACGGCCAGCACCAGCGAGTTGCCGAGTCCCTGATAGACGCGGTCGTAGCGGGTGGTCTCCCCGGAGAACAGCGCGACCCAGCGGTCGAGGCTGTAGACGCCGGGCTTCGCGCTGCGGAGGGTGAACTCCACCATCGAGAAGAGCGGGATGAGGAAGAACAGGCCGAGCACCGTCCAGATGACGGCGCGCACCGCCGGGCCGGGGCCGAGGCGCAACTGCGGTGCCCGGCGCTGCCGGCGCGGACGCGCCTCCCCGGCCGGGGTCATCGCTGCCACCGGGCGGTCCGGCGCACGAGCGCCGAGTAGGCCAGCATCACGACGACCATGACCAGCAGCATCCCGAGAGCCATCGCCCCGGCGAGGTTCGCCCGGCCGAGAACCGTCTCGCTGATGAGCGCCTGCCGGATCTGCAACGACACGATGTTGTTGGCCTGGCCGACGAGCGCGGCGGCCGTCGCATAGGAGGAGAACGCGTTCGCGAACAGGAGCAGCAGGCTGCCGAGGAACGACGGGAGCAGGATGGGCCCGCCCACGCGCCTCCAATAGGTCCAGCGGCTGCCCCCGAGGGTCGCCGTCGCCTCCAGCCACTGCGGTCGCAGGCCCTCGAGCGCCGGCATGAACGTGATCACCATGAGCGGGATCTGGAAGTAGAGGTACGGGAGGATGAGGCCCGGCACCGTGTAGAGCCAGACGCCGTTCTCGTAGATGTTCACATGCGCGACCGTGCGGAGCAGGACGGTGACCAGACCCTGCGCGCCGATGGTCGCGATGAAGGCGAATGCGAGCATGACGCCGCCGAACTGGGCCAGCACGCTGCTCGCCGAGTCCACCAGCGAGCGGGTGACGCCGCCCTGCCGGGCGCCGAGCATCGCGAAGCAGAGCGCGGCGCCTGCGATAGCGCCCACGACGGCGGTGACCGCCGACAGCCAGAACGCGCCGAAGAACGAGCCGGCGATGGCCGGCTCCGCGAGGCCCGTGAGGTTGGACAGCGTGAACCGGCCCTGCCCATCCACGAAGCCGCTGGCGACCGCGACGACGGTCGGGGCGGCCAGGAACACCACGACGTAGAAGGCGAAGGGGGTCAGCCCGAGGATCGCCCCGGCACCGGTCCTGCGGCGTGTGCGCGGGCGCGCGCCTGCGGGACGGGACGACGACGGCTGCCGCCGGGTCTCCGTGTCGGAGATTCCGGCGGCAGAGTCGACCGCAGGCGCCGCGGCGCCTGTGATGGTCTCGGTCATCAGCCGACCGCGTTGGCCCACGTGGAGTTCAGGAGCGTGCCGGCGTCCGTCGCCTGCTTGTCGCTCATGACCGCCACCTTGTCGAGCGTGCCCGGGAAGTCGGCGGTGTCCAGCGTCCCCGCCTTCTGCATCGCGTCGACGCGCACCGGGTAGGCGCCGCCCTTCAGCCAGGCGTTCTGGGCGGCGTCGCTGTAGAGGTACTCCTCCCACAGGCGAGCGGCGGCCGGGTGCGGCGCATCCTTGCTGATCGCCTGGTTGTAGTAGCCGACGTAGGCCGTGCCGGGAAGGACGACGTACTTCCAGTCCACGCCGCCGGATTTGATCGTGGCCGATGTGGCGTAGCCCTTCTGGTTGAACGACCAGTCGAGCAGCACCGGCGTCTCCCCCGAGGCGATGGTGTTCGGCTTGCCGTCCGCGGCGTTCCAGTTGCCGGCCTTCTTCAGTTTCGAGAACCAGTCGACGCCCGCGGTGAGGTCGTCGAGCGTCCCTCCGTTCTGCAGGGTCGCGTAGGCGACGGCTCCGGCCGCGGCGGCCGCCTGCGTCGGGTTGCCGTTGAGCGCGACCGCGCCCTTGAACTCCGGCTTCAGCAGGTCGCCGAAGGACTTCGGCGCGGTCTTGATCTTGTTCGCGTCGTATCCGACGGCCATGACCCCGTAATAGCCGACCTTCCAGAGGCCGGACTTCTCCTTCTGGGCGTCCGGGATGTCGTTCCAGCCGGCCGGCTTGTAGGCGGCGAAGTACTGGGTGTTGGCGAGGGCGACCGACGAGCCGATGTCGAAGGTGTCCGGAGCGGTGTCCTGGCCCTTCAGCTTCTTGGCGGCATCGATCTCCTCCTGGCTGGAGGCGCTGTCCTGGCTCGGGTTGATGGTGATCCCGTACTTCTTGGTGAAGCCGTCGAAGATCTCCTGGTAGTTCGCCCAGTCGCCCGGCGTCGCGATGATGTTCAGGCTGCCCTCCTTCTTCGCGGCGGCGACGAGCGCATCCATCCCTCCCGCCGACGCTGCGTCGGTGGCGGTGGCGATCGAGGTGTTGTCGGCGGTGCTGGCGCTCGCCCCGCCGGAGCAGGCGGAGAGCGAGAGTGCGACGACGGCGGCCGCGGCGGCGAAGCCGGCGACTCGTGCGCGCTTAGTGGTCACGGGTTTTCCTCCAGTGCACGGTGTCGTCCGGGCGGATCGCCCGGACGTCGTCACGCTAGAAAGCCGATGCGTCCGGCCGGCCGCGGGCCGGTGACGGGTCGGTGAACGTCCGATGTCCGGGGTTGTCGATAGTGTCGATCCGTGGTCGAACAGGTCTCCCCCGCTCTCGCCCGGCGGATCGCGCTCGCCGCGCAGGGCTTCGGGAGGCCGCGGCCGGCCGTGGTGGGCACTCGGCAGCTGAACGCGCTGGTAGATCGGCTGGGGCTCCTGCAGATCGACTCCGTCAACGTGTTCGAGCGCAGTCACTACCTGCCCGCCTTCGCACGCCTCGGCGGCTACGACCGAGCGCTGCTCGACCGGCTGACCTTCGACGCCCGCGGTCCGCACACGGAGTACTGGGCGCACGAGGCCGCCTTCGTGCGCAAAGAGGACTGGGCGCTGTTCGCCTGGCGGATGCGGGAGTTCCGGGAGCGGCTGAACGGCCCGGCGGGCTGGTTCGAGGTGAACCAGAGCACCGTGGAGTGGCTGCGCGGGGAGCTCGCCGAGAAGGGGCCGCTCGTCGCCGGCGAGATCGAGCACGACGCCAACCACCGGACCGGGCCGTGGTGGGGATGGTCCGACGTGAAGCGCGCGCTGGAGCGGATGTTCGTGTGCGGCGAGGTGGCGATAGCCGGCCGGACCCGGTTCCAGCGGCGCTACGGTCTCGCGGCCGACGTCCTGCCCGCGAGCGTCCTCGAACGGACCGTGCCGGAGGAGGACGCCGTCCGCGAGCTGCTGCGGCGGGCGGCGGTCGCGCACGGGATCGGCACGGCACGCGACTTCGCCGACTACTACCGCATCAAGGGTCCGCGCGTCGCGGTCGCGCTGCAGGAGCTCGAGGATGCCGGCGAGCTCATCCCGGTCCGCGTGCCCGGCTGGGAGAGCGCCGGCCGGCCGCTTCGCGCGTGGATGCATCGCGACGCCCGCAAGCCGCGTGTTCTCGAGGCGGCCGCTCTGCTGTCGCCCTTCGATCCGGTCGTCTGGTATCGCGACCGGGCGCTGCGGATGTTCGGCTTCCACTACCGGATCGAGATCTACACGCCGGCGCCCAAGCGCGTGTACGGGTACTACTCCCTCCCGATCCTGCTGGACGACGCCCTGGTCGGCCGGATCGACCTCAAGAGCGACCGGCAGGCCGGCGTTCTGCGGGTGCAGTCGGCGTGGACCGAGCCGGGCGCGCCGCCCGCGACGATCGACCGCCTCCTCCCGCTGCTGGCCGACACGGCGGCCTGGCAGGGCCTGGAGCGGGTGGAGGTGGCGGAGGGCGCCCGGGGCGACCTCGCGCCGCGCCTCGCGGACGGCCTGCAGCCGGGGGTAGGGTGCGGGGCATGACGTCACCGCTGGACTACTTGGACGAGGCCGGGGCCGACGAGGCCGATTACGAGACACCGATGCGGGAGCTGTACGCGTACCGCGACGGCGACACCTGGTTCGATGGCATCGTGACCGGGGTGAGACCGCACAGCGCCGGGGACGGCGGGACGCTCGTCCAGTTCGACGGACGGCTCTGGGTGCCGGTCCGCGAGGTGCGGCCGTCGGACCATTACATCGCCGTGCTCCTCAACCCGGACTCGGAGGTGTACGCGGAGGTGGTGCAGTCGTACGTCGACGGCCAGCCGAAGGACGTCATCCGCGACGTCTCGCTGGTCGGAGAGGACAACGTCGGCACCGAATGGCGGCCGATCGACGAGCCCCGCGTCGGAAGTCGCGTCCGCTACCGCTACACCGGCACCGCCGAGCTGCAGGTGCCCGACGGCGCGGAGGCGTCCGCCTGACCGCGACGCGGTGACGGACGCGGGTCAGGCCGTCCGGCGCTGGAGCGTGAGCGCGCCGAGGACCACGGCGCCGAGCGCGAAAGCGCCGATGATGAGCAGCTGGCCGCCGATGTAGGCCGCGTCGTGGCTGTTCGTCGCCACCGCGTTCAGCGCATCCACCGCGTGCGACAGCGGCAGCCAGTCGCTGATCTCCTTGAGGCCGGAGGGCAGCTGGTCGCGCGGGAAGAAGATCCCGCCGAGCAGGATCTGCGGAAAGACGAGCAGCGGCATGAACTGCACCACCTGGAACTCGGTTCGCGCGAACGCGCTGGCGAACAGGCCGAGGGTGCTTCCGAGCACGGCATCCGTCACGGCGACCGCGACGAGCAGCCACGGGTCGCCTTTGACGTCGAGTCCGCAGACCCACAGGGCATAGGCCGACGCGATCAGCGCCTGGACCACAGCGATCAGTCCGAACGCGATGGTGTAGCCCAGGATGAAGTCGCCGCGTCCGAGCGGCATCGACAGGAGCCGTTCCAGCGTCCCGGTGCGCCGCTCCCGCAGCGTCGTGATCGAGGTCACGAGGAACATCACGATGAACGGGAACAGGGCGAGGATGGCCGGACCGATCGTCGCGAACACCGGGGTGTCAGTGAAGATCCAGGCCACGAGGCCGATCAGGAGGGCCGGAACCACGAGCAGCAGCCCGATCGTGCGCGGGTCGTGGCGGATCTGGTTGAGGACTCGGCCAGCGGTTGCGAACACGCGCGTCGGGTTCATCGCGCCTCCTCCTGGTGTGCGGCACGGTGGTCGTGCTGGTGGTCGCGGTCGATCCCGTTCGCGGGCTCCGTCGCGTCCGCCTCGTTGGTCTCCTCCGCCGCCGCATCCTCCGCCGCCGCATCCTCCGTCGCCGCATCGTCCGCCTCCGGCAGCGCGTGCCGTGCGTGGCGGCGCCGCAGGAGGGCGAGGAAGGCACCCTCCGCATCCGCCGCTCCGGTCTCGGCGAGCAGCTCCTCGGGCGTGGCGTCGGCCAGCACCGCGCCCTCCCGCATCAGGATGAGTCGGTCGCAGCGGCTGGCCTCGTCCATCACATGGCTGGAGACCAGGAGGCTGGTGCCCGCGTCCGCGAGACGGTGGAAGAGCCCCCACAGCTCGACACGGAGGAGCGGGTCGAGCCCCACCGTCGGCTCGTCGAGCACGAGGAGGTCGGGCGAGCCGAGCAGTGCGGCGGCGAGCGAGACCCGGCTGCGCTCGCCCCCCGAGAGCGACGAGACCAGCCGCCCGGCGTGCTCCTGGAGATCCGTGGCGGCGATCGCGCTGTCCACGTCGGCGCGCGCGGCGCCGAGCACCCGGCGGAAGTAGTCCAGGTTCTGCCGGATGGTGAGGTCGTCGTACACGCTGGCCGCCTGCGTGACATAGCCGACGCGGTGCCGGAGAGCCGCCGAACCGGCCGGCTGCCCGAGGACCGACACCGTTCCGCCCTTCACCTTCTGCACGCCGACGATGGCGCGCATGAGCGTCGTCTTGCCGCATCCACTCGGCCCCAGCAGACCGACCACCTGACCGCGCGGGACGTGCAGGTCGAGTCCCTGCAGGACGTCGACGCGGCCCCGGCGCACGCGCAACCCTTCGATCGCGATCGCGGTCGACCGGGTGTCCTCCGGCGAATTCATCATGTGCTGAATTATTCGCCCGTGAGAGGCGCGCGTCAAGCGACCGGCGAGCCGGGATCCCCGAACAGATGCCACTGCAGCACCGGCCCGACGCGCCGGGCGAGCTCATCCGCCGGCGCACTGGCGATCGGCTCGACCTGCAGCGCGTAGCGGGTCATCATGATGCCGACCAGCTGCGAGGCGGCGAGCTCTGCCCGCAGGCGCGCGTCCGGCCCGTCGGACAGCGCAGCGAGCTTGGACAGCACCTCCCTCGTCAGGAACTCGCGCACCATCCGCGTTCCCGGTCCGCTGCCGAGCACCGTCCGGAGGATGACGACCATGCGCCGCGCGGCCTTGTCGTCGTCGAGGCGCTCCAGCAGGTAGCGCACCAGAGACTCCCCCACCGCCTCACGCGGACCGGCGAGCACGACCTCGAGCACGCGGTCGGGACGCAGCGGCGCCTCCATCGTGGCCGCGAACAGGTCGGCCTTGCCGTCGAAGTAGTGGTGGACGAGCGCCGAGTCGACCCCCGCGCGGCGCGCGACGGCCCGCAGCGAGGCCGCCTCGTACCCGCGCTCGGCGAACTCGTCGGCGGCTGCCCGCAGGATGGCGGCACGCGCCGAGGCGGTCCCGCGATCCTTGCGCGGGCGGCCCGGGCGGCGACGTTCGTCGACCTCACTCACGAGGACATTGTCCACCCGTCGCGCGGATGGCGCTCGGCTGTCCACCAGCACGGCGGTTGCTTCGAGTGTGATGGGAACGAGGTGGGAGCACCCTGCCCCGAAGTTAGGATGTGACCTGCGCACTTGCACCATCCCTGCGCCTGCATACAAGGAGTTCTGCGAACATGGAATGGCTCATTCCGGTCATCATCGTCGTTGTGATCGTGGCGATCATCGGGATCTATCTGTGGGCCACCTACAACTCCCTCGTGACACTGAAGGTCCGCGTCGACGAGGCGTGGAGCGACATCACGGTGCAGCTGAAACGGCGTGCCGACCTCATCCCGAACCTCATCGAGACGGTGAAGGGATACGCGGCGCACGAGCGCGGCGTCTTCGAGTCCGTCACGCAGGCGCGCGCCGAGACGCTCTCCGCGCAGACGCCGGGCGAGGCGTCCGTCGCCGAGAACCACATGCAGACGGCTCTGAAGAGCATCTTCGCCGTCGCCGAGGCGTACCCGCAGCTGCAGGCGAGCCAGAACTTCCTCCGGCTCCAGGCTGACCTGGTCGACACCGAGGACAAGATCCAGGCGTCGCGCCGCTTCTACAACGGCGGAGTGCGGGAGTTCAACACCAAGATCAAGGTGTTCCCCAACAACCTGTTCGCCCGTCGCCTGGGCTTCACCGAGCGCGAGTTCTTCGAGGTCGACAACCTCGCCGCGATCGCCGAGCCTCCGCGCGTTCAGTTCTAGGGCGTCGATGTACAGAGCTATCGCCAGGAACAAGCGCAACACCGTCTTCATCATCCTGCTGTTCCTGATCCTCATCGGTGCGCTCGGGTGGCTCGCGTCGCTCGTCTACCACAGCTACACGATCCTCGTCGTCGTGCTGGTGGGCGCCATCCTCTACGCGCTGTTCCAGTACTACCTGGCGAGCAGTCAGGCGCTGAGCATGTCGGGAGCGATCCCGATCACGAAAGCCGACAGTCCACGGCTCTGGAACGTCGTCGAGAACCTGTCGATCACGACCGGCACGCCGATGCCCGCCGTCTACATCGTCAACGACCCGGCCCCCAACGCGTTCGCGACCGGCCGTGACCCCGAGCACGCCTCCGTGGCCGCGACGACCGGCCTGCTCGACCTCATGACGGACGCGGAGCTCGAGGGCGTCATGGCGCACGAGCTCGGCCACGTCCGCAACTACGACATCCGGCTCGGGATGATCGTGTTCGGCCTCACGGTGGCGATCGGGTTCATCGCGGACATCTTCCTGCGCATGGCCTTCTTCGGCGGCAACCGGAACAACAACAACGGGGGCAACCCGGTCGTGCTGGTCTTCGGTCTGATCGCGGCCATCGTCGCCCCGCTGGTCGCGACGCTCGTGCAGCTCGCCGTCTCGCGGCAGCGGGAGTACCTCGCCGACGCGACCGGCGCCATGACGACCCGCCACCCGGACGCGCTCGCGAGCGCCCTGCTCAAGCTCGAGGCCTACGGCCGGCCGATGCAGAAGCAGAACTCGTCCATGGCGCACCTGTGGATCAACGACCCGCTCAAGCCGGGCCTCATGGCGCGACTGTTCTCGACGCACCCGCCCATCCCCCAGCGGGTCGAGCGCCTCCAGGAGATGGGCAGCAGCTTCTAGCCGCCGCCCGCAGCCGTGCGCGCGTCAGCGTCTGCGGCAGTTCGGAACGTATGCGTGCGGGCGAGCAGCCGCATACGTTACAAACCGCAGCAGACACCCCGAGACGGCGACAGCGGCGCCGCGGGGTGGGGATGTGCTAGCGTTTCGGCGATCGTGTTCCATCGACAGGAGGTGAGACCCATGCACGCAGTATCCGCAGTGGGCGCTCCCTCGCCGTCCACGATCCGCGACTGAGGTAGTCGCCACCGGGAGCGCCCTCCACGCAATCGCGAAAGGCGACTCCCATGAACACAACACCTTCTCCACTCACGCATCCGCACGAACGCGCACTGGTGCTCGGCGGCGGCGGATCGACGGGCAACGCCTGGCTGATCGGCATCGTCGCGGGCCTCTTCGACGCTGGACTGGATGTGACACAGGCCGACCTGACCATCGGCACCTCGGCCGGCTCCACCGCCGCGGCCCAGTTCGCGGGCGCACGCCCGGCCGAGCTGTTCGCCGCCGCCTCGGTAGCTCCCCCACCCCGGACGGCACCGCCCGGCGCAACCGCACCCGGATCGGTCACCCCCGTGTCGGCCGCGACATCGTCAGCGCCCGCTTCGGGATCGGCCGCACCTCCATCGGGCGCACCCGGTGTGGCACCATCCGCATCCGACTCCCGACCGGCGCCGCTGCGGCCGACGGCCGAGCACTTCGAGCGGATGCTGGCCACCATCGCCGCCTCCTCCGACGCGGCCGACTACCGCCGCCGGATCGGCGCGGTGGGACGGGAACGGGAGGAGGCGTCAGGCGCTTCCGTCCGGGACAGCTGGCGCTCGGCTGTGGCCGCCCGGCTTCCTCGCCCCGACTGGCCGGAGCGCCGGATACTCATCACGGCGATCGATGCGACCACCGGCGATCCGGTCGTCTTCGACCGGGACAGCGGCGTCGACCTGGTGGATGCGGTGGCCGCGAGCTGCGCGGGCAGCGTCGCGTACCGCATCGGCGAACGCCTGTACCTCGACGGCGGCTATCGGTCGAACGCCGAGAACGCGGATCTCGCCGCCGGCTGCGACCGGGTGCTGGTGCTGTCGCCGCTCGGCGCCCGCTCCCTCACTCCCGAGGAATGGGGCACCCATCCCTCCACCCAGGTGGAGGAGCTGCGCACCCACGGAAGCCGCGTCGAGGTCGTGATCCCCGACCCGGACGCGGAGCACCTGTTCGGCACCAACGCGATGAATCTGTCGCTGCGACCTGCCGCCGCCCGGGCCGGCTACGACCAGGGCCGGGCCCTCGCGCCGAACCTCGGCGCCTTCTGGAACTGAGCCGACGCATCCCATCGATGGGACGCAACGCGCCGCCCGTTCGTGGATCGGACGGCGTGTTGCGTCCCATGGATCGACTCGACGACGCCCCGAGAAGTGCGAGGCGCGAGGGCGACGCCCGGCTACGGGCCGAGGACCCGGCGCAGGTAGGCGTTCTCGAAACGGCGGTCGGGGTCGAGACGCTCGCGCACCGCGAGGAAGTCGTCGAAGCGCGGGTACACCGCACGGAGGCCGTCCGCATCCCGGGTGTGCAGCTTGCCCCAGTGCGGGCGTCCCTCGTGGGCGACCATGATCTCCTCCACCGCGCCGAAGTACTCGCGGTGGTCCTCGCGGTAATACCGGTGCACCGCCACATACCCGGTCTCGCGTCCGTACGCCGTCGACAGCCAGTTGTCGTCGGCCGCCGCGCTGCGGACCTCGATCGGGAACGAGATGCGCCATCCACGCCGCTCGATCAGCGCCTTCACCTCGGCGAGCGCCTCCGGTACCGCCTCCCGCGGCAGCGCGTACTCCATCTCGCGGAACCGCACGGTCCGGTTGCTGACGTAGACGCGCGGCGAGTGGTCGATGAACTCGCGGTTGCCGGTGAGCCGCTGGGCGAGGCGGCTGAACGGCGGGATGATCGCCGGCGCGACCATGCCGGCCGCACAGACTCCGCGGTAGACGCCGTTGGCGAGCAGTTCGTCTTCGACCCAGCGTCCCGTGTGTGACAGCGGCTTGCGGTCGGCCGTCAGCGGCAGCCGGGTGTTCGTCTTGGTGAGCGCCGTCTCCGTGTGCGGGAACCAGTAGAACTCGAAGTGGTCCTCGCGCGCCGACCGATCGCCGTAGCTCTCGAGCGCCTCCTGCAGCGGCTCCGGACGCTCGACGGCGTGGAGCAGGAACGCCGGGACGCACTGGATGGTCAGCTCGACGATGACGCCGAGGGCGCCGAGCCCGAGACGGGCGGCCGGGAGCAGTTCCGCGTTCTCCGTCTCGTCGATCCGCAGCAGCTCCCCGGTGCCGGTGACGAGGGTGAGCCCCACGATCTGGGTGGCGAGTCCGCCGAACGAGCCGCCGGTGCCGTGCGTCCCGGTCGAGGTGGCGCCGGAGATCGACTGCTTGTCGATGTCGCCCATGTTCTCAAGCGCGAGCCCATGCTGACGGAGCAGCCTCGGCAGCTGGTGCAGCCGGGTCCCGGCGGCGAGCGTGACGCGGTCCCGTTCCGGGTCGACCGCCACGATCCCGCTGAGGTCGTCGAGGTCGAGCTGAACGCCCGGAGCGACCGCGATGCCCGTGAAGCTGTGGCCGGCTCCGACCGCTTTGATGCGCATGCCGGTGGAGGCGGCCGCACGCACCGCGCGCTGCACGGCTTCCGCCGTCGCCGGCCGCTCGACGCGCTGGGGACGCACGCGCTCGGTGCGGCTCCAGTTGCGCCACAGCCCCCCGGCCGCCGTCACAGGAAGACCTTCCCCTCACCGCGATAGCTCGGAGTGACACCGACGACGCGCGCCCGCCCATCCACAGTGTCGACCAGCTGGAAGCCGTCGACGTGCTCGCTGAGCTCGCCGGACTTGGTGTGCCGCAGCCAGACGCGATCGCCGATCCGCAGAACGGCCGCCGTCGCTCCGGTGAGGGGCGTCTGCACCTCGCCCGCCATCTCGCGCGCG
>Ga0209677_100535_pt1 | contig 21152 bp, 14 predicted proteins | sample AraplaCvi_mCL_r2_2_FD_184285 | JGI IMG/M metagenome (GOLD analysis project Ga0209677, IMG submission 184285) | Arabidopsis root microbial communities from North Carolina, USA - plate scrape CL_Cvi_mCL_r2 (SPAdes) (version 2) | ecosystem: Host-associated > Plants > Roots > Endosphere | place: USA... | reverse complement strand
ATCATCAGCTCGACGTCGGTCGGGTTGCGCTGCAGGCTCTTGAAGGCGTCGACGAGGTAGTCGATCTCGTCGTCCGACAGCGCCAGGCCGAACTGCGTGTTGGCCAGCACGAGCGCGTCGCGGCCCTGGGCCAGGACGTCCACATGCACCAGCGGCTCGGCCGGCTGCTTGTCGAACAGGTGCACGGCGGCCTCGCGCTCGAACGCGACGCTCTCGGTCATGCGGTCGTGCAGGAGCATGGCGGCGGCCTGCAGCTCCTCGCCGGTGAGCGCCTTGGCGCCGCCCAGCAGGCCGTGCTTGAGGCTCAGCCGGAACTCGGTGACGCGCTCGACGCGGTGCAGCGCCAGGCCGCAGTTGTGGGCGATGTCAGTGGCCTTGCTGGCCCACGGCGACACGGTGCCCAGGCGCGGCATCACCACGACCAGCGCGGTGTCGCCGGCATCGGCGCCGGCGCCTTCGTACGCGTCGCCATAGCGCAGCAGGCTGGCGAGCTTGCGCATGGCGTCGGGCTGGACGACCTCGTCGGTCCACACCCAGTGCACGTGGCGCGCGGCAACCCCGGTGATGCGCGGCGAGACGGCCTGCAGCTTCGGCAACAGCGCCTGGGCGCGGAAGGCGGACAGGGCGTTGCCGCCCTCGAAGTGGAGCAGGTTCTTTGGCGTGGCGGACATGCGTTATTGGCTCGCGGCAGTGGGTGTCGGGGCGTCTGCTGGGGTCGTCGGTGGTCTGACTCAGCAGAATCCCTGATTTTAGGGCCTTTGGGGGTGGTGTCTTGTCTTCCGGGCACGGCAGGACGGGGCGCGGGAGTCCTTTTCGCTCATGTCCCCCGTCGGCCTTCGGCCTCCTCCTCCTTAACTTCGCGAAAAGGACTCCCGCGCCCCGCCCTGCCGGCGCATGGTCTGCCAGCGTTCAACATTCGCGGGGGAAGGTCGACAACGATTTTCAAGGTGGGTTTTGGCCACAACGGGCCATCGAGGCCGCGTCGAGGCCCGCGGCCGTCGCTCTGGCGGGGCGCCGGGTTTGACGCGGAGCGGCGGGCCGGCTTGCCCGCGCTACTTCTCGTGACCGACGAGGCGCGCGCGGGGCGCGCGCCAGCTTGGACCTCTGCGATGGTCCGCCCCCTGCGCCGCCGCAGGCGCGCGCATCGTCGAACTAGCGGACGTCCACGCAGAGCGGTGTGGTTCGCGTCAGGCCCGGCGCCCGGCCAAGGTGACGGCCGCGGGCCTCGTCGCGGCCTCGATGGCCCGACGTGGCCATGAAACTCACAAAAACCCAAGACTTCTTCCCCCGCGAATGTTGTCCGTCGGCAAGCCACGCGCGGGCATGGCGGGTCGGCGGAGTCCTTTCCGCGAGGTTAAGGAGGAGGAGGCCGAAGGCCGACGGGGGACACGAGCGGAAAGGACTCCGCCGACCCGGCATGCCCTACCCCGGAAACGGAAACGGAAACGGAACCAGAACCGAAACCGGAACGAAAAAGCAAGGACCGCCGATCAAGCACCGCATAACACCCAGTGGGATAATCACGAACCATGACGATCACCCTCAAGTCCGCCTCCGACATCGAAGGCATGCGCATCGCCGGCCGCCTCGGCTCGGAAGTTCTCGACATGCTGACGCCCCATGTCAAGCCGGGCGTCACCACCGAGCAGCTCGACAAGCTCGCCCACGACTACATCGTCAATGTCCAGCAAGGCATCCCCGCGCCGCTGAACTACTGCCCGCCGGGCTACACGCCGTTCCCCAAGTCGATCTGCACCTCGGTCAACCACGTGATCTGCCACGGCATCCCGGGGCCCAAGGTGCTCAAGGACGGCGACATCATCAACATCGATGTCACCGTGATCAAGGACGGCTGGCACGGCGACACCAGCCGCATGTTCGTCGTCGGCAAGGGCTCGATCGCCGCCAATCGCCTGTGCCAGATCACGTACGAGGCGATGTGGAAGGGCATCGAGAAGGTCAAGCCGGGGGCGCGCCTGGGCGACATCGGCCACGCGATCCAGACCTTCGCCGAGAACGCGGGCTTTTCCGTCGTGCACGAATACTGCGGCCACGGCATCGGCCGCAAGTTCCACGAGGAGCCGCAGGTGCTGCACTACGGCCGCCCCGGCACGCTCGAGGAGCTGGTGCCCGGCATGATCTTCACGATCGAGCCGATGATCAACGCCGGCAAGCGCCACGTGAAGGATTTCGGCGACGGCTGGACCATCGTCACCAAGGATCGCTCGCTGTCGGCGCAATGGGAGCACACCCTGGTCGTCACCGAGACCGGCTACGAAGTGCTGACGGTGTCGGCCGGCAGCCCGGCCGTGCCCGCGTTCGTCAAGAATCCCGTGCTCAACCGGCTGCTCGCGCCAGCGCCGGCCGCCGTCACGACGCCGTAACCGCGTGTCCGCCCTGCCCTCTGCCATCGGCGGCGCCGATCCCCAGCGTGCCTCCGTGGCCGAGCTGCGCGAGCAGTTCCGATCGGGCAAGGCCGCGCTGCTGACCCGGTTCCGCGAGTCGCGTGCCACCGCGCCGGCCGCCTCGTCGCTGCTGCGCGCGCTGGCTCGCCACGTCGACCAGACGCTGGCCGACCTGTGGGCCCACGCCGGCATGCCGGCCTCGGCTGCGCTGCTGGCCGTCGGCGGCTACGGGCGCGGCGAGCTGTTCCCGTATTCCGACGTCGACGTGCTGGTGCTGCTGCCCAATGTGCAAAAGGGCGACGGCCCGGGCACCGCCGAGGCGCTGCGCGCGCCCATCGAGGCCTTCATCACCGCGTGCTGGGACATCGGCCTGGAGATCGGCTCGTCGGTGCGCACGCTCGACGAATGCCTGGTCGAGGCGCGCGCCGACGTCACCGTGCAGACCGCCCTGCTCGAAAGCCGCTTCCTCACGGGTTCGCGCCGCATGTTCAACGCGTTCCGGCGCGTCAACACCGAGGCGATGGATCCGCGCGCCTTCCTGCGCGCCAAGACCTTCGAGATGCGCCAGCGCCAGGTCAAGTACGAGGACACGCCCTATTCCCTGGAACCGAACTGCAAGGAAAGCCCCGGGGGCCTGCGCGACCTGCAGGTGCTCGGCTGGATCGCGCGCGCCGCCGGCCTGGGCCGCAGCTGGAGCGAGATGGCCACGCACGGGCTGTTGACGCCGTTCGAGGTCAAGCAGCTGCAGCGCCACGAGGGCACGCTCAAGCTGATCCGCGCGCGGCTGCACCTGATCGCCGGCCGGCGCGAGGATCGCCTGGTGTTCGACCTGCAGACCGCCGTCGCCGAGTCCTTCGGCTACCAGGGCAGCACCACGATGCGCGCGTCGGAGATGCTGATGCAGCGCTACTACTGGGCGGCGAAGGCGGTCACGCAGCTCAACCAGGTGCTGCTGCTCAACCTCGAGGAGCGCATCAACGGCTCCGAGGATCTGCAGATGCGCCCGATCAACGAGCGGTTCCTCGATCGCAGCGGCCTGCTCGAAGTGGCGTCCGACGACTTGTACGTGCGCGAGCCGCACGCGATCCTCGAGACCTTCCTGCTGTACCAGACCATCGAGGGCCTGCAGGGCCTGTCGGCGCGCACGCTGCGCGCGCTGTACAACGTGCGCAACCAGATGAGCGGCGAGTTCCGGCGCGACCCCGTCAACCGCGCGGCGTTCCTGGCCATCCTGCGCGCGCCGGTGCGCCAGACGCACGTGTTCCGGCTGATGAACCAGACCTCGGTGCTGGGCCGCTACCTGTGGGTGTTCCGGCGCATCGTCGGGCGCATGCAGCACGACCTGTTCCACGTCTACACGGTCGACCAGCACATCCTGATGGTGCTGCGCAACGTGCGCCGTTTCTTCATCCCCGAGCACGCGCACGAGTACCCCAAGTGCACCGCGCTGGCCGCGAGCTTCGACAAGCCGTGGCTGCTGTACGTAGCCGCGCTGTTCCACGACGTGGCCAAGGGCCGCGGCGGCGACCATTCGCAATTGGGCGGCACCGAGGTGCGACGCTTCTGCAAGGACCACGGGATCGACAAGGAAGACGCCGCCTTCATCGAGTTCCTGGTGCGCGAGCACCTGACGATGAGCAACGTCGCGCAGAAGGAAGACCTTTCCGACGCCGACGTCATCGCCGACTTCGCGGCCAAGGTCGCGAACCCGCGGCGCCTGACCGCGCTGTACCTGCTGACCGTGGCCGACATCCGCGGCACGAGTCCCAAGGTGTGGAACGCCTGGAAGGGCAAGCTGCTCGAGGACCTGTTCCGCCTGACCATGCGCAAGCTGGGTGGCGACGTGCTGGCCATCGACGCCGAGATCGAGGCGCGCAAGAAGGAAGCGCGCCAGATCCTCGCGCTGCACTCGGCCCTGCCCGGCACCGAGCAGCCGCTGTGGAAGACGCTGGACATGAGCTACTTCGCGCGCCACGACCCCAACGAGATCGCGTGGCATGCGCGCTCGCTGTGGCGCCACCTGGAGACGACCGTGCCCGTCGTGCGCGCGCGCCCGTCCCCGCACGGCGAGGGCCTGCAGGTGCTCGTGTTCTCGCCCGACCTGCCCGACCTGTTCGCGCGCATCTGCGGCTACTTCGACGGCGCCGGCTTCTCGATCCAGGACGCCAAGATCCACACCACGAACGCCGGCTTCGCGCTCGACACGTTCCAGGTCGTCAACCCGGCCTACGAGGACGACGGCCCGGCCGGCTACCGCGACCTCATCTCGCTGGTGGAGCACCAGGCGGCCCAGGCGCTCGCCTCCACCGGCCCGCTGCCCACCCCGCGCACGGGCCGCGTGTCGCGCCGGGTCAAGTCGTTCCCGGTGGTGCCGCGCGTGTCGCTGCGCCCCGACGAGCGCGCGCAGCGCTGGTTGCTGTCCATCAGCGCCAGCGACCGCTCGGGCCTGCTCTACGCCGTGGCCCGCGTGCTCGCGCAATACCGCATCAACCTGCAGCTGGCCAAAGTGTCGACGCTGGGCGAGCGGGTGGAGGACACGTTCCTCGTGGACGGGGCGGCGCTGCAGAACAACCGGCTGCAGATCCAGGTCGAGACCGAGTTGCTGGACGCGATCTCGTCGGCCTGACGACGCTCGCGGCAGGCGCTCGCCCGCGCGCGCCTGCCGCGCCAAACGCGCCGCGGCCTCGTCGCGCGCATCGCGCACGCGACGCATGAAGCGCCGCATCTCCCGCGTCGAGTCAAACGCGCCCCTGTCTGACATCCAGCCCGGCCGTGGCCCGGCACACTCCGGGCGAGGAGACCTCACCCCATGCCCCTGTCAAAAGGCGGCGCCCCACGGCGTCCATGGCCCGGATCCGGTGCCGCGACGCTCGATTTCGCGGTCGACCAGGCCCCCGCACTGCTCGCGTCGGCGCTCAGCGCGGGCGCCGTGGCGGCGTGGCACACGGACCTGCGCACGCGCGAACGCTGGTGGTCGCAGGAGATGGTGCGGCTGCACGGCCTGTCGCATCCCGCGCAAGCACCGGCCGACTACCTGGCCCTCGTGCACCCGCAGGACCGCCCGCTCGTCGAGGACACCTTCCGCGCCTCGGTCGAGGCCGGGGCGCACGCCATCCAGTACCGCGTGGTGTGGCCCGACGGCTCGGCGCATTGGATCGAAGGCACGGGACGCACCACCTGCGATGCCGACGGCCAGCCGCTGTCGATCAGCGGCGTGTGCACCCTCATCGATGCCCGCAAGCGCGAGGAGGCCGACCTGCGGTTCCTCGCCCAGGCGAGCGCCGAACTGGCGCGCTCGACCGACTACTCCGAGACGCTGCGCCGCGTCGCAGCCATGGCGGTGCCGCATTTCGCCGACTGGTGCGCCGTCGACATGCTGGACGACCGGCACCAGCTGCAGCGCCTGGAGGTCGCCCACGTCGACGCATCCAAGCGGGTCCTGGCCGCGCGGCTGCACGAACGCTATCCGCCGCAGCCCGATGCCGCGATGGGCGCGTGGAAAACGGTGCACACGCGCCAGCCGGAGATGCTGTCGGAAATCCCCGAGGCGCTGCTGCTGCGAACAGCGCGTGACGAAGAACACGCGGCCATCCTGCGTTCGCTCGGCCTGCGCTCGTACATGAGCGTGCCGATGGTCGGTGCGGATCGGGTGCTGGGCGTCATCACCTTCGTCGCCTCCGAATCGGGGCGGGTCTACGGACCGCGCGACCTGGAGCTGGCATCGGACCTGGTCTCGCGGGCCGCGATCGCGGTGCAGAACGCCGAGCTGTTCCGCTCGCTGCACCGTTCGCAGGCGCGCCAGGCGTTCCTGCTGGCCCTGACCGACCGGCTGCGCCAGGGCAGCTCGCTCGCCGACACCCTCCAGGCGATCAGCGAGATGCTGGGGCGGCAGTTCGGCGTCGATCGCGTCGGCTACGGGCATGTCGACGAGACGCTGGACGTGATCGACTACGACGCGTGCTGGACGCGCCCGGCGGTCGCGCCGCTGGCGGGGCGCTACCCGGCCAGCGCCTTCGGGCCGCAGGTCATCGAGCAATTGCGCAGCGGACGCACGATCGCCATCCCTGACGTGCGCAACCATCCGCTGACCAGCGAATCGCGCACCCTGGAAACCTCGCGCGAGGTCGACACGCGAGCGATCCTGGTGGTGCCGCTCTCGGCGGCCGGCCGCCTGCGCACCATCGTCTACCTGAACCAGGCGCTCGCGCGAGACTGGACGGCCGACGAGGTCTCGCTGATGGAGGAAGTCGCCGAGCGCACCCGCGAGCGCATCGAGCGTGCGCGCGCCGAGGAGGCGCTGCGCACGAGCGAATCACGCTGGCGCGGGTTGTTCGAACAGATGTCCGAGGGCTTTTTCACTGCCCAGGGCGTGCGCGATGGCAGCGGACGCATCGTCGATTTCCGCTTCATGCAGGTCAACCCGGCGTTCGAGGCCCTGACCGGCATCGCGCCGGCGGACGCCGCCGATCGCCTGGTCACGCAGGTCATCCCGGGCGTCGAAAGCGAGCTCATCGACGTCTACGGGCGCGTGGTCGACACCGGCGAGCCGGCGGAGTTCGAGGTGCGCGTGCACGCGCTCGGGGACCGCTGGTACGAGGCGCGCGCCCGTCGCATCGCCCCCGAGCAGTTCGCCGTGCTGTTCATGGAGATCACCCGCCGCAAGCAGGTCGAACTCGAGCTCGCCCTCAGCGCGGCGCGCTACAAGACGCTGTTCGAGTCGATCGACGAAGGCTTCTGCATCCTGGAGGTCCTGTTCGACGCGCAGCAGACGCCCATCGACTACCGGTTCCTCGAGGTCAACCCGGCCTTCGAGCGCCAGGCGGGCCTGCCCAACCCGGTCGGCCGGACGATCCGTGAACTGATCCCTGACATCGAGGCCACGTACATCGAGATCTACGGACAAGTGGCCCTGACCGGCCAGCCGCTTCGCTTCGAAAGCCAGGCGCGTGCCCTGCACCGTTGGTTCGACGCGTTCGCGTTCCGCATCGGGGATCCGGCGCTGCGGCGAGTCGCCCTGCTGTTCACCGACATCACGCGGCAAAAACGCGCCAGCGACGCCCTCGCCCAGCGCGAGTACGAGTTGGGAGAATCCCAGCGCGTCGCGGGCATCGGCTCGTGGCTGTGGGTGTTCGGGACCGGCGGCATCGAGGTCTCGCCTCAGCTCAAGCGCATCTTCGGCCTGGCCGAGGACGCGCCGATGCCGGACATCGAGGCGCAGCGCGGCACGCTCTATCACGAGGAGGACTGGGCACGCCTGCGCGCCTGCCTGGACGCCGCCATCGAACACGGCGTGCCGTACGCGATCGACCTGCGGGCGTGGCGCTCGGGACAGCCGATCTGGGTCACCGCGCGCGGGTTGCCGCTGCGCGAGGACGGCCGGGTCGTCGGCCTGCGAGGCACCATCCAGGACATCACCGAGCGCAAGGAGATCGAGCAGGCGCTGCGCGAGGCCGATTCGCGCAAGGACGAGTTCCTCGCGACGCTGGCCCACGAGCTGCGCAACCCGCTCGCGCCCCTGCGCAACGGGCTGGCCATCCTGCGCAAGGCCGACGTCGCGTCGGCCGCCAGCCGTCGCGCGCAGGAGCTGATGGAGCGCCAGCTCACGCACCTGGTGCGACTCGTCGACGACCTGCTCGACGTGTCACGGGTCAGCCACAACAAGGTCGCGATGAAGAAGGCACCCACCGCGCTGGGGACGGTGATCGACCTGGCGCTGGAGACCGCCCGGCCGCTGATCGACGCCGCAGGGCACGAGCTGGTGGTCGAACTTCCGCAGCAGCCCGTGGTGCTCGACGTCGACCCCACGCGCATGGCGCAGGTGCTGTCCAACCTGCTGAACAACGCGGCGAAGTACACGCCTGCCGGGGGACACCTGGCGCTGTCGGCCGCAGTCCAGCCGCCGGACCGGCTATACCTGCGCGTGCGCGATGACGGCGTCGGCATCCCGCGCGACATGCTGGACAAGGTGTTCGACCTGTTCACGCAGGTCGGCAGCGCCTTCGATCGAGCCCAGGGCGGGTTGGGCATCGGCCTGTCGCTCGCCCGCCGGCTGGTGGAGCTGCACGGCGGCCGCATCCATGCCGAGAGCGGCGGGGACCGCCGCGGCAGTTGCTTTGTCGTGGAGCTGCCGCTGCCGTCGCAGCCGGGTGTCCCGCAGGCCGACAGGGTCGCGCCGCAGGCGCCTCACGGCGGCCCCCGCCGCATTCTCCTGGTCGACGACAACGTGGACGGTTCCGAGTCGCTGGCCCTGCTCCTGCGCGAGCACCGCCACGAGGTGCGCGTCGTTCATCGCGGGCTCGACGCGGTCGAGGCGGCCACGCGGGACGTGCCCGACGTGGTGCTCCTGGACATCGGGCTGCCCGACATTAACGGCCACGAGGTCGCCGAGCGGCTGCGCCGCGATCCCGCGCTGGATGACACCCTGCTGGTGGCGGTGACCGGATGGGGCGATGCGCGCGATCGCGAGCGCGCGCGCCAGGCTGGCATCGATCTGCACCTGACCAAGCCCGTCGACGACCAGGCCTTGCTGGCTGCGCTGGCGACGAGCCGCAATCGGCGGGAGCCGGGGCTCGCCGTTCAGGCCGGCCCTGTCTGAGGCCCCGGCCGCCATGGCGGCTGGCTTGGCCCGACACGGCTGTCGCGCTCAGATCCCGCGCCCGCTCGACGGGGTCCGAAGGCACGGTCGAGCCGCATCCCCAGGCGTGGCGCAACGTCCATCAAAAGGGTTGATTTCAGCCCCGTTTTCGGGGCATGGGCCGGATCGCGCGACGCCACACTCCGCCCCATGATGAAGAAGCTCAGGAATCGCGTGCGTCGCGGTGGAATGGTCGCGGCCGGCGTCCTGCTCGTGTCCGCGGTGGTGCCTCTGCTCAGCCTGCGCTGGGTCGGCCAGGCCCACGGCGAACGCGACCGCGTCCAGTCGCAGATCGATGGCGTGCGGCGACTGCAGGCCCTGGTCGTGGACGCCGAGACGGGGCAACGCGGGTACGTGATCACCGGCAAGGACGAGTTCCTGCAGCCGTACGGCGCAGCGATCCGGGAGATCCCCGCCACGATGGCGGAGCTGCGGCACCAGTACGCGGACGAACCGGCGGACGAACGCGCCATCCTCGCCTTGCTCGAGGACAACGTGCATCGCAAGCTCGAGGAACTCGCACAGACCGTCAGCCTGCGGCAATCGGCCGGCTTCGACCGTGTGGAGTCGATCGTCAGTGCCGGCACGGGCAAGCGCTTCATGGACCAGATCCGCGCCCTGGGCGCCACGCTGGTGGCGCGCGAGAGTCGGGAGCTGGCCGACCTCGAGCAGCAGCTGTCCAGCAAGATCGGTTGGGCGATCGTGCTCTCGGGCCTCAGCACGTTGTTCTCGATCGGCGTGTTCGTGTTTCTCGGACGCCACCTGTGGCAAGCCATCCTCCATCGGGAGCAGCTCGCCGGTGACACCGCCGCCGCGCACGCCCGGCTCGAGGACGGCATGCGCGAGCTGCGCAAACACACCGAGGAGGTGTCCGCGCTCGGAGACATGGCGCGCGTGCTGCAGGCCGAGATGAGCCTGCGCGAAGCCCTCGAGGTGACGGCGCTGTTCTGTGGCCGCCTGCTTCCGGGCACGCAGGGCGTCATCCACCTGTTCCGCAACTCGGCCGACCTGCTCGAGCGGGCGGCGCACTGGGGCGGCGCCGCAGAGGCGCCGCCGACCATCGAGCCCAAGTCGTGCTGGGGCCTGCGGCTTGGCCATGCGCACCGCTGCGAGGGGGGGCAGGCCCTTCGATGCAGCCACTACGCCGAGGCGAGCGCGTGGAACCTGTGCATCCCGCTCATGGCGTACGGCGAAGTGCTGGGCCTGCTCGAGATCGCCGCCGCCGAGGGTGAGCCGACCGAGATTCAGTCGGTGGCCATCACGGCGCAGACGATCGGGGAACAGGTAGCACTGTCGCTGTCCAACCCCAAGCTGCGCCAGGTGCTGCGCGACCAGTCCATCAAGGATCCGCTGACGGGCCTTTACAACCGCCGCTACATGGAGGAGACCCTGGTGCGGGAGCTGGCGCGCGCGCAGCGCCAGAAGCATCCGCTGTCCGTGATCGTGGTGGACGTCGACCACTTCAAGAAGATCAACGACACGCATGGACATCCGGTGGGCGACGCGGTCTTGCGCAAGACCGGTCAGTACCTGGGAAGCGCCGTCCGCGAAAGCGATGTCGCCTGCCGGTTCGGCGGTGAGGAATTCATGCTCATCCTGCCGGACTGCAGCCGTGACGACGCCATGTCCAAAGCCAACGAGCTGTGCGAGCGCGTGCGGCTGCTCAAGTTCGCGGAAGGGGGTGCCGGCATCCAGATCAGCGCGTCGTTCGGCGTCGCGGCATTCCCGCTGGACGGCATCGAGGCGCAGGGGCTCGTCCAGGCGGCCGACGCGGCCCTGTACAAGGCCAAGACGAGCGGCCGCGACCGGGTTGTCGCCGCGTCCATCGGCGTGACGCCGACGGCGGACACGCTGGCGCACGCGACCGTGGACTGACCACGCCAGTGCGAGCCTGCGCCCCTGCGCTCGGGCTCCGAGCCGCCGGCGTCACCGGCGATTCATCGCGTCCTCGATCGCCTTGTCGCGCAGCCGATCGCGCTCCTCCGGATCCATCGGCTTGACGATCGGGCCGCCAAACGGCGACGACGCGCCCGCTCCGGGTGCCGGCTTCGGCTTGGGGAACGAGGTGACGGTCATCGTGCCGCCGCTGGCCGCGACCTCGTGCGTGCCGGCCGGACACGCCGCCCCGTCGACGTAGCTGGTGCGCCCGCCGCCCACGCACTTGTGCACGCCCGCGGCCTTGAGCGTCGCGCCGGTCTCGGGCGTCGAGCCCTGCGTCGGCACGATGCCCGACAGCGTGGGCGAGCCGCGCTGGAACCACGCCGCCGCGGCGGCCAGGCCCAGCGCGACGACGACGGCGATGACGAGACGAAGCTTCATGCGAGCACCCCCGTTCGCGCGGGCCCGCGGGACGCGCCCGCGCGCAGCAGCCGCCGCTCCAATGGCGTGGACACGAAGCGCGCCACCAGCCAGCCCAGCGCCCAGCAGCCGGCCAGCATCGGCAGGTACCACGCGGCGCCGGTGCGCGCATCGGCGCCGGCCGCGTCGAACGCGTCGACGATCGCCCAGACGACGACCATGTGCGTCAGGTAGATCTCGTAGCTGAGCCGTCCGGCCGACCGCAGCCAGGCGAAAGCGCGCGATGGTGCGGTGGTCGCCACGGCAGCCTGCCAGCGCGACGCCACGACCAGGGCGGCGGCCGAGAAGGTCAGCACGAGCATGTCGTCGTAGCGCAGCGATTTCCACAGCTGGCTGCCGCAGAAGAACACGGCGACCAGGCCCACCGTGCCCAGCGCGAAGGTCCAGCGCAGCGTGGACGCGCGCACCACGGGCCAACGGTGGACCAGCAGCGCCGCGAGCACGCCGGTCGCGATGGCCGCCATGCCCTGCAGGGTGTTCTGCTCGGACCAGACTTCGTCGTGATGGATGCCGGCGCGCACGGCCGGGATCGACAACGCCAGCCCGAGCAACGCGAGCGGCAGCAGGCGCGTGCGTCCCAGCAGCAGGCACACGACCGGGAACGCGAGGTAGAACAGTTCCTCGATCGACAGCGACCACATCACGCCCCAGCCCGCCGGCAGCCAGCCCGTGCGCGCCTGGTAGACGTTGACATGCAGGCCGAACGTGGCCAGCACCGCGCCGCCGATCGTCTGCCCGGGCTGCTCCAGCGCGTAGTGCGGCACGCCGGCCAGCGCGAGCGCCGACAGCACCGCCACCATGATCGTCATCAACGGCAGGATGCGCGCCGCGCGCCGCAGGTAGAAGGCCCGGGCATCGATGGCGGCCAGCGTGCCCCAGCGCGCGAGCGAGTTCGACGTGATCAGGAAGCCCGAGATCACGAAGAACAGGAACACGGCCTCGAACCCGTTCCACTGCAGGCCGTCGAGCAACCAGCGGGGCAGCCAGTCCGCCAGCGCGCTCTTGCCCAGCGGCACGCGGATGGCCATGTGGTGGACGACCACCATCAGGATGGACAGCCCGCGCAGCAGGTCGATGCCGGGATTGCGGGCGTTGGCCACCGCGCCGGGCTGGGTCATGGTCTCCTCCCTGGAGATGCGTTTCTTGTCGTGCGGATTATGGTCGCGGGGTGCCCCCTTTGGAGGATCGGGGCTCAGCGTCCGGTTCACCACTGCTGTTCGCATCCTTCCGCCAAAAAGAACGACCTCGAGACGCTGCCGCCTCGAGGTCGCCGATCGTCCGACGGGCGCGGGAAACCGCGCACTGCGTCAGCCCATGTGCAGGCCGCCGTTGACCGCGAACTCGGCGCCCGTCGTGAAGCCCGACTCGTCGCCGGCCAGCCAGCCGACGATCGACGCGATCTCCTGCGGCGTGCCCAGGCGCTTGACCGGAATGGTGGCCACGATCTTCTCGAGCACTTCGGGCTTGATCGCGTTGACCATGTCGGTGCCGATGTAGCCCGGGCTGACCGTGTTGACGGTGACGCCCTTGTTGGCCATCTCCAGGGCCAGCGCCATCGAGAAGCCGTGCATGCCGGCCTTGGCGGCCGAGTAGTTGGTCTGGCCGGCCTGGCCCTTGGCGCCGTTGACCGACGAGATCTGGATGATGCGGCCCCAGCCCTTTTCCACCATGTCCGCCACGACCTGCTTGGTGACGTTGAACATGGAGGTCAGGTTGGTGCCGATGACGGCATCCCAGTCGTCGCGCGTCATCTTGAGGAACATGCGGTCGCGCGTGATGCCGGCGTTGTTGACCAGCACGTCGATCACGCCGTGCTCCTCCTTGGCCTGCTTGAACGCGGAGACGGTGGACTCCCAGTCGGCCACGTTGCCGACCGACACGTGGAAGGTATAGCCCAGCGCCTTCTGCTCGGCGATCCACTTGGCGTGGTCGCGGCTCGGGCCGCAGCCGGCGATCACCTTGAAGCCGTCCTTGTGCAGGCGCTGGCAGATCGAGGTGCCGATGCCACCCATGCCCCCGGTCACGTACGCAATCTTCTGGCTCATGTCATGTCTCCTGGATGAAATTTGGTGGGGTGCCGCGGAGGGCAGCTTCACTATCGCGCGATGTGGGACGGCCCGGGCTCAGGGCCTTCCCCCATGCGCCTTCCCGCGTGCTCAGGCCCGCTCGATGGTCAACGCGACACCCATGCCGCCGCCGATGCACAGCGAGGCGATGCCCTTCTTGGCGTCGCGGCGCTGCATCTCGTGCAGCAGCGTGACCAGGATGCGCGCGCCCGACGCACCGATGGGGTGCCCGATGGCGATGGCGCCGCCGTTGACGTTGACCTTGCTGGTGTCCCAGCCCATCTCCTGGTGGACGGCGCAGGCCTGGGCGGCGAAGGCCTCGTTGATCTCGAGCAGGTCGAGGTCGCCGGGCGTCCAGCCGGCGCGCTCGAGCGCCTTGCGCGCGGCGGGCACCGGGCCCATGCCCATGTAGGCCGGATCGAGGCCGGCGCTCGCGTACGACGCGATGCGGCCCAGCGGCTTCAGGCCCAGCGCGGCGGCCTTGGCGGCGGACATCACCACCACCCCGGCGGCGCCGTCGTTCAGGCCCGACGCGTTGCCGGCCGTGACCGAACCGGCCTTGTCGAACGCGGGACGCAGGCCGGCCAGCGCCTCGGGCGTGGACTTGCGGTTGATGAACTCGTCGGTGTCGAAGAGCACCGGGTCGCCCTTCTTCTGCGGGATCGAGACCGGCACGATCTCGTCCTTGAAGTAGCCGGCATCCTGCGCCGCGGCGGCCTTGCTCTGCGACGCGAACGCGAGGGCGTCCTGCTGCTCGCGCGAGACGCCGTACTTCTTGGCGACGTTCTCGGCGGTGATGCCCATGTGGTACTGGTTGTACACGTCCCACAGGCCGTCGTTGATCATCGTGTCGACCAGCTTCCAGTCGCCCATGCGCTGGCCGTCGCGCGAGTTGGGCAGCACGTGGGGCGACAGGCTCATGCTCTCCTGGCCGCCGGCGATCACGATCTCGGCGTCGCCGTCGCGGATGGCCTGGGCGGCCAGCATCACGGCCTTCAGGCCCGAGCCGCAGACCTTGTTGATGGTCATGGCAGGCACGCCGTAGCCCAGGCCCGCCTTGATGACGGCCTGGCGCGCGGGGTTCTGGCCGGTGCCGGCCTGCAGCACCTGGCCCAGGATCACCTCGCTGATCTGCTCCCCGGAGAGCTTTGCGCGCTCCAGCAGCGCCTTGAGCACGGTCGCGCCCAGGTCGGACGCGGGGATCTTGGCGAGCGAGCCGCCGAACTTGCCCACGGCGGTACGGGCGGCGGCGACGATGACGATATCGGTGGTCATGGGCATTTCTCCAGGGGCGGGATGATACGGTGCGGGGTATGACTGTCGAGTCACCGGAACAAGGGATTTGTCCGATGGAAACTCATGCTTTCTGCTTGACGTAGCGGCCGGGCGCGGGCTCGATCGCCTTGTAGCCGTTGCCGCCGGCGGCCTTGGGCGCGGCCACTTCCGCGCCGCCGAAGCCGGCCAGCCACTGCGACCAGCCCGTCCACCAGCTACCCGGATGCTCGGTGGCACCGGCCAGCCAGGCGTCCGCGGAGACGGCGGGCTTGTCGTTGGTCCAGTGGCTGCGCTTGCCGGCCTTGGGCGGGTTGATGACGCCGGCGATGTGGCCCGAGGCACCCAGCACGAAGCGGCTCTTGCCGCCGAGGATCTTCGTGGACTCCCACGCGCCCTTCCACGGCACGATGTGGTCCTCGCGCGAGCCGTAGATGAACGCGGGCGCCTCGATCCTGGACAGGTCCAGCTTCTCGCCGCACACGGTCAGCGCGCCGGGCTGCCGCAGCGCGTTGTCCAGGTACGTGTTGCGCAGGTACCAGCAGTACATCGGCCCGGGCATGTTGGTGGCGTCGGAGTTCCAGTACAGCAGGTCGAATGCCGGCGGCTTGTCGCCCTTGAGGTAGTTGCCGACCACGTAGTTCCACACGAGGTCGTTGGGACGCAGGAAACTGAACGTGCTCGCCAGCTCCCCGCCCTTGAGCAACCTCGGGCCACCGGGCGCCTCGGCGCCGATGGTCATCTCGCGCAGTTGCACCGAGGCCTCGTCGACGAAGATGTCGAGGATGCCGGTGTTGGAGAAGTCCAGGAACGTGGTGAGCAGCGTGATGCTCTCGGCCGGCTGGCGGCCGCGCGCCGCGAGCACGCCCAGGGCCGTGGCCAGCAGCGTGCCGCCGACGCAGAAGCCCAGGGTGTTGATGGTCCTGGCGCCGGTGATCGCCTGCACCGTGTCGATCGCCTTGATGACGGCGTTCTCGATGTAGTCGTCCCAGGTGCGGTCCTGCATCGACTCGTCCGGGTTGCGCCAGCTGATGACGAAGGTACGGTGGCCTTCGGACACGGTGTGGCGGATCAGCGAGTTCTCGGGCTGCAGGTCGAGGATGTAGTACTTGTTGATGCACGGCGGCACGAACAGCATCGGCCGCGCATGCACCCTGGGCGTGAGCGGCTTGTACTCGATCAGCTGCAGGTAGTCGTTCTCGAAGACGACCGCGCCTTCGGTGGTGGCGACGTTGCGACCCACCTCGAACACCGATTCGTCGGTCTGCGACAGGTGGCCCTGCTGCACGTCGCCCCACAGCTGCTGCAGGCCTTGCGTGAGGCTCTCGCCCTTGGACTCGAGGGCCTTGCGCTGCGCCTCCGGATTGAGCGCGAGGTAGTTGGCGGGGCTGGCGGCGTCCACGAACTGCTGCACCGCGAACTTGACGCGCGCCTTGGTCTTCTCGTCGCCCTGCAGGCTGTCGGCCAGCTGCGTCAGGGTGCGCGCGTTGAGCAGGTACAGCTGCGCGGTGAACGCGGCGGCCGGGTTCTTGAGCCAGTCCTCGGCGGCGAAGCGGCGGTCGCCGATGGGCTTGGGGGCGGCCACGGGCCTGCCCTCGCCGCCGACGGGGATCTGGTCGACCGCGCCGTTCCACAGCGCCGTCGCCTGGCTCACGTACTGCTCCTGCAGCTCCGACAGCTTGGCCTGCGGCACCTGCAGGCTGCCCAGCGATTGCAGGAACCCGCCGATGGCCGCGCCGAACGCCTCGGGGCCATGCGCGTTGGCGTGGGGATGTTCGGCGGCCGCTGCGATGGAGGCCTCGACCTGCCGGTCGTCGGGGGCGGCCGTCGCGGCGGCGACGGCGCGGGGCGCGCGCTTGCGGGCGGGGCTGGCAGCCTTCTTGGCTGCAGGGGAGCGGGCCATCTTCTTGTCTCCTTGACCATGCCGTGTCACGGATACTCGGGGCGCCGGCCGATGGGCGGCCAGCAGGGCATGGTGGGTCGTTCGCGTCGTACCCGGCCGAGCTTACCCCACCAACAGGACATTTCTCCATTGCGCAAGATTGCTTACCCGAGGCTTGGCGAACGACGAACGATGCGTCCGCCGAAAGAAGCACGGCCGTGCTGATCGTCCTGCTCGGCTGGGGTTACGTGGTGCTGATGATGGCGCTGGCCGAGGCCTCCGGACCCAGCGGCTCGATCCTGGGCGCGTTCATCACGCTGATGCTCTACGGCGTGCTGCCGCTGTCGGTCGTGATGTACATCGGCGGCACGCGAGCGCGAGCGCGGGCGAAGGCGCGCGAGGCCGCGGCGGCCGACCGGTCAGGCGACGTCGATCCAGGTGGCGGCGGCGAGCCGGCCCGTGACGCGGTCGCGCCGGAACGAGAAGAACCGTGACGCGTCGCTGACGGTGCACAGCCCGCAGCCGGCGACGTCGACCAGGCCCAGGCGGCGCAGACGCCCCTGCGCGAGCGCCGGCAGGTCGGCCAGCCACTTGGGCACGCCGTCGACCGCCGGCGCGGGGCTGAAGTGGCGCGCCTCGCCCTCGTGGAACGCAGCCAGCACGTCGGCGCCGACCTCGAACTTGGTCGGCCCGATGGACGCGCCCAGCCACGCGACGATGTCCGCCGCGGCCACCGGCACCGCCGTGCGGATCGCATCGACGGTGGCCTCGAGCACGCCGCCCGCCAGGCCGCGCCAGCCCGCGTGCGCGGCGCCCACCGCGCGGCCATCGCGCGTGGCAAGCAGCACCGGCAGGCAATCGGCCACCATCACCGTGCAGGCGATCCCGGGCACCGTGGTGACGCTGGCGTCCGCCTGTTCGACCGCGGCGTCGGGGCCCGTGTGGGCGGTCGTCAGCCGCACGACGCGCGTGCCGTGCACCTGGTCGAGGAACACCGGCGTGGCGCCCAGCGTGGCGGCGAAGCGGCGGCGGTTCTCGGCGACGCCGATCTGCTCGAGCGGATCCGACGTCTGCGCCTTGAGGTTGAGCGAATCGAACGGCGCCGCGCTCACGCCGCCGGTGCGCGTGGTCATCAGCGCGCCGGTGCCGCGCGGCCAATGCTCGGGGCGGAAGAAGGCGTCCAGCGGGAGGGGTTCGACGATCTCGAGCGGCATGTCTGGCGGTCTATTCGGCGTCGGGGCACGCCGAGGGTTGCGTGCTTGAAAAGGCCTCGTGGGCCATGCAGGCGTCGTGCACGCGCATGACGCTGGGCACGTGGTCGAGGCGGCACTTGAAGCGCTGCGCGTTGAAGACCTGCGGCACCAGCGCGCAGTCGGCCAGGCCGGGCACGTGGCCGTGGCAGTAGGTGGACGGCGACGCCGCCAGCTGGCGCTCCACGACCGCCAGGCCGTCCTCGACCCAGTGGCGGATCCAGGCCGACCTGGCATCCTCGCCGGCGCCCAGCGGGCCGGTGAGGTACTGCAGCACGCGCAGGTTGTTGAGCGGATGGATCTCGCAGGCGATGTCCAGCGCCAGCGCGCGCACGCGGGCCCGCCCCGGCGCGTCGCGCGGCAGCAGCGGCGGCTCGGGGACGGTCTCGTCCAGGTACTCGATGATGGCCAGCGACTGGTGCAAGCGGGTGCCGTCGTCGGCGACCAGCAGCGGCACCAGCCCCGTGCCCGACCGGGCGACGAACTCGGGCGTCGACTGCTCCTTTTTGACCAGGTGGACGGCCCGGTAGTCGTAGGGCAGCCCCTTGAGCGCCAGCGCGATGCGCACGCGCCAGCTGGCCGACGAGCGGAAGTAGTTGAACAGCTCCATCGCCGTCAGCGCAGCGTGACGGACAGTTCGCCGACGCCGGCGATGCGCCCGGTCAGCGTCTGCCCGCGGCCCACCGCGGCGACGCCCGCGGGCGTGCCGGTGAAGATCAGGTCACCCGGCTTGAGCGTCCAGGCCCGGCTGAGCCAGGCGATCGTCTCGCGCACGTTCCAGATCAGGTCGGACAGGTCGCCCTTCTGGCGCGGCGCGCCGTCCACGTCGAGCGTGATCGCGCCGGCGACGAGCTCGCCGGTCTCCTCGATGCGGTGGATGGCGCCGATCGGGGCCGACTGGTCGAAGCCCTTGGCGATCGACCACGGCCGGCCGGCCTTCTTGGCGACCGCCTGCAGGTCGCGCCGGGTCATGTCCAGGCCCACCGCGTAGCCGAAGACGAGGCGCAGGGCGTCCTCCTCGGCCACGTCGCGGCCGTTGCCGGCGGCGGCGTCGCCGATGGCCACCACCAGCTCGACCTCGTGGTGCAGGTCGGCGGTGAGCGTCGGGTAGTCCATGAAGCCCGTCTCGCCGGTCGCCACGGGCACCACGGCGTCGGCCGGCTTCATGAAGAAGAACGGGGACTCGCGCGCGTCGTGGCCCATCTCGGCCGCGTGTTCGGCGTAGTTGCGGCCCACGCAGTAGATGCGATGGACGGGAAACGTACCGCCCCCGTGCACGGGCACGCGCGGGACGGCGGGAATGGTGATGACATCGGTCATGGCAGGTCTTCCAGGGCAAGCAGCCGACCCGGGGGCCGGAGGCGGACGATGATGCCACGCGGCCCTTGCCCGAGCGGGGCTGGAGGCTACACTCGTCCGGACCTGCCGCTTGCCCGCCCCATGTTCAGCCTCCGATCGATCCGCCATTGCCGCGAATGCGGCGCGCCGACCGCGTACCGCGAGCCGCCCGACGACAACCGCGAGCGCGCCATCTGCACGGCCTGCGGCACCATCCACTACGAGAACCCCCTCAACGTCGTCGGCACCGTGCCGGTGTTCGAGGGCAAGGTGCTGCTGTGCCTGCGCAACATCGAGCCGCGCAAGGGGTTCTGGACGCTTCCGGCCGGCTTCATGGAGCTGAACGAGTCCACCGAGCAGGGCGCCGTGCGCGAGACCGTCGAGGAAGCCGGCGCGCGCATCGTCATCGGGCCGCTGTTCACGCTGCTGAACGTGCCGCACGTGGGCCAGGTCCACCTCTACTACCGGGCCGAAATGACCAGCCCCGCGCTCGACCCCGGCCCCGAGACGATCGAGGCCCGGCTGTTCGACGAATCCGAGATCCCGTGGGACGAACTCGCGTTCAAGACCGTGAAAGTGACGCTGGAACACTTCTTTGCCGACCGCCGCACGGGTCAATTCGCGGTGCATTGCGCCGATATCGCATGACCAGACGCCTGCGAAGCGGGCGTCCGCAACCCGACATCCCTGCATGAGCGTCCCCTCCTCCGCCGTCCCGCCCGCCCAGCCCGCCGCCGCGCCCGCACCCGCGCCGAGTGCGGCGGCGCCTGCCACGGTCGCAGGCAGCGCGGTGCGCCAGGACCTCGTCCACCCCGATCCGCTGCTCGACTGCCTGCTGGAGGTCTGCCGCCTGCACGGCCAGCACGCGACGCGGGCGTCGCTGTCGGCCGGCCTGCCGCTCGAGGGCGGCCGCCTGACGCTCGCCCTCGCGGAACGCGCGGCCGCGCGCGCGGGCATGGCCACCAAGCTGCAGCGCAGCGCGCTGGCCGACATCGACGCCGCCACCCTGCCCGTCGTGCTGCTGCTCAAGGACGACAAGGCCTGCGTGCTGCTGGGCCGCGAGGACGGCCGAAACCGCGTCCTGCTGCCCGAGACCGGCCAGGGCACCGTGCTGCTGGACGACGCCGAGCTCGGCGCGCGCCACACCGGCCTGGTGCTGTACGTGCGGCCGCACTTTCGCTTCGACAAGCGCACCGAGGCCAACGTCGAGCCGATCCAGGGCCACTGGTTCTGGAGCACGCTGCTGGCCCAGCGCCACGTCTACAAGGACATCCTGTGGGCCGCCGCCCTCATCAACGTGTTCGCGCTCGCGTTCCCGATGTTCTCGATGAACGTCTATGACCGCGTGGTGCCCAACGCCGCCATCGAGACGCTGTGGGCGCTGTCCATCGGCGTGCTGCTGATCCTGGTCAGCGACCTGCTCATGCGCAAGCTGCGCAGCCGCTTCGTGGACGAGGCGAGCGCGCGCATCGACGTCAAGATCTCGGCCACGCTGATGGAGCGCGTGCTGGGCATGCGGCTGGAAAAGCGTCCCGAGTCGGTCGGCTCGTTCTCGCAGAACCTGCGCGGATTCGAGCAGGTGCGCGACGTCATCACGTCCAGCACCGTCACCGCCCTGATCGACCTGCCGTTCGCGCTGCTGTTCCTCGTCGTGATCGCGTTCATCTCGCCGTGGCTGCTGCTCCCCGTGGTGGTGGCGTTCGCCGCGGTGCTCGGCTACGGCTGGATCGTGCAGAAGAAGCTGCACGCGCTGGCCGAGACCACCTACCGCGCGAGCGCCATGCGCAACTCCACGCTGGTGGAGGCGCTCACGGGCATCGAGACGATCAAGTCGCAAGGCGCCGAGAGCCTGATCCAGGCGCGTTGGGAGCGCACCAACGTGCACCTGGCGGCCACCAACGTGAAGATGCGCAGCCTGTCCTCGGGCTCGATCTACGCCACCACCAC
>Ga0209677_100533_pt1 | contig 21189 bp, 14 predicted proteins | sample AraplaCvi_mCL_r2_2_FD_184285 | JGI IMG/M metagenome (GOLD analysis project Ga0209677, IMG submission 184285) | Arabidopsis root microbial communities from North Carolina, USA - plate scrape CL_Cvi_mCL_r2 (SPAdes) (version 2) | ecosystem: Host-associated > Plants > Roots > Endosphere | place: USA... | reverse complement strand
CGGCCGCAATCATCATTCGGCCGGCTACGGCGTCGTTGCCGAACAGGCGACCGGCTATCCGGGCTACGACAGCGTCATCGCCAAAGACAAGGCCACGATCGGCCGCATATTGAAGGACAATGGCTACCACACCGCGTGGTTCGGCAAGAACCACAATACTCCGGAATACCAGGCCAGCCAGGCCGGTCCGTTCGATCAGTGGCCGACCGGCATGGGCTTTGAATATTTCTACGGCTTCATGGGCGGCGACACCAATCAGTGGGAGCCGGGCAATCTCGTCCGCAATACCACGGCGATCTATCCCTATGTCGGCAAGCCCGGCTGGAATTTGATGACAGCGATGGCCGATGAGGCAATCGACTACGTCAACCGCATCAATGCTCTCTCGCCGGACCAGCCCTTCCTGATCAAGTTCGCGCCGGGCGCCACCCACGCGCCGCATCATCCGACGAAGGAATGGGTCCAGAAGATCAGCGAGATGAAGCTGTTCGACGACGGCTGGAACAAGCTGCGCGATACGATCTTCGCCAACCAGAAGAAGCTCGGCGTCATCCCCCAGGACGCCAAGCTGACGCCGTGGCCGAAAGACCTGATCAAGGAGTGGGACCAGCTCAACGCCGACGAAAAGAAGCTCTTCATCCGGCAGGTCGAAATCTTCGCTGCCTTTGTCGCCTACGCCGACAACGAGATCGGCCGCGTGATCCAGGCGATCGACGACCTCGGCAAGCTCGAAAACACCCTGGTCATCTACATCAACGGCGACAATGGAACAAGCGCCGAAGGCCAACCAAACGGCACGCCGAACGAAGTCGCGATGTTCAACGGAGCCAATCCTGGGGTTGAGGAGCAGCTGAAGTATTTTTATGACGCATGGGGCACCGACCGCACCTACAACCACATGTCGATCGGCTGGGCCTGGGCGTTCGACACGCCATTCTCCTGGACCAAGCAGATCGTGTCGCACTTCGGCGGCACCCGCCAGGGCATGGCGATCTCCTGGCCGAAGGGCATCACAGACAAGGGGGGGATTCGTAATCAATTCCACCATGTCATCGACGTCGTGCCGACGATTCTCGAAGCCGCCCAAATCAAGCAGCCCGACATGGTGGATGGAATCAAGCAGAGCCCGATCGAGGGTGTCAGCATGATGTATACCTTCGGCAACGCGAACGCACCCTCGACGCACAAGACCCAGTACTTCGAGATGTTCGCCGATCGCGCGATCTACGACGACGGCTGGATTGCCAGCACCAAGGTACTGCGGCCGCCGTGGGTGACGGGTGGTATCAAGCTGCCGGACCCGGCCGATTATCCGTGGGAGCTCTACGATCTCAAGAACGACTGGACGCAGTATGAGGATGTCGCGGCCAAGAATCCTGTCAAGCTGAAGGAGATGCAGGATTTGTTTTGGAAGGAGGCGCAGAAGTATCAGGTCTTGCCACTGGATTCCTCGGTCGCTGGCCGGCTGGTCATACCACGGCCGAGTCTCAGTGCCGGCCGCACTTCTTTCACTTGGACGCGGCCACTCACGGGCACGCCGAACGGTGACGCGCCGAGCGTCCTCAACGCCTCCTATAGTTTCAAGATCGATGTCGAGATTCCGCAAAGTGGCGCCGAAGGCATGCTGATCACCCAAGGCGGACGTTTCGGCGGATACGGCTTCTATATCCTCACGAACAAGCCGGTGTTCACGTGGAACCTGGTCGACCTCAAGCGCGTGCGCTGGGAGGGGCCCGAGCTGACGCCGGGCAAGCATGTAATCGAGTTCGATTTCAAGTATGACGGCCTCGGTGCGGGAACGATGGCCTTTGGCGACTATAGCGGTATCGGCCGCGGCGGCACCGGAGTCCTCAAAGTCGACGGCAATGCAGTCGCGACAGAGACCATGGAGCACACGCTTCCCTTTATCCTGCAGTGGGATGAGGCGCTGGACATCGGGTCTGACACCGGCACGCCTGTCGACGACAACGACTACAGCACGCCGTTCACCTTCACCGGTACGCTCAATAAGATCACGCTAAATATCGACCGGCCGAAATTGAGCCCGGAAGACATCAAGCGTCTTGAAGCAGCGGCAAGGGCCGCTGGCGATGGGCCATCCGCCGATGCCAGCAAATCCGCGGCCGAGGCCGCTGCGCCGCAGGTCTCGGGCGATATCGGCCTCAGCCTGCTGCAAAAGGTCGAGCTGCGCCTTGATAAGCGCGAGGGCTGTCGCAAGCAAGCGCAGGCTCGAGATCTCGGAATTGTTGAAAGACTTCAATTCGTCCGTGACTGCATGAAGTGAGGCCGATCCGACCATTGTCGCGGGTGCGGGGTTCGTCCCCCGCACCTGCTCGAGGGAGAAGGGCAAAAGTCATGTGCAGACCGATAGCTTCGATGTTGCTGGTCGCCGCCGCTGCATTCTTCTGTGCACCCGTCAAGGCGCAGCAAGCAACCGCGATCAAAGACGAAACGCAGCAGGGGATGCTGGCCGCGCAGATCCGCACGCAGGGATTTACCTGCGACAAGCCACTTGGAGCGCGCAAGGACCAAAAGCTCTCCAAGCCTGACCACGCTGTCTGGGTTCTGAAATGCAGCAATGCCAATTACCGGGTCAGCCGCGCGCCGGACATGGCCGCGAAAGTCGAACCGCTGCGATAGCGCAGGCTACGCACCTTTTGGGAGGGGTTGTAATGATTTCTCGTGCGATTGTTTCCCTGCTGCTCTTGACATCAGCGATAGCCGGTCCGGCGTTTGCACAGCAAGCGCAACCGACCACGCCGCCGTTGGGCTCCCCGGCCGCGACCATCACCATTCCAGGCGACCAGCTTCCCCCGCCGCCGCCGAAATTCGGCGGCACGATCACGCAGGATGCCAAGACCTCGAAGCCCTGGTGGCCGCCGACCGTGGTGCCACCGAAGGGTGCGCCGAACGTGCTGCTGATCATGACGGACGACTCGGGCTTCGGCGTGCCGAGTACCTTCGGCGGCGTGATCCCGACGCCGACGCTCGACCGCGTCGCCAAGAACGGGCTGCGCTACACCCAGTTTCACTCGACGGCTCTTTGCTCACCGACGCGTGCGGCGCTGATCACCGGTCGCAATCATCACTCGGTCGGCTTCGGCCAGATCAGCGAATTGGCGACAGGCTATCCGGGCTATGACTCGGTCATCGGCCCCGAGAACGCGACCATCGGAAGGATTCTGTCGGACAACGGCTATGCCACGTCGTGGTTCGGCAAGAACCACAACACGCCCTCTTACCTGTACAGCGCGGCCGGTCCGTTCGACCAATGGCCGAGCGGGATGGGCTTCCAGTATTTCTATGGTTTTATGGGCGGCGAGTCAGATCAGTGGACTCCGTACCTGTTCCGCGACCACACCCCCGTGTATCCATGGGTCGGCAGGAAGGACTACAACCTCGTCACCGACATGGCGGACGACGCGATCCGCTACATGAAGGAACTCGACGCCGCGGCACCCGACAAGCCGTTCTTCGTCTACTACGTACCTGGCGCGACCCATGACCCGCACCAGCCGACCAAGGAATGGATCGACAAGATCAGCAAGATGCACCTGTTTGACGAGGGCTGGGAGAAACTGCGCGAGCAGATCTTCGCCAACCAGAAGCGCCTCGGCGTGATCCCCGCAAATACACAGCTCACACCGTGGCCGGATGTCCTGCCGAAGTGGGATTCGCTCTCCGACGTGAAGAAGAAGATCGTCACTCGCGAGGCCGACGTGTTCGCGGCCTACACCGCATACGTCGACAACGAGATTAGCCGGGTGATCCGGGCGGTCGAAGATATGGGCAAGCTCGACAACACGTTGATCATCTATATCAACGGCGACAACGGTACGAGCTCGGAAGGCTCGATGATGGGCACGCCAAACTGGCTTACGGTCGCTAATGGCGTGCTCGATTTGCCAGAGGTCGAGTATCTCCGATATTACGAATCCTGGGGTTCGGACCAGACCTATCCCCACATGGCAGTGCCGTGGGCATGGGCGTTCGACACGCCCTTCAAGTGGACCAAGCAGATCGCGTCGCATTTCGGTGGGACGCGGCAGGGCATGGCCATCTCATGGCCTGGCCACATCAACGATGCCGGCGGCATACGCACCCAATTTCACCACGTGATCGACATCGTACCCACGATCCTCGACGCGGCTGGGATCAAGGCGCCCGACATAGTCGACGGCATCAAGCAGAAGCCCATCGAGGGCGTGAGCATGGCGTACACGTTCGACAAGGCAAATGCCGACGCACCGTCGAAGCGCACGACCCAGTACTTCGAGATGTTCGCCAATCGCGGCATCTACCATGAAGGCTGGTATGCAGCGACCACGCCGCCCGAGCCGCCGTGGCTCGTCGGCACGAAGGCACTGCCGCCGATCGAACAGTACAAGTGGGAGCTCTACAACATCGCCGAGGACTTCTCGCAGGCGAACGACGTTGCAGCGAAGAATCCCGAAAAGCTCGAGGAACTGCAGGCGGTATTCGTGGCGGAGGCGAAAAAGTACCAAGTCTTCCCGCTGGATAATTCGGTGCTCCCGCGACTTCTCACGCCGCGGCCCAGTGGGACGGCAGGGCGAACGGAGTTCACCTATGTTGGTGAGAACGCCGACATTCCGATTGCCAATGCTCCCAGCCTTCTGAACAGGAACTACACGATCACAGCAGAGATCACTGTACCAAGTGGTGGTGCCGAAGGCATGATCGCTACAATGGGCGGGAGGTTCGGCGGTTATGGCCTTTACCTGCTCAAGGGGAAACCGGTCTTCGTCTACAATCTTCTCAATCTCAAGCGCTATCGCTGGGAAGGCGGTGTTGGAGCCGAAGACTGGCTGGGCCAGTCGCTCAGTCCGGGCAAGCACAAGATCGCGTTCGACTTCAAATACGACGGGCCCGGACTCGGGAAAGGCGGCACCGGTGTCCTTTCGGTCGACGGTCGAGTGCTGTCGCAACAGAAGATGGAACACACGATTCCATTCATGATGGCGATCGATGAATCCATGGACGTTGGGCTTGATACCCGCACCGCGGTCGATGATAGCTATACGCTGCCATTCCGATTCACCGGCACGATCGACAAGTTGACCTTCAACATCAAGCCAGAACAGTTGGCTGAGGAAGATCGCAAAGCCATACAGAAGGCCGTGACGAAAGCAAACGACTAGCCTTGGTCATTCACAGCAGAACAGCGGGGAGCGAACGCTCCCCGCTCTCAAGATCGAAATGTTTTAGGCTTCGCGGCGGGGACCATCGCTCATCTGCGATCTGCGTCATCTGCAATGGCCTCGCCCCTACCACGGGCTTGCGACGAAAGATGGACGTTTCGAGCTTAGCTCAAATAGGTAGGGTCGAGCGGCGCGCTAATAAAAAGGAGATCGACCATGGATTCATCGGCTGGACAGGAAAGCATTTCGCTTCATCGCCGCGACCTGATCACGACCGCATTCGGCGCAGGCCTCGGCACCGTATTCGCGCCGACTAACAGCCAAGCCGCAGGCCCCCTTCTGCGCACACTGGGCGACCTGAAGGGCGACGTTGAGGAAGAGCTGGCGTACGTTCTCGCGCTGGAATGCTATGTCTACGGCTTTCCGCTTGTCATGATGGATGCAACCCGAGCGGTGATGACGGCCGCCTCGAAATCCGAGCAATACAAGGCGCCCATCAACCAGTTCGGCAGGATGCGGACCTACGTCGATCCGGATTTCAAGGATTGCGTCCGCATCAGCGTCAACTCTCTCTGGGCGTTTTCGTTCATCGACTTGGACAAGGAGCCTTTCGTTTATTCGCAGCCCGATACCCAAGCGCGCTACATCGTCATGCAGGCGCTCAACATGTGGACCGACGATTTCGCCTCGGCGGGAAGTCGGACGACGGGGACTGGCGCCGGAGATTTCCTCATCGTTGGCCCCAAATGGAACGGTGTTGCGCCCAACGGCATCAAGCAGACGTTCCGCTCGACAACCCGCTACGCCTCGGTGCTGGTCCAGATCGCATGCAACAGCTCAACGGAGTTTGCTGCGGTCAACAAGCTGCAGGATCAGTTGCAATTGACGCCGCTCAGCGCCTGGGGCAAGCCCTACACGCCGCCGTCAGATGTGCCGATCGACACCAGTGTCGATACAACGGCGACGCCGTACGATCAGGTCCGGCTCATGACCGGCGAGATGTTCTTCAAGCGCCTCGCCGCTGCGTTGAAGGACAACCCGCCCTACCCTGACGACGCCAAGACTATCGACAAGCTCAAGCGCATCGGGATCGAGGTCGGCAAGGACTTTGAACCGTCCGAGCTCAATCCGGCCATTCTGCGTGGAATCAACCGGGCGCCGGCCGAGGTCTGGTACAAGCTGGAAACAGGCCCCTACACTGCGCCGACCGTGAACGGCTGGCAGGGCGCGCTTAATATCGGCCGCTTCGGCACTGACTACACCACGCGGGCATTTATCGCCTGGTTTGGGTTGGGCGCGTTGACGTCGGATGATGCGGTCTATCCAACCGCCTTTGTCGACAGCGACGGCAACGTTCTGGACGGCGCGGCGAAATACGTTCTCCATCTGGAGAAGGACGAGATATTCCCCTCCGAAAGCGGGATATGGTCAGTCTCGCCCTATCGCGAGAATTTCTATGTTCGAAACGCGATCAATCGCTACGGGATAACTTCGGCGATGCCGATCAAATACAATCCGGACGGCTCGCTCGATATCTACATCCAGGCGCAATCACCAGGCGCGGACAAGGAAGCGAATTGGCTTCCGTGTCCACCAAGCTTGCCGTTCAATCTCAGCGTCAGGGTCTATCAACCCAAGACCGCCCTAAAGGACGGCACGTTCAAGATCCCGCCTGTTCGGCGCGTCCGGAGCAGCTGAGGAGCCTCGAAGGATCGGGCGAAGAAATGGAGAACGTGATTCAGCTGGTGCCGGTAACGCCTTCGATCGACCAACTGGCCCGGATCATCGGCAACGTGGCGGCTCCGGCTTTTCTGCTGGGAGCCGTCGCGTCCTTCATCTCGGTCCTTGTTTCCCGCATCAACCGGGTCGTCGACCGGGCCCAGTTTCTTCACGGCATCACTGATGACGATGTCTCAAAGGCTTTCCTCAAGGGCGATATACCCCGGCTGCGGTACCGGGCATCGCTTCTGAACAGGTCGCTATTCTGCTCCATCCTCTCTGCGATCCTCACCGCCCTCATCATCATCGTTGCCTTCATCAGCGCGCTGTTCAATGTCGCCCACGAATATGGCGTTGCGCTTCTGTTCATGGCCGCGCTGTTGACGTTCTGCGCTTCGCTCGTCGACCTCGCCCGCGAAACCCGAATTGCCCTTCACGACAACGACCTGCGCATGTAAATCTGCTTGGGCAGCACGCGATGGGTGACCGAACGTGACGAAGGGTCGGAAGAGCCGCAGGCACCAGAAGGGCCCCATGAAGGCCCGATCTGAACAAGACCGTTCGGCTCCCGCTCAACGCCCCGCGCCAACTTTCCGCTTGCGAACTGCCGCTCTGCTGGCAATCGGATCGGGGGCGCTATTCTTTCTGGTCGCAAGCGGGCTGTCCTGGCTCAAGACGTCCGACATCTCGTCTAAACCGACCCGTGAGCCAGAGCTTAGCTTTATCGGCAGCCAGGCGTGCAGCGGCTGCCACCAGGCCGAGACAAGGCTGTGGCAAAGCTCGCAACATCGCCATGCCATGGATCACGCGACCGACACGTCGGTCCGCGGCGACTTCAACGGCGCGATTTATGACTACGCAGGCACGCGCTCGCGCTTTTTCCGCAAGGACCAGAAGTTTCTGGTCGAAACAGACGGTCCGGACGGCAAGCTTGCGACGTTCGAAGTCAAATACACTTTCGGTGTCGATCCCTTGCAGCAATATCTGGTCGAATTTCCAGATGGTCGCATCCAGGCCCTGTCGATTGCCTGGGACACGCGGCCGAAGGATCAGGGCGGCCAGCGCTGGTTTCACCTCTATCCCGATGCCGCCGTCACCAGCAACGATGCTCTGCACTGGACCAGACTCAATCAGAACTGGAATTTCATGTGCGCCGAGTGCCACTCGACGGACGTGCACAAGAATTACGACGTGGCGAAGGATCGGTTTGCCACCAGCTTCTCCGAAATCAGCGTCGGCTGCGAGGCCTGCCACGGCGCAGGCTCGCGACATATTGCATGGGCGAACCAGAAGCCTGGAGCCCGCGGCCCGGACAACGGCCTGCTTGTCCGATTCGACGAACGCTCGGGCATCACCTGGCCAGCCGATGCCGGAACCATGGCTCCGAAGCGTAGCGCGCCTCCGACAACGTTGCGCAAGGAAGTCGAGACCTGCGGGCGCTGCCATGCGCGACGTGGACAACTCTCCGAAGACTGGGTGCCCGGCAGGTCCCTGTCGGAGACGCATCGGGTGTCGCTGCTCGATCGCCAACGCTTCCATGCCGACGGCCAGATGCGCGACGACGAGGAGGCCTACAACTACGCCTCGTTCAAGCAGAGCAAGATGTTTGCCAAAGGCGTCACCTGCAGCGACTGCCACGATCCGCATAGCGCAGCGCTCAAGGCGCCCGGCGATGGCGTCTGTGCGCAATGCCACGCGCCGGCCAAGTATGAGTCTACCGCGCATCGGCAGCACGCCAATATGTCGCCGCCTCCAGGTTGCGCTTCCTGCCACATGCCTGAACGTCGCTACATGGTCGTCGATCGCCGGCACGATCACGGCTTCCGCATTCCCCGCCCCGATCTCTCGGTGCAGCTTGGCACACCGAATGCCTGCAACGACTGCCACCGCGACAAGCCCGCCGCGTGGGCGGTACAGCAGATCGAAACCTGGTTCGGTCCGGAGCGCCATGGTTTTCAGACCTATGCAGGGGCATTTCATGCGGCATGGAGCGAGACGGCCGATGCACAGGCTCTCCTTGCAACCGTCGTCGGCTCAAGCGGCACCCCCGGAATTGTCCGCGCCAGCGCGTTGGCCGAGCTGCCCGCGCCCGACGCCGACCTGATCCGCCGCGCTCTCTCCGACCCCGATCCGCTCGTGAGGTTGGGCGCGCTCGATGCGCTGGAGGGAATTCCACCCGACCAGCTCTGGACGCTTGCATCTCCCCAATTGACGGACCCGGTGCTCGGCGTGCGCATCCGCACCGCCGAGCTTCTTGCATCCGTTCCGCCATCGCGACAACCGACAGCCGATCGCAGCAAGTTCACGCAAGCCGCCGCCGAATTCGTGGCGGCGCAAAAATTGAACGCAGATCGTCCGGACGCCCGGACTGCGCTCGGTAACTTCCTTGCACGACAGGCAAGCGCCGCTGAGGCCGAGGCCGAATATCGGGCAGCCCTCAGGCTTGACCCATCGTTCTCGCCGGCCGCCATCAATCTTTCCGATCTCTACCGGCAAACGGGGCGCGACGAAGATGGCGAGCGAGTCCTTCGCGCAGCCCTATCCTACTCGGGGCAGAATGCCTCACTTCACCACGCGCTCGGCCTCGTGCTCGTGCGGGAAAAGCGCGCCGGCGAGGCGCTCGATGAATTGCGTCAAGCAGCAGAGCTGGACCCCGGTCAACCCCGCTATGCCTACGTCTATGCCGTGGGGCTGAACTCCTCTGGCCGCCGCGACGGCGCTCTTGCTGTTCTACGAAACAGCTTGCAAGCGCATCCCAATGATCGTGACACTCTTTCTGCGGCACTCGCGCTAAGCCGTGAAAAAGGAGATCTCGCATCCGCCTTGGGCTATGCTGAGCAACTCTCGCGCTTGATGCCGGGCAATCGCGAGATTGAAGATCTGGTCAAGCAGCTCAAGCAATAGAGGGCTGCGATGAAGATCTGCGGCGCGGCTAGACTAATTTCGGTCGCTCTGAGAACGGCCGACAGCGCCGCTTGATGTCCCCTCGATTGAATCTGAGATCCATGATCTGTTCCTCTTCGCTCGAAGGGAACAAAATAAGCACAAGAACGCAAGGCCAAGAAGAATTTCGACGCATACCGACTCTGCGTGGCGATGAGGCAGCGATTTACCCTCGGGAGGATAGCTCACTAGGAGCGTGACCCGCAGCTTGTCGAACAGTTTAAGCGAAGGCGACGTCTTGCCACGCTCGATCGATAGTTCGCAGCCGCATTCATTCCGCAACGCGGCTGCGAGTCCGACGACGGCAATTTGGATCATTCAATCGAATGACGCGGGCTAGTTCACGCCGGGCGCGACGAAAGACTTCGCAGTTCTCGACAACGAATGCGGATTCCGCCCTGGCGCCCAGCGTGCCCGCTTTCGCTACGCCAGCGCGATATCGAGCCAGCCGAGATCATTGACCGTAATACGGTCGCCGGCGTTGACCACCACCGTGGTGGTTTCCGCTTCAACGATCGCAGGTCCCTCGATTGCATGTCCTGTCTTCAGCGTGTCCACCGCATAGACCGACACCTCGCGCCATGTCCCGAAATACGCCATGCGCTTGCCTGAAGGGAAGCAGGCCGAGGTCGTGGCGGCACCACGCGGCACGCTCGCACCTTGCGGGATGATACCGACCGCGGCGACGCGCGCATTCACGAACACGACTTCCTGATCCGGCGATGCATATGTGTATAGCTCCTCATGGCGGCGATGGAAACGCTGCTCAATACGATCGACGATATCGTCGGAATTCCAATCGAGATCGGTTAGCGGAACGTCGATCTCGAAAATCTGCTCGCCATAGCGCATTTCGGCCGAGCGCTCGAGCACGACCTTGCCGCCGAACCACGACGTCAATCGACCGGCGGCCTGCTGTTCGAGGTCGGCAAAGATCGTTCTGACTTCTTCCGGTGTGATGCGCGATCCAGCGCTGTAATAAGTACTGCTGACTTCGTAACGCAGATCGCTTGTCAGCATGCCCCAAGCCGACAACACCGATGCCGCAGTCGGCACAATGATGCGCTTGATCTCCAGTTCGCGCGCCACTTCGGCAGCGTGCAGGCCGGCGGCACCGCCGAAGCTCAACATCGCATAGCGGCGCGGATCGACACCGCGGCGCAAGGTCATCAGGCGGATACCATCGGCCATACGCAGATTGACCATGCGATAGATGCCTGCGGCCGCTTCATCACGCGACAGTTCGAGCGATGCGGCGAGACGATCGACGGCCGCCTCAGACGCCGCGCGATCCAATGGCCGCCGACCTCCCATGAATGCCGCAGCGTCTAGATAGCCGAGAATGACATTGGCATCGGTCACCGTCGCCTCGCTTCCGCCATTGCCGTAGCATGCGGGTCCGGGAACAGATCCGGCGCTTTCCGGCCCAACCCGGAGTGTACCTCCGACATCGAGTGACGCAATCGAGCCGCCACCGGCAGCGATACTGGCAATGTCGAGACTTCGCAACGCAATGCGCTGATCGGCAAGTCCCCCATCGGCCGAAAGCGATGCCCGGCCTGCGGTGATCAACGAAATGTCGGTGCTGGTACCCCCCATGTCGAACGGCACGAGATCGGGAATGCCGAGCAGATCGGCGCAGCGGCGGCAACCGGAAATGCCACCGGCCGGACCGGAGAGCACCGTGCCTGCGGCCAGCCGCGCGGCCTCCTCGACCGGCGCCATTCCGCCATGGGACAGAATGACGAACAGGCCACTGGCGAGGCCAGCCTCTTTCAGTCGCATATCCAGATTGTTGAGATAGTGCCGTACCGCTGGGCGGACATAGGCATTGACGATGGTGGTCGAGACGCGCTCGTATTCCTTGATCTGTGGCAACACGTCGCTAGACCGGGAAATGCCGACATCGGGCAGCTCCCGCTGCAGACGCTCTACTGCTGCGATCTCGTGAACTGGATTGCGGTAGGCATGCAGAAAGCACACCGCAACCGATGTCGCCCCTGAGGCGCGGATCGCGGCAATCGCTTCGCCGAGCGAGTCTTGATCGAGCGGGATCAGCACCTCGCCATCCGGCTTGATGCGCTCGCGCACACCAAACCGCAACTCTCGCGGTACCAGGGGCTCGGGCGGCGCCATACGAAGATTGTATCGATCACCCTTGAGACCCTCGCGCATCTCGATCACATCGCGATGCCCCCGCGTCGTCAGTAGTGCGACCTTCGCGCCCTTGCGCTCCAGGAGCGCATTGGTCGCGACCGTCGTGCCATGCACCAGGCGGTCGGTCCGCCCGAGCATGTCGGCACGAGACAGACCGAGCCGGCGCGCGAGCTCCTCAAGCCCGGTCATGACTCCGACCGACTGATCAGACGGCGTCGAAGGCGACTTCGCGAATACAGTGCGCCCTTCGCGATCGATCGCAACCAGGTCGGTAAAGGTGCCGCCGACATCAACTCCAATCGTATACATCTCAAGAACCCTGCCTGGTCGTGACAACACCGGTCGTAAGGCCCTGCAGCAGATCGCGCGCGCGGGCGTCCTGTGCACGCTGCTCCGCCGGGCCCCATCCACCACCGCCGGCCGAGCGAATTTCAAAGCAGTCACCGGGCAGCACCTCGATGCCCACCTCCTTGGTACGGAGCACGCGCGGCGCGCGGTTCTTTGAGATCAGCACGTAGTGATGCGGCTTGCCGTCGCTACCGCCCAGCATGCCGCAGGCGCCGTGCCGGGTGCCGTCGCCCGCGGTGTTGGCGCGCGCGGGCTTCTCCGTCTCCATCACCAAGTCGAGCGAAACACCGAGGCCACCGCGATACTTGCCATCACCGCCGGAGTCCGCACGGAATTCGTGGTGACGGAAATGCAACGGAAAGCGCGCCTCGGCCACTTCGATGCTGCCGAACTTGATGCCGCCCACCGTGTGCCACTCGCCGATCGACGACCATCCATCGCCCCCCGACGATGCTCCGCCGCCGGGCCGCGCCTGGAACATGTGCCAGATGAAGCCGCGGCCGGTGCGCGGGTCCTCGCCCTGGATGGCAATACGAAAGCGCCGGCTCCAGCCCGCCATGGCCCGCTCCGGACAGGAGCCCGACAGGGCCTTGACGATGGCCTCGACGATCTCATTAGAGGGATGGCTGGTACACATGGTCACTGGCAGGCCCGGATCGGCCCAGACGATGGTACCCTGCTTCGCAACCACCTTGAGCGGCCGCAGGGCACCTGCGTTCTTGGGAATGTCGGCGTCGATCAGATAGGCGAACGCCATCACGACCGCGGCTTGCATGTTGGCGTGCGAGGAATTCACGAAGCTCGTTGTCTGCGGATCAGATCCCGATAGATCGACCTCGATATCGCTGCCCTGCTTGGTGACCTTCGCGGCGATCCTGATATCGCTACGGCCATGGCCGTCATCGTCGAGGAACGCCTCGCCGTAGAACACGCCGTCCTTCCAGGTCGACAGCACCGCGCGCGTCTGCCGTTCCGCGGTATCGAGAATCGTCTCGACCGCCGCCTCCACCGTCGCTCCGCCGAATTCGGTGAAGAGGCGCTTCATGCGGCGTTCGCCGAGATGCGCAGCGCCGACCATGGCAGCCAGATCGCCGCGGAAATCGCGCGGGTTGCGCACGTTGAGCGCCAGCATGTCGAGCAGATCGTCGCGCAGCCTGCCGGCCTCGTAGAGCCGGATCGGCGGCACGCGCAGGCCTTCCTGCCAGATATCTGTCGCGCCCGGGTTGTAGCCGCCGTGCGTGGCGCCGCCGATATCGCTCTGATGCGCGCGCACGATGGTCCAGTAAAGCCGCCGTGCGCCGTCGAAGACCGGCACGAAGGCAGTGAGATCGGGCAGATGACTGCCGCCGTGATAGGGATCGTTGAGAAGCAGGACGTCGCCCGGCTTGACGTCCTTGAAGCGTTGCTCGACGGCGAGAGTCGCCCATGACAGCGCCCCGACATGTACTGGGATGTGATCGGCCTGCGCGATCAACCGCCCCTGGACGTCGCAGATGCCGAGCGAGAAGTCACGGCTGGAATTCAGGATCTGCGAGTAGGACGTGCGCAGCATCGCTTCTCCCATCTCGTTCACGATCGAACTGAGACGATGCTGCACAACGGAACGGGTGATGGGGTCAGTCTTCGAGGTCATCGCGAGCCTCCTTTTCGGGATGAGGAAATCCGCGCCGGGCCCATCTGAGCGCCGGCCGGAACAGTCATCGACGTGAAACGATCCGGTCAGCCGAGCGCGGCGACCTCTTGCAACGATGCGCCTGCCGCGGCGACGATGGCGTCGATATCCGCATCGGCCATCGGCAGCGACAGCGCCATCAGGCCGTAATTGGCCGCGAAGATTCCGCGATTGAGCAGGCCGGCGTTGAACACGGCCTGCCGCTTCGCTTCGGCCTCGGTCAAATAGGCCGAGCGATAATCACGGATCCGGCGATCGGTGAAATGGATCTTCAACAGCGAGCCGAGGCCTACCGTGCCGCCGGGAACGCCGGTCTTGCGAAACGCCGCATCTATTCCGTCGCGCACCGCCTGGCCGATTGTGTCGAGACGCGCGAAGGCTGCCTTATCGAGCAGTTCCATGGCCGCCAGTCCCGCGCGCATGGTGACCGGGTTGGCCGAGAACGTGCCGCCATGCGGCAATGCCGGCTTGCCCGGTGATGGATCGAACACCGACATGAATTGTTTGCCACCGGCGATTGCGCCGACCGGGAAGCCGCCGCCGATGATCTTGCCGAGCGTGGTGAGATCCGGATCGATGCCCCACAGGCCTTGCGCGCCATGATAGCCGAGCCGAAACGTGATGACTTCATCGAAGATGAGCAGCGCACCGACCTCGCGGGTCACCTCACGCAACGCCTCCAGGTAGGCCCTGTCGGCCGGCACCAGGCCAGCCCGGTTCGGCATCGGATCGACGAGAACGCATGCGAGCTCCGGACCATGTTCGCGGATCAGGCTCACCGCCGCTTCGAGATCGTTGAAGGGAATGGTCACGACATCGGCAAGCACGTTCTGCGGCGTCCCCTTGGCATAGGCGACCGAGACCGGTGCGTTGCCGCCCCACGCCGACGGCGTCGGATCGAGACTGACCTCGGCATAGTCGTAGGAGCCGTGATAGGCGCCCTCGCATTTCGCGATCTTCGGACGGCCGGTATAGGCACGCGCAGCCTTCAGCGCCATCATCACGGCTTCGGTACCGGAATTGGCGAAGCGAACCTGCTCGACCGACGGCAGCCGGCCCACGAGGAGCTCGGCGAGATCAACCTCGGATTCCGTCGGCATGCCGAACGCGGACCCGAGCGCGAGCTGCTTGGTGGCCGCCTCGATCAAGGTAGGATGCGCGTGACCATGGATCAGCGAGGTGAAGTTGTTGATGCAGTCGATGTACTCGTTTCCGTCGACGTCCCATATGCGGCAACCCGAGCCACGCGCCGCGTAGATCGGGAACGGTTTCATGAATACTGTCGTACGGGTGTTTCCACCCGGCAGGCTGTTCAATGCGCGCGCGTAAAGTTCGCGCGATTGCGGATGAGATTCGGGATACATGTTGCCTCCTCGCTCCGGGTCTAGCGGCCCAGATAAGCTTCGCGCACGCGCGCATTGTGTTTGAGTTCGCTCGCCGGCCCGTCGAGCACGATGCGGCCGGTCTCCAGCACGTAGGCGCGATCGGCCACCGACAGCGCCAGCACGGTGTTCTGCTCGACGACGAGAATCGTCAGACCGGTCTTGCTGATCACCCTGACACGCTCGTAGACTTCCTCGGCGAGCCGTGGCGCCAGGCCGAGCGAGGGCTCGTCGAGCAGCAGCAGCTTCGGCCGCGCCATCAACGCCCGCCCGATGGCCAGCATCTGCTGCTCTCCGCCGGACAGCGACCAGCCGAGCTGCTTGCGCCGCTCTTTCAGCCTGGGAAACAGCTCGAACACGCGATCGAGATCGGCCATGATGGATTGCCCCCATCGGCGCCAGCTCACGGTGGCAAGCGTCAGGTTCTCCTCCACCGACAGACCCGGAAAGATTCGTCGTCCCTCCGGAGCCTGCGAAATCCCCTTCGCCACCCTGCGATCCGTGGACCAGCCGCCGATGGATGCGCCTTCGAACCTGATGTCGCCTGACGACACCCGGTTGAGGCCGGAGATCGTATGCAACAGCGTGGTCTTGCCGGCACCGTTGGCGCCGATCAGCGCGACCGTTTCGCCGGCATCGACCCTGAGTGTCACGCCCTGCAGCGCAACGATGTCGCCATGCGCGACTGCGAGCTCGTTACACGCCAGCATGGACATATCCTTCGCCCAGATAGGCCGACAGCACGGCGGGGTCCGCCTGGATCTCCGCCGGCGTTCCCTCGGCAATCCTGCAGCCGAAATTGAGCACGAAGATGCGCTCGGCAAGCCGCATGACCATGCCCATATTGTGCTCGATCAGCACGATGGCGAGCCCGTGGGTAGCGCGCAGTGCCGTCAACCGCTCGATCAGCTGGTCGACCTCACCGGAATTCAGGCCCGCGGCCGGCTCGTCCAGCAGCAGGACATGCGGCCGGCAAGCCAGCGCACGGGCAAGCTCCACCATACGGCGACGGCCATAGGAGAGCGAATCGATCGCGTCGAAGGCCACGTCGGCGAGTCCCATCTGCTCGATGATTTCCATCGCAGCGTCGCGCAGGCCGGCCTCGTTCAGGTCGCCGCGGATCGCCGCGCCGGTCATGACATTTTCCAGGACGTTCAGCCTCGCAAAGACGCGCCCGTGCTGGAACGTGCGGCCGAGCCCGGCGCGGATGCGCCTGTTGGTGGCCATGCGCGTGATGGTTTGGCCGTCGAGAAGAACCTGGCCCTCGTCGGGCATAGCCAGGCCGGTCAGCACGTTCAGCAGTGTTGATTTGCCGGCACCGTTCGGTCCGATCACCGCGACGAACTGCCCTTTCGCAACGGTCAGAGTGACATCCTCCAGCGCGGCGAGACCGCCATAACGCTTGTGAATGCTGCGCGCCTCCAGCACGTTCATGACGTCATCTCCGGGACGCCGACCGATGCCGGCGGCGGCGTCCTGCGCGAGCGGAGACGCAGGCGCCGGCCAAGACCGACGAGGCCGGTCGGCAGGAACACCAGGATGCAGAGCATCAGCAGGCCGAAGAAGAGAAGGTAAGTGGTGCCGAGGAAGCGCAGCCACTCGGGCAGAAAGGTGAGCAGGATCGCGCCGAGGATCGCTCCCACGATGGTGCCCTCGCCGCCGACGATCAGCATCGCGAGGTACGTGATGGAATGCGCATAGGTGAAGTCCTCCGGCGCCACGAAGCGTACATGCAGGGCGAACAGGCAGCCCGCGATGGCGGCGCAGATCGCCGACAGCACGAAGGCCGTGATCTTCACGCGCGTGACGTCGATCCCGATCATTTCGGACGCGATCTCGTCGTCGCGCACCGCCATCATCTCGCGGCCATGGCGCGACGCATGCAGCATCGCCGCGAGCGCGGCGACTACCGCAAGCGTCACGAGTGCGACGCACAGGAACCGGTGTTCGCCGGAAAGCGCCAGCGAGCCGATGGCCAATTCCGGAATTCGCGCGATGCCGTTGGTGCCGCCCGTCAGCCCGATCCAGTTCGACGTCACGATGTAGAACGAGACGTTGAGACCCAGCGTGGCCAGCGCGAGGTAATGACCGCGCAGGCGCAGCAGAGGATAGCCGATCAGGACTGCGAGCGCCGCGGTTGCCACGATCGCGGCCGGCATCGCGAGCCACGGCGACCAGCCCCAGGCCGTGGTCAGGATCGCCAGCCCATACGCGCCCATGCCGACGAACGCTGCGTGACCCAGCGAGATCAGACCGGCATAGCCGAACGCGAAGTTCAGGCCGATCACGGCAACTGCCGAGATCGCCGAGAGATTGAACAGCCGGAGGTAATATTCCGGCAGAACGCTGGCGACGAGGCCACCGAGCACGAGGATCGCTGCAGCGATCGCCAATGGAGCGCGCATCGCCATCGCGATCAACCCCGATCCTGGATCTTTTCGCCGAACACGCCCTGCGGACGCACGAGCAGGAAGAGGATCATGATGCCGAACGAGATCAGATCCTTGTAGGCGGATGACACATAGGACGCACCGAGCACCTCGCTGAGACCAACGAACAGCCCGCCGACGATCGCACCCGGCAGGCTGCCGAAGCCTCCGATGATGGTCGCCGCAAAGGCCTTCAGGGCGATCGGGTCACCCATATTGACGTCCGCGAACCACATCGGCCCGAGCATGAGGCCGGCGACACCGGCGAGAACGGCGGCAAGCACCCACGACAGGGCCAGCAGCCGGTTGACCTTGAGACCCATCAGCTTGGCGGCCTGAAGGTCCTGCGCCACGGCCCGCATGCCGATGCCGACGGAGGTGCGATTGAACAGCACCCAGAGTCCCGCAACCATGAGGGCGGTGACGCCGACCACGCCCAAAGCATGGGTCGAGATGATGGCGCCACCCAGATTGACCACCCGGTCCTCCAGGGGAGACGGCAGGCGGAACGGCCACGATCCGAACGACAGCAGCGCCGCATTCTGCATGATGATGCCGACGGCGACGGTGCCAATGATGATCGTAACGATCGACCCGCGCCGCAGCGGCAGATAGACGGTGATGAAGAACAATGCTCCGAACAGCGCCATGATCGCAAGCGCAGCGCCATAGGCGACGGACCATGGCAATTGGGCATTGATCAGCGTCACGACACCGGCAAAGGTTCCGAACATCACGAACTGGCCGGCCGCGAAATTCACGACGCCGGTTGCGGAGTAGACGATGACGAAGCCGATCGCCGCCAGCGCATAAACGCTTCCGATCGCCAGTCCGTTGACCAGAAGCTGAATGAAATCCGCCATGATACCCCTGCTCGCTCGCACCTCGCGGCCGTGCTGGCCGGCCGCGAGGCCAATCCGTCCGATGTGATCAGTTGAGAGTGACCGGCTGCACCAACTCGAGCGTCTTGGTGCCGGCCTTCGCCTTCACGACAGCAAGATCGCGCACGCCATTGCCCTTGGCATCGTAGGAGTAGACGTGACCGATACCCTGCCAGCCCTTGACCGCCGCCAGCCATTCCCGCAACGCCTTGGCGTCCGTACCGACCTTGCGCATGCCTTCCGCCATCAGGAACGCACCGTCGTAATAGGCAAGGCCATACGGATCGGGATCAATGCCGAACTTCGCCTTGAAACGCTCGACGTAATCCTTCATCCGGCCGCCGACGCTCGCGTCCATGAACGCATCCGTGACGCCCCAAACGCCTTCGAGATCGGCGGGCGACAGCAACTGCAGGGCGGCCGGCACCAGCGCCGCCGATGACGTAACCAGCGGCATCTTGAAGCCCAGCACCTTGGCCTGGCGCAGCACCAGTGCGCCGTCCTGCGGATAGTTGAAGATCAGGATCGTATCGGCGCCCTTGCTGCGGAGGCTGAGCAACTGCGCCGAGAAGTCCTTGTCGTTCTGGCCATAGGCTTCCATGCCGACGACCGGAATACCTGCGGCTTCGAGGCGCTTGGCGGCGGTCTGGGCCCCTCCCTGGCCGAAATCGTTCTGGATGTAGAGAATGCCCGGCTTCTTCGCCTTGATGACGTCGACCGCAGCCTTGACCATGCCCTCGGCGGACACGCTGTCGGCCGGCCGGATCCGGAACATCCATTCATTGCCGCCATCGGCCACGGCATCGGCGCCGCCGGCATACATGGCGGGCACCTGCACCTTCTTGAGCTCCGGCGCAACCGCGAGATTCTGCGTCGAATAGCTCGACAGAAAGAAGAACGACGGCTTGGTTTCCTGAGCCAGCTTGACGAAGGCGTTCACGGCGGTGCCGTTCGACGCCTGGGTATCCTCGAACACGACCTTGATCGGGCGGCCGTTGATGCCGCCGGCCTTGTTGATGTCCTCTTCGGCCATCGTCAGTGAGTTCTGGTACTGCTTGCCGGTCAGCGACAGCGGCCCCGTCATTGGAACGGTCGCGCCGATCAGGACAGGCTCCGCCTGTTGCCCATGCGCAGCCCCGGTGAGCGACAGCATCGTCGCCGCAATCATCGAACCTAGAAAGTCCTTCCGCGTGAACCCCACGTCGCCACTCCTCTACAACACCAATGCCGCGTCAGCGAACTGATCGGATCTGACCACTTGACAATCGTTCCGTTTTCCGGAACGATATTCCGAATATTGAAACGGTAAACGGCAAGCCGCCGCCGAGTCAAGCCGTACAAATTGGCGCAGGCCGCCCAGGAACTGGTCAACTTCGATGACAACAGACGACGTTTCTCCCGGCCCGCTCGCGCGCTACATCGACGTGCTGGAGGTCGTCGCCGCATTTTCCGGCACGATCACGCTGGCGGACGTTTCGGCCATGCTCGATCTGCCGAAGACCACCGCACACCGATTGCTGAAGGGATTGGTCCGGTCCGGCATGGCGTCGGAGGGAGAGGCAGGACGGACCTACCATGTGGGCGAACGCCTCACCCGCCTGCTTCACGCCGGCGCGGACGACGGATGGTATGCATCACTCGTCGGACCACATCTGCTGTCCCTGACCGAAGCCAGCACGGAGACGTGCTACCTCGCGCGACTGGTCGGAAAGCGCGTAGTGGTTGCCGTTTCGCATTCGCCCGACGTGCGTTGGCGCGGCTATGTGCAGCCCGGCATCGAGATGCCGGTCAACGCCGCGGCGACGGGCAAGGCCATCATGGCCTTCCAGAGCAAGGCTTTGATAGACGCGGCCCTGTCCGAGGATTTGCCCAAGCCGACAGTCCATTCGCACACCAGCCGAAAATGGATCGAGCAGGAATATGGCAAGGTTCGCAAGCTCGGCTACGCGACTTGCATCGGCGAGATCGACGAGGGTCTCGCCGCCATCGCCGTGCCGGTGAGATTGCCGGACGGCGCCGTGCTGCATTCGGTCGGCATGACCGGACCGTTGGAGCGAATTATGAACAAGCAGTTGCCCACGCGAATTGCGGCGCTGAATGCCACCGCGGCGACTTTGGCAAAGGCTTTGTCACTCGGCACGAGCATGCGAGCTCGAAACCTGCCCTGATCGTGAGATCCGATTTTTACATTGGAAGCGGCTCTGCCGGGCGGCATTCGAGCCGCCAAGGCCTCCGCCGAGACCAGTGCTGCAGACCACAATGCCGAGCGTGAACTCGCCGAACGGCCGCCAAAAACACCGTTTGAAAAACCGTTTTAGTCCGGCCTTCTCAATCGGTTTCTCGCGCTAAGGTCTCGATTTAGGTGGTGGGCGCACCAGGGCTCGAACCTGGGACCCGCTGATTAAGAGTCAGCTGCTCTACCAACTGAGCTATGCGCCCGAAAGGCGGTCAAAGCCTTGCGAGGTCGGTCGTTTAGCAAAGCGATCCGGGGATGGCAAG
>Ga0209677_100532_pt1 | contig 21222 bp, 10 predicted proteins | sample AraplaCvi_mCL_r2_2_FD_184285 | JGI IMG/M metagenome (GOLD analysis project Ga0209677, IMG submission 184285) | Arabidopsis root microbial communities from North Carolina, USA - plate scrape CL_Cvi_mCL_r2 (SPAdes) (version 2) | ecosystem: Host-associated > Plants > Roots > Endosphere | place: USA... | reverse complement strand
CACCCGCACCCGCACCCGCACCCGCACCCGCACCCGCACCCGCCCCCGACTTCGCCATCAAATGGTCCGACGTCCACCAGACCATGGACGGCTTCGGCGCCTCCGACGCCTGGCATGGCGCCTTGACCACGGCGCAAGCCGACCTCTACTTCAGCCCGACCTCGGGCATCGGGCTGTCCCTGCTGCGCATGGGCATCGACCCGCAAGGCGGCACGTTCTCGACCTGGAACAACGCGAAGCTGGCCATCGCCCGAGGCGCCAAGGTGTGGGCCGCGCCCTGGTCACCGCCGGCGAACCTGAAGACGACGGCGGACCTCAATTCGGGCTCGTTGCGCACCGACGGCTATGCCACCTGGGCGTCGACGCTGGCGTCGTTCGTGACGAGCTTCAACGCGAACGTCGGCACCCCGCTGTACGCGATCTCGGCCCAGAACGAGCCGGACTTCGACACCAAGGGCGGCTACGACATGTGCCTGTACGACTTCCCGCAGATGGCGTCCTTCGTCGACCAGCTGGGCGCCGCGGTCACCGCGCTGAAGCTGCCCACGCCGCCGAAGATCATCGCGCCCGAGTCGGCGTCCTGGGGCAACCTCTGGAACTACAGCGCGGCCATCGACGCCGACCCGGTCGCCCATGCGAGCGTCGGGATCTTCGCATCGCACCAGTACGGAGGCGTCAGCGGCTACCGGTCGTTGAGCGCGCCCTTGTGGGAGACCGAGCAGTCGTCGTTCGAGGCCTTCGATCCCACCCTCGTGCACGCGCTGAAAGTGGGCGGCTGGATCAACGAGGCCCTCACGTCCGGCAACGTCACGGCGTGGCACTACTGGTGGCTCAACGGGCTCAACGACGACAACGAGGGCCTGACCGGCAGGAAGGGCGATTTCCAGCTGACCAAGCGCCTGTACACGCTCGGCAACTACGCCCGCTTCGTGCGCCCGGGCTGGGTGCGCATCGGCATCGACGGCAGCGTGGCGGGCGCCCTGGTGACGGCCTTCAGGAACCCGGCGACCGGCGACTTCGCGATCGTGGTCGTCAACTCCGGCAGTGCCGCGTCGCGCACGTTCTCGATCGCTGGCGCCACGGGTTCGAGCGTGTCGGCCTACGTCACGGCCGATACCGCGCTGGGTCCCATCGGCACCGATGGCAACCTCTCGCTCGGGTCCTCGTCGCAGCAGGTGCCGGCGTCGATCACGATGGCCCAGGGCCGCTTCACCGCGCCGGTGCCGCACGGCATCGTCACCTTCGTCGGGACGGCCCACTGATGGCCGGGTTCGTCCGACCGTGGATGCTGCTGCCCCTGGTGCTGACCGCGTGCGGCGGCGGTTCGGCCGGGGCAGACTCGCCTGCGCCGGCGCCGGCGCCTGCACCGGCGCCCGCGCCGGCACCCGCACCTGCGCCCGCGCCCGCGCCCGCACCCGCGCCTGCGCCTGCGCCCGCACCGGCACCGGCACCGGCACCTGCGCCCGCACCCGCACCCGGACCCGCACCCGCACCGGCACCGGCACCATGCGCCCTGCCGACGACCTTCTCATGGACGTCGACGCAGCCCCTCATCGCCCCGCAGTCGGCCGACTTCGTGTCCATCAAGGATCCGACGATCGTCCGCTACAACAACCTGTACCACGTCTTTGCCACGGTGTTCGACACGTCGCGCAACGCCTGGAGCGCGGTGTACCTCAACTTCGCCGACTTCCCGCAAGCGGCCAGCGCGGTGCAGGTGCCGCTGGCCCGCAAGCCGGTCGGCGACGCGGTGGCGCCCCAGGTCTTCTACTTCCGGCCGCACCACAAGTGGTACCTCATCTCGCAATGGGGGGCCAAGTACTCGACCAATGCGGACATCGCCAACCCGGACGGCTGGACGGCACCCGAGCCGCTGCTCAGCGGCGGCCCACCCAACGCGATCGACTACTGGGTCATCTGCGACAGCGCGTACTGCCACCTGTTCTTCTCCGCCGACGACGGCAAGCTCTATCGGTCCAAGACCCCGATCGGCGACTTCCCGCACTTCTCCGGCTACGAAACGGTGATGTCCGAGCCGATGCCGGGCCGGCTGTTCGAGGCGAGCAACGTGTACAAGGTGGAAGGCCGCAACCAGTACCTGCTGCTGGTCGAGGCCTACGGCCCACGCTATTTCCGCTCCTGGACGGCGACGAGCCTGGACGGTCCCTGGACGCCACTGGCGGACCAGCCATCGGCGCCGTTCGCGGGCCAGGCCAACGTCTCGTTCGACGGCGCCGCGTGGACGCACGACATCAGCCACGGCGAGATGATCCGCGCCGGCTACGACGAGACGCTGGCGATCGACGCGTGCAACATGCAGTACCCCTACCAGGGCGTCGACCCGGCCTCGACCGCGACGTACGACCACCTGCCGTACCGTCTCGGACTGCTGCGTCGACGCTGATCGTCGTCAGTGGCCGACGTCGCCGGTCTCGCCCGGCGCCGGCCTGGGGTGATGCGCCGACGACCGCGCCGTCGACGACTTCGCGTAGGCGCGCGAGGCGGGAATGCACAGGTCCACCTCGACGCCGGCGTCCGTGCGGCTGCGCACCGCCAGGACGCCGCCGACGACCTCGGCGCGCTCGCGCATGCCGCTGAGCCCGAAGTGCCCCGCCTTGCTGCCGGCATCGATCACCGCCGGATCCATGCCCTTGCCATCGTCCCGCACGCGCAGCCGGAACTCGCGCACGTCGTAGTTGATCGCGACCTCGACCCGCGCCGCATCGGCGTGGCGGAACGCGTTGCGCAGCGCCTCGGCGGCGATGCGGAACGTCTCGTCGCGCACGATCGGATGCAGCGCCTGCGCGCGGCCCTGCACGTCGATGCGGGCGGTCGTCGCATGGCCGTTCTCGCTCGCGAGGTCCTCGGCAAGCGCGCGCAAGGAGGCGGCCAGGCTGTTGGTCTCCTGTGTCGAGGCGCGCAGGCCCTGCACGGTGTCGCGGCCTTCGGTGATGGCCTCGGCGACCTGGTCGATGGCGCCCGAAAGAATCTGCCGCGATTCCTGTGGCCGGTCGGGCAGCAGGTTGAACGCGGCCTGGAACTGCAGCAGCAGGCCATGGAAGCGCTGCAGCAGCGTGTCGTGCAGGTCGCGCGCGATGCGCGTGCGCTCGGCCACGCGCGCCTCCAGCGTCGCCTCGAACTCGCGTTGCAGCCGACGGATGCGCATGCGCAGCCGCAGGTGGAACACGATCCATGCGAGCGCGAGCACGGCGGCCGCGCAGGCCGCGCGGAACCACGTCGTCTGGTAGAACGCCGGCAGGATGGAGAAATCCAGCTGGGCGCCGTCCTCGTTCCACACGCCGCTGTTGTTGGCGGCCTTCACGCGGAACCGGTAGCGGCCCGGCGGCAGGTTGGTGTAGGTGACCAGGCGCCGGTCGACGGCCTCCTGCCAGTCGTTGTCATGCCCTTCGAGCCGGTAGCGGAAGCGGACGCTGGGGGGGTCGGCGAGGCTCAGCGCCGAGAACTCGATCGCGAGGTCGCGCACGAGCGGGGGCAAGCTCAGGCCATCCTTGGCAGCGTAGGTGCGGTGGTCGGCGACGAGCGACTCCACGTGCACCGGCGGCGGCACCGCATTGGACGGGATGTGGTCGGGGTCGATCCACATGAGCTCGGCGCCGGCGATGAACCAGACCTTGCCGTCAGCGGCCTGCGTGATCGGCGGGCTGTAGTAGCCCTCCGCCGTGGCCACGGGCGGCACGCCGTCCGTGCCGTTCCACAGCTTGGCCGCCACAGGCCGGCGTGGGTCGGCGATCCAGGCGGCCAGGTCCTCGCGCGGCACGCGCACGAGGCCGCAGTTCGCGTACATCCACATCGACCCGCTGGCGTCGATCATCGACCAGTGCACCTGGTCGCAGGGCAGCCCGTTGGCGGACGACAGCAGGTTCATGCGCCCGTCCTGGATGCGCGCGATGCCGTGCCCGTCGGTACCGGCCCACATCGCCCCGTCCGCCTCGAGCCGCAGCCCCGTGACGCGCACCGAGCCCGGACCGTGCGACGTCAGGTAGCGCTCCTCGATCCGGCCGTTCCTGTAGAACAGCACGCCCTCGCGGTCCCAGAACGACAGCCACAGCCCGCCGCGATCGGCGACGACCGCCTGGGCATGGTTCTCGTGCAGGAACGTGGACCAGGGCGCGATGTCGGCCAGCCGGCCCTGGTGCAGGTGGACGAGGCCCTTGTTGCCGGCCGCCCAGAGGTTGCCCGACGCGTCCCCCGTGATCGCGTAGATCTCGGTGCCGGGCCCGCTGTCTGCCGCCACGAAGCGGTTCGCCGCGAAATAGGCGAGGCCGCGGGCCGTGCCCACCCAGTGGCGGCCTTGCGCGTCCTGGTACTGCGCCTGCACATGCGAGTCCGGCAACCCGTCGCGCTGGCGGTACACGACGAGATGGCCATCCTTCCAGCGCGCCAGCCCGTCGTTGGTCGCCGCCCAGAGGCTGCCGTCGGGAGTGCCGAGGACCGATTTGGTGATGTCGTCCGGCACGCCCTGGCGCGTGGACACGGTGGTGATCGGCAGCCTGCGGAACCGATCCACGCCTTTCTCGCTGCCGTACCAGACGTTGCCTTCCCGGTCCTCGAACAGGCTGCAGGAGATGTTGCCGGTCAATCCGTCGGCGCGCGTGAACGCGTCGGTCCGGCCTTCCTTCACGTGGATCAGGCCCCGGCTGTCCGTGCCGATCCAGAGCCCGCCGTCGCGGTCGCGCAGCAGTTTGTTGGACCGGACCTCGCCGTCGGAAAGCCACGCGCCGGGCTTGTCGATGGCGGGGATCGGGTAGGCAACGAGCCGGTCGCCGTCCAGCTGCCGCAGCCCGCCGCCGGCGATGCCCACGAGCAGTCGTCCGTCGTTCGTCGTGGTGAGGTCGCCCACGCGCAGGCCGGACAGGTCGTGGCGCCGCGGCGCGCCGGGTTGCCAGCGCCAGACGCCGGAGTCGGCGCCGACCCACAGGGCGCCCGCGGAGTCGGTCCCCAGGCTCCACACGAACGCGCCGAAGCCTCCGTCCGGTGCGGTGCACTGCACCTTGGCGCCGCGCACCGCGCACAGGCGCCCGGGGTCGCCGTACAGACCGGCCCAGATCGTGCCGTCGCGATCCTCGCGCAGGGAGCTCACGAACTTGCCGCGCAGCGCCGGGTAGCGCGTGAGCTTGTGCCCGTCCCAGCTGAGCAGGTCGTAGAAGGTCCCGATCCACAGCGTGCCGTCGCGCGCCACGAGCAAGGCATTGGGCGGGGAGTCCATCACCACGTCGCCCGGCGGTTGCCACTTCACGAAGCGCACGCCGTCGAACCGGAACAGCCCGTACGAGCCGCCGATCCACAGGTAGCCGTCGGGCGTCTGCGCGATCGCGAAGATCAGCCCCATGTTGATGCTGTTGCGGGGCCACGCGGTGTGCGCGTACTGGGCGATCTGCACCGGCCGCTCGGCGGCGGGCGCGGGCCACGGCCAGAGCAGCGCGGCTGCCAGGGTCATGCAGGCGATCCACCCACTTCGAAGACGGCTCGATGGCTGGGTCACGCACGCTCCTCCTTCGCTCGTCCACGCCGGGGCAGGCCGCCAGCGTACCGCGAAATCGCCTGCGAGCCGGGGCCGTGCGACAGGGTGCTACAGTGCGCCCCGTTGCCGCCTCCCGACAGCAGCGCCGAAATCCAAGCCTCGTGGCAACCTCCAAGACCAACCCGCCGTCCACGTCCCCGCCCAAGCGCCGGCGTGGGGGCACGGCGCCCACGCTGGTCGACGTCGCGCGCGCGGCGGGCGTGTCGGAAATGGCGGCCTCGTCCGCGCTCAACGGCGGGCGCCGGGGCTCCGCCCGGGTGTCGGTCGAGACGCGCGAGCGCGTGCTGGCAGCGGCCGAGAAGCTGCACTACCGGCCCAACGCCACGGCGCGCGCGCTCGCCAGCCAGCGCACCAACGCGATCGGCTTCGTCGCCAACTTCCTGGGCGAGGAGCCGAACCTCTACTTCCTCGAGGTGTTCAGCGGCGTGATCCAGGGCGCTGCCCAGGCGGGGCAGACCGCGGCCGTGTTCACCCTGGGCGACTGGTCCGAGGCCGCGGCCCGCATCCCCGGCTTCTGCGACGGGCGCGTCGACGGCCTGATCCTGCTGGGCCCGCGCCTGAAGGGCGACTACCGGGCCTGGTGGCCGAAGCACACGCCGCTGGTGTCGGTGCACGCCGACCCCGGTGTCGACGGGATGGTCAACATCGAGGCGGACGACGAGGCGGGTGCCTTCGCGATGGTCAGCCACATGATCGCCCTGGGCCATCGCCGCATCCTGCACGTCGCCGGCCCCGCGGGCATGGCGGGCGCGGATCGACGCGTCGACGGCTACCTGCGCGCCCACGCCGCGGCCGGGCTGAAGCCGGCGCCCGGCCACGTCGTGCGGGCGGCCCTGGGCGCGGACGGCGGCCGCGAGGCGATGCGGCAATGGCTGACACGGCGGCGCGGACGCCCGTATCCGGACGCGGTGTTCGGCTTCAACGACGCCGTCGCCATCGGCAGCGCGGAGACGCTGCGCTCGCGCGGGCTACGCGTGCCCGAGGACATCTCCGTGGCCGGCTACGACCACAACCTGATGGCCCGCGCGGTGCAATTGAGCACCGTCCGCCAGCCGTTGCACGAGATGGGACGGCTGGCCGTCGAGGTGCTGGTGCGACGCATCGACGCGCTTCGCCAGGGCGTGCCCGACAAGCAGCCGTCCACCATCGTGCTGCCCACCGAACTCATCGCCGGCTCGACGCTGGGACGCCCGCCGGCGAGCGCGCTGACGATCGCCTGAAACCGGCGGGCGCGCGCGATCGGCGCGGGGGTAGGTGTTTTCCTGCAAACCATTTATTCGGTGACCGAACTATTATGCGACGCATATGATTTAGCGCCAAATCAGCGCGAGAAAGCTTTCCCATGGTCGATCAACGTCTCGTTCTCCGGCTCGTGCTGGCCCTCGGCCGGCTCGGCGCCTTCCTGCGTGGCGCGGGGCGCTGCGCGTTCGCTGCGCTGGCCGCCGCGCTCCTGTTGCCCGCGTCGCCGTCTTTCGCGCACGAGACCCTGAAACTCGACGCGCCCAAGCCGCTGCTCGCGATGACGCCGCCGATGGGCTGGAACTCGTGGAACAAGTTCGGCTGCAACATCAACGAAGCGCTGGTGCGCCAGCAGGCCGACGCCATGGTGGCCTCGGGCATGAAGGCGGCCGGCTACCAATACATCGTCATCGACGACTGCTGGCAGAAGAGCCGCGACGAGGACGGCAACATCGTCGCCGACCCCGAGCGCTTTCCCGGCGGCATCAAGGCGCTGGCCGACGACCTGCACGCCAAGGGCCTGAAGTTCGGCCTGTACTCCGATGCCGGCTCGCTCACCTGCGGCGGCCGCCCGGGCAGCGCGGGGCACGAGTTCCAGGACGCGCGCCAATACGCCAGGTGGGGCGTCGACTACCTGAAGTACGACTGGTGCTCCACCGGCCCGCGCAACGCCGAGGCGGCCTACACCATCATGGCCAAGGCGCTGCGCGAATCGGGGCGCGACATCGTGCTGTCGATCTGCGAATGGGGCGACAACCACCCCGAGCGCTGGGCGGCACCCATCGGCCACCTCTGGCGCACCACGGGCGACATCTTCGACGGCTGGAAGGGCACGAAGGACTGGTCGCACGGCATGACCGACATCCTCGATTTCCAGGTGCAGCGCTGGCGCGACTCCGGGCCCAATGCCTGGAACGACCCCGACATGCTGGAGGTCGGCAACGGCGGCATGACCACCACCGAGTACGAATCGCACTTCTCGCTCTGGGCGATGCTGGCGGCGCCGCTGATCGCCGGCAACGACCTTCCCTCGATGAGCGCCGACACGCGCCGGATCCTCACCAACGCCGACGTCATCGCGGTGGACCAGGACGCCCTCGGCGTGCAGGCGCGGCGCGTGTGGAAGCAGGGCGATCTCGAGATCTGGGCGCGGCCGCTGAAGGGGGGCGAGCAGGCCGTGGTGCTGTTCAACCGCGGCGCGGCGCCGGCCGGCATGGCGGTCGACTGGGACCTGCTGAACCTGCCCGCCGCGCTGCGGGCCGACGTGAAGGACCTGTGGAGCAAGAAGGTGACGCGCAAGGTGCACGGCAGCTATGGCGCCACGGTGGCCGCCCATGGCGTGGTCATGATCCGCATCACGCCGGCGCTGCCGGCAGCCTGAAGCGCGCGGGACGTCGATGATGCACAAGCCCTCGCTCCTGCTCGCCTGCGCCCTGGCGGCCGTCGCGGCCACTTCGGCGCACGCCGCGGCCCTGGCGGTCGCGTCGCCGGACGGCCGCACCACCTTGCTGGTCGCCAACGACGGCGCGACGTTCAGCGTCACGCGGCGCAGCGAGACGCTGATCGCCGCATCGCCCCTCGGGCTGGAGCCGGACGGCGCGCCGGCGTTCGGGCCGTTGAAGCTCGAGTCGCGCTCGGACCAGGCCGTCGACCAGACGATCCCGCTGATCGCCACCAAGGCCGCGGTCGCGCGCGACCACTACCGCGGTGCGACCTTCGCCTTCCGGGAAGCGGGCGGGGGCCGGCGTCTCCTGATCGATGCGCGGGCCTACGACGAAGGCGTCGCGTTCCGCTACCGGCTCGACGGACCGGGCCCCGTGAGCCTGCGTGGCGAGCGGACCGCGTTCGTGCCCGCGGGCGACGCGTCGTGCCTCGTCTCGCCCGTGGACGCGGCGCACGAGGTCACGTTCGAGCGCCTGCGCGTGTCGCAGCTGAAGGAGGGCGCGGCCTACGACGTGCCGCTCGCCTGCGCGACGCCGTCGGGCCGCACGCACTACGCCATCACGCAGGCGAACCTGCGCGACTACGCCGGCGCGTCGCTGCGGCGGCAGGGCGACGCGCTGCGCGTGCACCTGTCGACCGTGCCGGGGCGCGAAGGCGCGGCCGTCGTCTCGGCGAGCGGCCTCACGACGGCCTGGCGCGTCGTCATGACGGGCGATCGTGCCGGCGACCTCATCGAGTCGACGCTGGTCGGCAACCTCAATCCGGCGCCGCAAGGCGATTTCGCGTGGGTCAAGCCGGGCAAGTCGGCGTGGGACTGGTGGTCGGGGCCGCTGGAAGGCGTCAAGCCCGACATGGCGACCTACAAGCGCTTCATCGACTTCGCGGCCGAGTCCGGCTTTGCCTACTACCTGATGGACGCGGGCTGGTCGTGGGGCGCGAGTCCGTGCTGCGACGCGCGGCCCACCACCGATGTCGCGCGGGCAGCCGATGGCATCGACATGCCGGCGCTGGCGCGCTACGCCGCGGGCAAGGGCGTCGGCCTGTTGCTGTGGGTGCACTGGCAGCACCTGGCGCCGCGCATGGACGAGGTGCTCGACACCTACGCCCGCTGGGGCATCCAGGGCGTCAAGGTCGATTTCATGAACCGCGACGACCAGGAGATGGTGGCGTTCTACGAGCGCGTGGCCGCGGCCACGGCGCAGCGCCACCTGCTGCTGGACCTGCATGGCGCGTTCGTGCCGGCCGGGCTGCAGCGCACGTACCCCAACTTCATCACGCAGGAGGGTGTGCAGGGCGCCGAGTGGAACAAGATGGATCGCCGCATCACCCCCCGGCACAACCTGATGCTGCCCTACACGCGCATGCTCGCGGGTCCGATGGACTACACCCCCGGGGGTTTCCGCAACGTGACGCCTCAGGCCTTCCAGGTCCGCGCCGTGCTGCCGCAGACCCAGACGACGCGCGGCCAGGCGCTGGCCATGTACGTCGTGTACGACAGCCCGCTGCAGATGGTCTCGGACGACCCCGATGCCTATCGCGACGGGCTGGGCCTGGACTTCATCCGTCGCGTGCCGACGGCGTGGGACGAGACGCGGTTCATCCAGGGCGAACCGGGCCGCGACATCGTGCTGGCGCGGCGCCAGGGGCGTGCCTGGTACGTGGGCGCGATGGCCGCCGACGAGGCGCAGTCCGAGCGCGTGCCGCTGCGCTTTCTCCCGCCGGGGAAATTCCGCGCCACCGTCTGGCAGGACGGCGACGCGCCGGCCGTGGTCACGCGGCGCGAGTTCACCGTCTCGCGCGGCGACGTCCTGTCACTGAAGCTGGCCGCGGCCGGCGGCGCGGCGGTGATCCTCGAACCGGCGCCCTGAAGGAGCGAATCGCCTGCGCGGTCCGGGGCATCGACAGGACTGGGGGCCGCAAGGCCCGCTCGCGGCAAGAGTGGCCATCGAGGCGACCGCCGCGTCGAGACTCACACGGAGACAAGCTCGTGAGACGGACGTTCCTGCGGTCGACCAAGACCGCGTTCCCGGCCGCAGCGCCGATGGCGCACGCGGCCGCGCATCGCGCGGGCGAACGCGCATGACGCAGGCGAGCCGCCGCGACGTGCTGCGCGCGTTCGCGATCCTGTCCTGCCTGGGCGGCACCGCGCTGGCGGCGCCGCTGCGCACCGCCGCGCCGTCCGGCGTGCTGCAGCCATTCCCGCTGCAGGACGTGCGCCTGCTCGACGGCCCCTGGCGACGTGCCCAGGCCCTGGGCGGCCGCTACCTGCTGTCGCTGGACGCCGACCGCCTGCTGCACAACTTCCGCGTCAACGCGGGCCTGCCGCCGAAGGCGCCGGTGTACGGCGGCTGGGAGTCGCAGCAGCCGTGGATCGACATCCGCTGCCACGGCCACACGCTCGGCCACTACCTCAGCGCCTGCGCGATGATGGCCGCAGCCACCGGCGAGCCCGCGTTCCAGCGCCGCGTGGACGACATCGTCGGCGAGCTGGCCCGATGCCAGGAGGCCGGCGGCAAGGGCCTCGTCTGCGCCTTCCCGGACGGCGACGCCCCGCTGCGCGACAGCCTGGCCGGGCGCCCGTTCGCCGGCGTCCCCTGGTACACGATGCACAAGGTCATGGCCGGCCTGCGCGACGCGCACGTGCATGCCGCCCGCGCGGACGCACTGAAGGTGCTGCGCGGCATCGCCGGATGGATCGACGATGCGGCCCGCGGTTGCGATGACGAGCGCTTCCAGCGCCTGCTGGACGTCGAGCATGGCGGCATGAACGAAGTGCTCGCCGACCTGCACGCGCTGACCGGCGAAGCGCGCTGGCTGGCCCTGGCCAGGCGCTTCTGCCACGAGGCCGTGCTGGGCCCGCTCGCCGAGGGCCGGGACACCCTGGACGACCTGCACGCGAACACCCAGATCCCCAAGGTGGTGGGCTTCGCGCGGCTGCACGAGCTGACCGGCGAGCCGCGCTACGGCCGCGCGGCCAGCTACTTCTGGGGCCGCGTGGCCGGCCCGCGGGCCTTCGCCACCGGCGGCCACGGCGACTGGGAGCACTTCTTTGCCGCCAGCCAGGTGCGCCAGCACCTCGGCTCGGCCAAGACGATGGAGACCTGCGGCACGCACAACATGCTCAAGCTGACGCGCGCGCTGCTGCTGCACGACCCGCAGGCGTCGCACGCGGACTGGTACGAGCGCGCGCTGGTCAACGGCATCCTCGCGTCCCAGGATCCGGACACGGGCATGGTCACCTACTTCCAGCCGCTGCGGCCCGGATACCCCAAGCTGTATTGCACGCCGGAGCATTCGTTCTGGTGCTGCACCGGCACCGGCATGGAAAACCATGCGAAGTACGGCGACTCGATCTGGTTCCGGGACGGCGACGTGCTCACCCTGAACCAGTTCATCGCGTCGGAGCTGGCGTGGCGCGAGCGCGGCCTGCGCCTGCGGCAGGACACCGCCTTTCCCGACGGCGCGCACTCGCGCATCGTCGTGAACGCGCAGGCGCCGACCCGCTTCACGCTGCGGCTGCGCCACCCCGCGTGGTGTCGCGCGATGACGGTCCGGATCAACGGCAAGGACGTGCGCGAAAGCGTCGAGCCGGGCCGCTGGTTCGACGTGTCCCGGCGCTGGCGCGACGGCGACACCGTGGACATCGCGCTGCCCATGCACCTGCACCTGGCCCCGCTGCCGGCGGCGCCAGACGTCGCGGCCGTGATGTTCGGCCCGCTCGTGCTCGCCGCCCGCATGGGCCGCGACGGCATGGCCCCGGGAGCCGACCTGATCGTCAACGAGCGCACCTACGGCGACGTGCTCGCGCTGGCCGACACCCCGCCGCTGCCCCGCCTGCCGCTGGCCGGCCGATCGCTGGGCGAGGTGGTGCGGCCGACGGACGCGCCGTTCACCTTCCGCGTCGGCGCCGACGCGACCGGCGGCCGCGAACTCGAACTCATCCCCTATCACCGGATCACGCATGAGCGATACGCACTCTACTGGCAGCTCGCCTGAACAGGCCGGCCGTCGACACTTCGTGCGGGCCGCCGTGGCAGGCGGCCTGGCGGCGATGACCGGCGTGCGCGGCATCGCGGCGCCGGGCGAGCCGGCGGCGTCCCTCGACGCCACCGAGCCCGACTTGCCGTTCCACGCCTGGGCGCCGACGCCGACCATGGGCTGGAACAGCTGGGACGCCTTCGGCGCCAGCGTCACCGAAGCCGAGTACCTGCACAACGCGCGCATCCTCGCCGAGCGCTTCCTGCGCTTCGGCTACGACCTGGCCACCGTCGACATCCAGTGGTACGAGCCCGGCGCCACGTCGTCGTGGTATCGCCCGTTCGCGCCCTTGGTGCTCGACGCGGGGGGCCGCCCCCAGCCCGCGCCCAACCGGTTCCCGAGCGCCGCGCCCGGCCTCGGTTTCGCGCCTCTGGCCGCGCAGGTGCATCGCCTGGGCCTGCGCTTCGGCGTGCACCTGATGCGCGGCATCCCGCGCCAGGCGGTGGGCCTGGAGCTGCCCATCGCCGGCAGCCGGTGGCGCTGCCACGAGGTTGCCAACCCTCGCTCGACCTGCGCCTGGAACACCGACATGTGTGGCGTCGACGTCGACCATCCCGGCGCCTTCGACTGGTACCGCGCGTGGTTCGCCCAGCTCGCCGAATGGGGCGTGGACTTCGTCAAGGTCGACGACATCGCCGCGCCGAACTACCAGGCGCGCGAGGTCGAGCTGATCCGGCGCGCCATCGATGCGACCGGCCGCAAGATCGTGCTGAGCCTGTCGCCGGGGCCGGCGCCGCTGGCGCAAGGCGCCCACCTGCAGACGCACGCCAACCAATGGCGGGTGTGCGACGACTTCTGGGACACGTGGCCCCAGTTGCGCGACAACCTCGCCAACCTCGTGAAGTGGGCGCCTTATGCCCGTGCCGGGGCGTGGCCCGACGCCGACATGCTGCCGGTCGGAAAGATCGGCCTGCGCAACTTCGATGGCGACGGCCACGGCGAACGCGACACGCGCTTCACGCGCGACGAACAGCGGCTGATGCTCACGGCGTGGACGTGCGCGCGCAGCCCGCTGATCCTCGGCGCCGACCTGCGCCGGCTCGACGACTGGACATTCGGACTCCTGACCAATCCCGAAGTGCTGGCGCTGCTGCGCGTGCCCGGCACCCGCGAGTGGCACAGCACGCCGCAGGGGCACGGGTTCACCTGCAGCGGCTCCGAGGGCACCTGGGCCGCCTGGCTCAACACCGGCGATGCCGCCTGGCGCGTGCGCCTGCCCGATGGCACGCCCGACGCGCGGCGCGACTGCTGGTCGCGCGCCGACCTGCCTGCGGGCACCCGCACGCTCGTCGTGCCGCCGCACGGCACCCGGCTGGTGCGTTGCCGATGAACCGGAACGTCGAGATGCAACGCCGCCACTTCGTCGGACTGATGGCCAGCTCCTGCGCCGGCACGCTGGTCGCGCCGGCGGAGGCTTCGTCAGGCCTGCCGTCCGCGCTGGACGCCGCCGGCCAGATGCGGGCCGTGCCCATGAACGCCAAGCCCGGCGGCTTCGCGTGGACGCGCGTGGCCGAAGGCGTGCAGTTCACGGTCGGCGGCCTGACCAAGGCCGTGCTGTTCTACGGCCCGGGCCTGGTGCGGGTCACGGCCCACCTGGGCAGCGTCCACACCACGCAGCCCAGCCTGGTCGTGGTGGGCAAGCCGCAGGCGGTCGCCCTGCAGGTCAGCGAGCACGGCGACACCCTCGTCATCGCGGGCCCCGCCGTCCGCGTGACGGTGGACAAGCGCAGCGGCGCGCTCGCGTTCTTCGGCGCCGACCGACAGCTGCTGACCCGCGAGCGCGAACGCGCGCCGACCGAGCTCACGCGCGTCCAGATCGCCGGCGAACCCAGCTACGCGCTCGCGCAGGCGTTCACGCTGGCGCCCGACGAATCGCTCTACGGCCTGGGCCAGTACAACGAGCCGTACATGGACTACCGCGGCCGCGACGTGCTGATGGTGCAGACCAACATCGGGATCGTGGTGCCGTTCATGATCTCCGCGCGGCGCTGGGGCCTGCTGTGGGACGTGTACTCGAAGATGAGCTTCAGCGACCGGCCCGAGGACGCGACGTTCCGCGCCGAGAGCGCCCCTGCCGGCGTCGACTACTACCTGGTGGCCGGCGGCACCATGGACGGCGTGATCGGTGGCTACCGCGCGCTCACCGGCGCCGCGCCGATGGTTCCGCTGGCCGCCTTCGGCCTGTTCATGAGCAAGGAGCGCTACACGACGCAGCAGCTGCTGCTGGACGTGGTGCGGCGCTTCCGGGCCGATGGCTTTCCGCTCGACTACATCGTGCAGGACTGGCAGTACTGGGGCGGCCAGAAGGACGGCGAGTGGGACGGCCGGTGGAGCGGCATGGTCTGGGATCCGGAACGCTTTCCGGACCCGGCCGCGATGACGCGCGAGCTCCACGGGCCGCTGCACGCGAGGCTGATGGTCTCGATCTGGCCGTCCGTCGGCAACGACACCGCGCTCGCGCGCGAGCTCGATGCCCAGGGCCTGCGCTTCGAGCCGCTGCACTGGATCTCCAGGCGCGCCCGCATCTACGACGCCTTCAGCGAGGCGGGGCGCCGCATCTACTTCAAGCATGTCAAGAAGGGCCTGCTGGACGTCGGCGTCGACGCGCTGTGGATGGACGGCACCGAAGTCGAGGTGGGCGGGGCGGCCCACGACCCGGCCGAGGTCGAGGCCGACATCAAGCGCCTGGGACGCAATGCGCTGGGCGACTTCGCGCGCTACCTGAACGTCTACAGCCTGGTGACCACGCAGGGGGTCTACGAAGGCCAGCGCGCCAACCGTGACCCGGCGGCCCGTCGCGTCCTGACGCTCACGCGGTCCGCCTGGGCGGGCCAGCAGCGCTATGCCGCGCTGCCGTGGTCTGGCGACACCACGGCCACCTGGGCCACGCTGCGCGCGCAGATCGCCGGCGGCCTGAACGTGTCCATGGCCGGCCTGCCGTACTGGACGCAGGACACGGGCGGCTTCTTCGTCGACCACCAGGGCGGCGAACACAACCCCGCCTACCGCGAGCTCTACGCGCGCTGGAACCAGTTCGGCATCTTCAATCCCGTCTACCGGATCCACGGCACCTCGATCGAACGCGAACCCTACCGGTTCCGCACGCTCGATCCGGCGCTGTACGGATCGCTGCGCCGCGCCGCGCAGCTGCGCTACCGGCTGCTGCCCTACCTCTACGGCCTGGCCTGGCGCAGCACGCGCGAAGGCTACGTCATGATGCGCGGCCTTGCGATGGACTTCCCCGACCAGGCCGCGCTGCGCAAGGTGGACGACACGTACATGTTCGGCCCGGCGTTCCTGGTGCAGCCGATCACGCGGCCGATGTTCAACGCGGTGCTGCCGCCGCCGGCCACCGTGCCGCCCAGCCAACTGCGCACGCCGGACGGCCAGCCGGGCCTGGTGCTGGAGTACTTCGACGGCATGAACTTCGAGCGCCTCGCCAGCCGCACCGTCGACACGGTCATCGAACACCGCTGGCCGGATCCGCCGCTGGGCAGCGTGCCGCCCGGGCTGTCCGGCCTCGAGCATTTCTCCGCGCGCTGGACCGGCGAGCTCGTCGCGGCCGAAAGCGGCGAGCACGAGATCGGCCTGGAGGGCGACGATGGCTTCCGGCTCTGGCTGGACGGTCGGCTCGTCGTGGAGGACTGGCAGGACGGCGCGCCGCGCCTGCGCAGCCACCGCGTCACCTTGGCCAAGGGCCAGTCGCTCGCGCTGCGGATCGACTTCTACCAGGACGGGCACGGCCGCCTGCTGCGCCTCGTCTGGCGCACGCCCAGCCAGCTGGGCGAGCTCGCCGAACTGCAAGGCAAGCTGGACCAGCGCCAGGCGACGCTGCTGCCGGCCGGCTGCGACTGGTACGACTTCTGGACCGGCCAGCGCCACGCCGGTGGCCGCAGCGTCATGCGCAGCTATCGGCTGGACGAGTTCCCGCTGTTCGTGCGGGCCGGCGCCATCGTGCCGATGGGGCCGGCCGTCCAATACGTCGACGAGCATCCCGACGCCCCATGGGAGATCCGTCTCCATCCCGGGGCCGACGGCCAGTTCACCCTGTACGAGGATGATGGGCAGACCTATGCCTACGAGCGCGGCGAGCGCGCCACCATCGACCTGCGCTGGCACGACGCCAGCCGCACGCTTCACGTGGGCGCCCGCCAGGGGCGTTACCCCGGCATGGTGATGCAACGCGAGCTGCGCGTCCTCCTGCCGGCGCCCGATGGCGAGGTCCAGCTCGCGGCCACGGTGCGCCATGCGGGCCGTGCGCTGGCGGTGCGCGTCCCCCACCCGAAACGACCCGACACCCCACCCCAACCGAAATGAAGACGATGCCCTTCCTGAAAAAGACTGCCATCCCCCTGCTGCTGGCCCTGGCGGCCGCGTCCGCTCAGGCCGAGGTCCACCTGTCCGAGGTGTTCGGCGAGCACATGGTGCTTCAGCGCGACCGCCCCCTGAACGTCTGGGGCCGCGCGACGCCCGGACAGACGCTGACCGTGGAGCTGGGCAGCCGCCAGGCCCGCGCGCGCGTGGGCGCCGACGGCCGCTGGCGCGTGCAGCTGGCCGCGTTGCCGGCGGGCGGCCCGCATCGCCTGCGCGTCAGCGGCGACGGGACCGTCGAGCTCACCGACGTGCTGATCGGCGACGTCTGGCTGCTGGGCGGCCAGTCCAACATGGAATTCACGCTGGGCGCCACCGACACCGGGCCGCAGGAGGTCGCGGCGCCGCAGGACCCGCAGGTGCGCCAGCTGCGCGTGCCCCTGCGCGCGAGCGTGCTGCCCGAAGCGGAGATCGCGCCCGCGCCGTGGGTCGTGTCGGAGCCCGGCAAGGTCGGGGACTTCAGCGCCATCGGCTACCACTTCGCGCGCCAGATGCGGGCCGTGCAGGGCGTGCCGATCGGCCTGATCGACACCGCCTGGGGCGGCTCCATGCTCGAGACCTGGGTGCGGCGCGACGCCGCGTTGGCCGATCCCGACCTGGCTCCCGCGGTGCGCGCCCTTCCGCCCGACCTGTCGGTCCTGGTCGCCGCCACGCGCCAGCGCGTGCTCGACCGCGTGGCCGCGTGGCAGCCGGGCCTGCCGCTGGACGGGGTCGACGCCTCGCAGTGGTCGAGCGCCGGCGACATCGACGGCCAGTGGCCCACCCTGGAAGCGCCGAAGCTCTGGGAATCGCAGGGCCTGGACGAGCTGGACGGCGTGGTGTGGCTCCGCAAGAAGGTGCAATTGACCGCGGCCCAGGCGGCCGGCGCCGCCGAGTTGCACCTGGCCAAGGTCGATGATTGCGACGAGGTGTGGGTCAACGGCCGGCGCGTGGGCGGCCAGTGCGGCTACGAGCAGCTGCGTCACTACAGCCTGCCGGCCGGGGTGCTGCGTGCGGGCGCGAACTGGATCGCCGTGCGCGTGACCGACACGGGTGGCGGCGGCGGCATCTACGGCGAGCCAGGCACGTTGCGCCTGGACACCGCGGCCGGTGCCGTCTCGCTTGCCGGTGCCTGGCGGGCGCGCGTCGAGCAGGTCCAGGTCGCGGCGGGGCCGAGCGCCAACGTCGCGCCCACGCTGGCCCACAACGGCCTGATCGCGCCGCTGCACGGCCTGTCCGTGCGCGGCGTGCTGTGGTACCAGGGCGAGACGAATGCCGGTCGCGCGGCCGCGTATGCCGACAGCTTCAAGCGCCTGATCGTCGACTGGCGCGAGCAGTTCGGCGACCCGCGCATGCCGTTCCTCTTCGTGCAGCTCGCGGCCTTCCAGCCGCTGGCCAACAACCGCCCTGGCGCCGGCGGCTGGGCCGAGCTGCGCGCGAGCCAGGCCGCGGCACTGGCGCTGCCGCACACCGGCATGGCCACGGCCATCGACGTGGGCAACGCGGACGACATCCATCCGCGCAACAAGCGCACGCTGGGCCAGCGCCTGGCCGCGCTCGCGCTGCACGACCTGGGACTGCGCGCCGCGCCCGCGACCGGCCCGCAAATGCTCGCCCATGAGGTCAAGGGCGGCGAGCTGCGCCTGCGCTTCGGCGCCACCGCCGGCGGCCTGCGCACCGCGCGCGCCGGCGAATCGCCGCGCGGCTTCTTCCTGGCCGGCGCCGACCAGCGCTGGGTGCCGGCGCAGGCGCGCCTCGAAGGCGACAGCGTCGTGCTGAGCAGCCCGGAGGTCGCGGCGCCATTGGCCGCCCGCTACGCCTGGGTCGACAACCCCGAGGAGGCCAACGTCATCGGCGGCGACGGCCTGCCGCTGGCGCCGCTGCGCACCGACGACTGGCCGCTCGAATCGGCCGGACGGCGCTATCAGCCATGAGCGGCCGCGTGATCCCTCGCCTCGCACCGCTCGCCTTCGCGGCCTTGTCCTGGTCCTGCGTGGCCGCCCCGCCGGCCGTCGAGGTCAACCAGCTCGGGTTCCCGCCCGGCGCGGCCAAGTGGGCGGCGGCGCCGTCGACGGCGGCCGAGTCGTTCACGGTGCGCGATGCGGCATCGGGCCGGGATGTGCTCACCGGCCCGCTGGGCCCGGCCACGCGGTGGGCACCGGCCGCCAGCAGCGTGCGACTGGCCGACCTCTCGGCGCTGGCCCGTCCCGGCACCTATCGCGTGCACGTGGACGGCGCGGCCGATTCGCCGCCCTTCGTGGTCGCCGACGATCCGTACGCCGCACTCACGGCGGGCGCGCTCCGGGCCTACTACTTCAACCGCGCGAGCATCGCCCTCGACCCGCGCTTTGCCGGGACGCAGGCGCGCCCGGCCGGGCATCCGGACACGCACGTCCTGGTGCACGCCAGCGCGGCCAGCGCATCGCGGCCGGAGGGCACGGTCATCAGCAGCCCGCGCGGCTGGTACGACGCGGGCGACTACAACAAGTACATCGTCAATTCCGGCGTCACGATCTACGAGCTGCTCGCCGCCTACGAGCATTTCCCCGGCTTCTTCAAGTCGCTGCCCGTCGGCCTGCCCGAAAGCGGCAACGGCGCGCCGGACATCCTCGACGAGGCGGCCTGGAACCTCGAGTGGATGCTGACGATGCAGGATCCGGCCGATGGCGGGGTCTACCACAAGCTCACCAACAAGCAGTTCGACGGCGTCGTGATGCCGCACGAGGCTCGGGGCGAGCGCTACGTGGTGAGCAAGAGCACCGCGGCCACGCTCGACTTCGCGGCGGTCATGGCGATGGCCAGCCGCGTCTATGCGCCCCATGACAAGGCCTGGCCGGGGATGTCGCGCCGCATGCTGGCCGCCGCGCAGTCGGCCTGGACATGGGCGCAGGCGCATCCGGCCCAGATCTACCAGGAGCCGCCCGACATCCACACGGGCACCTACGCCGACAGCCACGTGGAGGACGAATTCGCGTGGGCCGCGGCGGAGCTCTACATCGCCACGCGCGACGACGGCTACTGGACGGCGATGCACGCCGCGCAGGCGCCCATGGCCGTCCCCGGCTGGGGCGATGTCGGCGGGCTGGCGTGGATCTCGCTGGCGCAGCACCGCTCCGAACTCACGCCCATCGCCGACCGTGCGCTGATCGAGCGGCGCATCCGCGCGCTCTCGGGTGAGCTGCTGGCTGACTGGGAGGCCTCGCCCTACCGGCTGAGCATGCGCGACGCCGATTTCGGCTGGGGCAGCAACGCGCACGCGCTCAATCGCGCGCTGGTGATGATCCAGGGCTACCGCCTCGACGGCGACCGGCGCCTGCTGGACGCCGCGCAGTCCACCCTGGACTACGTGCTGGGCCGCAACCCGCTGGGCATGTCCATGGTGACCGGCTTCGGCGCGAGCTCGCCGCAGCATCCGCATCACCGCCCCTCCATGGCCCGCGGCGACCGCGGCCGGGTGCCAGGCTTCCTGGTGGGGGGGCCCAACCCCGGGCAGCAGGATGCCAAGGGCTGCAAGCACGCCTACGCGTCGTCCGCGCCGGCCCTGTCCTACCTCGACGCGGATTGCGCCTACGCGAGCAACGAGGTGGCGATCAACTGGAACGCGCCGCTCGTCTACGTGTCGGCGGCGCTGGCGGCATTGACCCCGCCCCGGCGCTGACGCTGCACGGCCGCGACTAGAATTTGCCCCCGAGGCATGGGCAGGCCGGGGCGCGGCCTCGCGCGATCGCCATGCCAGCAGCGCGTTCCGGCAAAGAGACAAGCGTCAGACCATGAAACGATTTCCTTGCACTGTCGCGGGTTTGGACGACATCCTGCACGGTGGACTCTTCGAAGGGGGCGTCTACATCCTCGAAGGTCCGCCCGGCGTCGGCAAGACGACCCTGGCCAACCAGATGGCGTACAACCGCGCCGCGGACGGCCTGAAGACGCTCTACGTGACCATGCTCGCCGAATCGCACGCGCGCATGGTGCAGCACATGAGCCACCAGACCTTCTTCAAGCAGTCCGCCGTCAATGCGTCGGTGTTCTACCTGAGCGGGTATCGGGAGCTGGAGAACGAAGGACTCAAGGGGGTGCTGAGCCTCCTGCGCGGTGAACTCGCACGAAGCGGTGCGACGTTCCTGGTCGTGGACGGACTGGTGGTCAGCGCGCCCGGGATCGACGAAGGCGTCCGTCAATTCGTCCACGAGCTGCAAAGCCTGGTCAGCGCGATGGGCTGCACCTGCCTGGTGCTGACGACGGGGCGCGGCAACGCGCTCAGCGCCGAGCAGACCATGGTCGACGGCATCTTCACGTTCGAGGATCGGCTCTTTCGCGGCAAGGCCGAGCGCCTGGTCCAGGTGAGGAAGTTCCGTGGCAGCGAGACCGTGCGCGGACAGCATTCGTTCTGCATCACGAATCGGGGCTTGCACTTTTTCCCGCGGCTGGAAAGCCTGCCGTTGCAGCCCAGGCAACTCCGACCTGGCAATGCGGTGGCCACGGGGCTCCCCGAACTGGACGACGCGCTGGGCGACCAGGGCGTCCGAGCGGGCAGCATCACGCTGGTCACCGGCGAGAGCGGGGTGGGCAAGACGTCCGTGGCCTTGCGCTTCGCGGGCGCGGCATCGAAA
>Ga0209677_100531_pt1 | contig 21223 bp, 24 predicted proteins | sample AraplaCvi_mCL_r2_2_FD_184285 | JGI IMG/M metagenome (GOLD analysis project Ga0209677, IMG submission 184285) | Arabidopsis root microbial communities from North Carolina, USA - plate scrape CL_Cvi_mCL_r2 (SPAdes) (version 2) | ecosystem: Host-associated > Plants > Roots > Endosphere | place: USA... | reverse complement strand
GGACGGATGCTGGAGCTGAGCGCAACACGGTTATGGAATTGAAGTCGGGGCATTATGCTACTTGGCCATGGCTTTTTGCATCACTTCACCCATGACCTCGATCGGGCATTTGAAGTCGAACCGTTTGCGCGGTCGCATGTTCAACTGCAAGGCGATGGCGTCCAGCTCTTCCTGGCTATGTGTCGACAAGTCCGTACCCTTGGGCAGGTACTGGCGGATCAGGCCGTTGATATTCTCGTTGCTACCGCGCTGCCACGGGCTATGCGGGTCGCAGAAGTAGATCGCCACCCCGGTCTGCTGGGTGATCTCGGCGTGCCGCGCCATCTCCCGCCCTTGATCGTAGGTCATGCTCTTGCGTACTGCCAGGGGCATCCGGTTGAGCGCCGCGCTAAACCCCTCCACCGCCGAAGTCGCCGTCGCGTCGCTCATCTTAATCAGCATCAGATAGCCGCTGGTTCGTTCTACCAGCGTACCCACCGCCGAGGCGTTGGCCTTGCCCTTGATCAGATCGCCCTCCCAATGACCAGGCATCAGCCTGTCTTCGATCTCCGGTGGGCGCACATGGATGCTTAGCATCTCGGGAATCTGCCAACGCCGGTCTACACCTCCTGAGCGCGGCCTGCGAGTTGCGTTGCCTTGGCGCAGGCAGAGGATCAACTCCTTGCGCAGTCCTCCTACCGGTAGGGCGTAGATCGCGTTATAGATCGTCTCACGACAAACATAGGCGTCTCTGAGGCTGGGTATCTTCATGTTGCTTGCCGCCTGGGCGTATGGCCTTGCTCGGCCGCGCGCCCCGGTCTTGGCGGGGCACCGCTCGGCCATCGCCGCCTGGGTACACCCCCTCGTAAAGTCGCCCCGCCGCGTGAGCGCGGCATCATTGTACGCAGGCCTGTTCGTCACCGTGTGGCGTGGCTTCTCGAACAGGTGGCGCCGGTCTTCGCAGTGTGTGTACGGCACGTGTCTACCTGGCAGAAAATGATGCTGGAATGTGCACGCCTGTGGCGCCCCTGCGATGTATTCAACCACGCCATTGTTGTTGAGGCGGTGTGACGATAGTCGCTAATCTGAAACCTGCAAATATCCGCCCTGTCCGAGCGATGGCAGTGCTCAATGTGACATTAGTACCTGCCGTGAGGTTGTCAAGGGCGGGGCGTCATTACTGTGCCGTTTTAAGCTCAATAACCAATACTGTGAGAGGGCTATCGCCGAGGACTTCATCGGTGTGCATGTCCTTGCCTTCGTTGTAATCCAGATAAATAGGCTTATTCTTTTCCAACTTAAAATTACGCGGATTGTCTTTGCCCAGGGGCTTATCGGCATACGCTACCCGCAACGTCCCGTTGTCTTTGGGGATTAATACGCGCGGGTGTGCGTGCGTGTGCGGGGGTACGGGGTGATGCGGACAAATAACGGTCGACCATATGTTGTAATCGGCGTTGTCAACCAATGTGTTTTGGTGCGTGCTGCAGTTATCCGCAGCAAACGCAACCATGGGGAATGCGCAGGTCAAAAACAACGTGGCGCTGAGGGCTTTATTCATGTGATGATCTCACCTAGGATGAATTTAATAACGGTGGCGGGCGGTTTATGACGCGTTATACCCATAAAGGGGGGGGCGGCACTGTTCTGCACGATGTGAAAGGTTCGCCTGTGGACCGCGTATGGTTAGGCTTATCGCTCGCGCCGACCCTGAGCACGCTCAGCCCGCCTCACCGTGGCCTCAGGCTACAGGGCTGATGAATACTTTTTCAGGCGCGTTTCAATGTCACTTTTGTGGGCCGTGACGCCCTAAGCGTGGCACGCTTTATTCTGCGCCAAGAGCGCGACGCTTACGGCTGCTCGGCTTGTCTGTCAGGTTGGCTTTTGGGATAAAGCATGAGATAACGGTCTGCATGTTTTTTCGCATCATAACTAAGTTACGTTACTTAGTGATCCTGTACTTACAGCCAAGTTAGCATTGCCTTATAGGATGGGTAGCACGCAAGGCGCGTTCGGAGGCGTGTTTGCTGACTCCTTCCGCTGTGACGCCCCTTCGATTTATTCAACAACGCCGGTTTTTGCATCGATGGTCAAGCCCAGTGAGCGACAGATGATCGGTCGCGCCGACAGCCATTCTGCACCATCGAGCAAGCCGATACGCGGGTCGGCATAGCACCAACTGGGCGAGACAAAGACATCGCGGCGGCGTAAGGCTGTGCGCAGTGCATCAAGCGTGCAGAATACATAGGCGCCCATGTCGAGAGAGCCATCTTCGCGGGTGATGTGGTTCTGCCAAGCCTTGACCACTATCTCCTGCGGCGCATCATCCTCCGGCTTCCTACGGGGTAGATTCAGTTGCAACCAGTCCAGACTTGCCGCCACGCCCTTACCCGCCGGACTGAAGCCGAAGCGAATATGTTTCAACAGATCGGGAAGGAAGCGACGCACACTGCGATAGCGATCCTCCAGGGCGAGGTAAAATACATCGTTGGCCGGACGGATCAACGCGTTGACCTCTTCCAGGGCTTTCTCCAGCGTGACACGCGGCAGGTCATTGAACAGCCGGGCACGTACGTTGTCATCGCTGATTGAGCTGTCCAGCACGACCTTGCACGCCGCAGCAAGCATTGCCGCCGAGCGATCCTGGTCTTTTAGACTACGTAACCGAGCTTTCTTGTCAGCCTTCTCTGCGCTGTTAAAGATATCCCGCAGCAGCGCCTCCAACACTTCCAGAGCATCGTCGTGCGCACTGGCCTCCAGGGAAACCGCGAACGCCACCAGCGTCGCCAACTGACGCGACGCCGGCAGTCGATTGATGGCGGTGACCTTGGCGGTGTTGGCAAAACGAGCCAAGGCTGCAATGTGGCTGGGCGGGATATGCGCAGTTGGCGGCAAGGTGATGCCCAACCCGCGCACTTCATCCAGCCGACGCAGCGCTCGAACCAGGGCGGGACCACTGACCATCACCGGACCGGAGCGCAGTTGATCCAAGCGGGAGCTGCGGTTGCCTTCGGCCACCAGAAGTAAATTTTGCAGTTGCTGTTTCTGTTCCTCGCTCACGCTGCGACCCAGCGTGTACCAAAGGCGCTCTTCAACTCGGCTACGCAGTTGGGCGATGAAACGCTCCAGCTGGGAGACTCCAGGCAGTAGGACTTTCTGTGTAAACAGCCACGACGTGGCCCGTTCAAATAACACGCCAGGCCGATCAGTGCCAGTCCAGCAGAGGGCATACAGCCATCGGCTCAAACGAAAGCCGATGCCTGGGTCAGTAAAGTGGCGATATCCATAACGCTCTTGGATGTCGGCTGCATGTATCCAGCGGCGATGATCGTTATAACGCGCTAGACAGTCAGGGGCGGCGATTGCCAATTGCCGACAAAGCACATGAAGGACTTCCGCTGGCACAGCCGCGGGCTTGTCCGGCAAAACACCCACGAAGCGGACGGTAGTCAGCAGAACGGCATAGCCCAGACGATTATGGTTGCCCCGTAGTACCTGGACGGCTTCACGGTCTTCGTTGCTTAGGTGGAAGTAGCGCTCCAGCTCATCGCGACTGGGCGCATCGATGTAGCGACCAAAGCTGTCGCGCTGCTCTTGGGTCAGAAAGCCAACCGGCATCGATCACAGTGCCTCGGCGCAGAACACGGCGGGGGTGACAATCCGCGTGCGTTCGATATGTCCGCGTTGCAAGAGGCCAGCGCGGCGATCACCGGTTACCAGGTAGTCCGCATTGCCCGCCAAAGCCATGGCCAGCAGAAAAGAATCATCCGGGTCATCGGCTTCAATCTCGATGGTCAAGCGTTCCAGCACCATCGCCCGTTGCAGGTTATTAATCATGGCCCCCACTTTGACAGGTTGTAAGATAGCCTGAAGCTTGGGGTAACGACTGGCGCGACGAATCTCATCGAGCTGTGCCCGTGAGGTCACCACCTCGAAACGTGCCGCCCGCCAGGCCCGGTAAATCGCATCGGGTGCGCCATGCGGTGAAATCAGCGCACTGAACAGGATGTTGGTATCCAATACGACCCGCATCAGCGCTTACGTGCCCAATCGAGCGCTTCATCAACTGCTCCGGTCAGTTCTGCCTCACTCAGATGGGCATTGGAAGCTTTGGCCTGTTCGGCGCTCAGCTCCAGGATGTGTGCCCGCACCGCATCTTCAATGAAGCGCGACAGGTCGCCCTTACGACCACCGCCTTGACTGGCCAGAAACATGCGAAGCGATTGGTCAGTGTCGGTGGAGACGGCGACATTCCAGCGAGTGGTGTTCATAGCGTTTTCCAATGATAGGTGTTTATGTGTTTATACACCCAGTCCTCACTGCATCGCAATGGTTCGATAAAACCCTCGTTTTATCGAACTTTAACGAAAGACCTGTCCAACACTGAGTTAGCTCTCATTATAGTTTTAAATACTGGTATCGTTAATCAAAGTTCTATTTTAAATTTTTCTGTTGAGTAAACGGTACTTTTGATGAAAATTGGCTATGCGCGAGTGAGCACTCGGGATCAGAACGTCGACCTCCAGATCGATGCTCTGAAAAAGGCTGGGTGCGAGCGGATCTATCAAGACATTGCCAGCGGCTCAAAAAGCGCACGTCCAGAACTGGATAAATTATTGGTTCATGTGCGAGCCGGTGATGCAGTGGTGATTTGGAAGCTGGATCGTCTGGGACGCTCGCTCAAACACCTGGTCGAACTGGTCGGTGAATTGTATTCGATCCATGAACCACACCTACCGCCAGACTACTATCTCGTTTACCGTGGCATCTCTGGCGAGCAGTTCCATGGTAGTAGCGCTTCGTAGTCGGCCACCGATGAGGCATGCGGCAACCGCTCCAGTACATGGCGCAGCCACGTATAAGGCTCTTGGCCGTTGAGCTTGGCTGTCTCGACGAACAGGGCAGCCTACGGCTGCAAATCATGCGAGTTCAAAATCGGGTAGCATCAGGAAAACCCCATGAGCCCTGCAGGCGCAAGGAGCTGTCCCGATGGCCTCACTCAATAAGCAGCAAAGACGCGCCCAGCGTGCCAAAGTCAAAGCCAAACACACCCGAATTCAGCGGGCTGCAGCCAACCGCGTCAGCTACGATGACATCGGTTTTGAGCCCATGGACCTGAGCGATATGTTCTTGGACGCCTCCTCCGTAGCATTGTCCGTAGAGGAGAGGGAGGGTTGCTTTGTCATGACCGCGATAATCGATCATGATGAGGCGTATGCCCCCTCAACCGGTGACTGCACATGTTGCCTGCCTACAAACCGCGACCACTGAAAAACCTGTTCACCGCCAACCAGTGCTGGCCTGACCTGCTCGATGCCGGAGGCCTGCGCGATATCGAAGTCGAAGCGGTGACCAAAATGCTCGCCTGCGGCACCTCTATTCTGGGTGTTAAGCAGTATACGTGCAGCAACGATAACTGCCACCACGCCAAATACCTGTGCAACACCTGCCACTGCCGGGCTTGCTCTTCCTGCGGCAAAAAGGCCACCGATCAGTGGATCGCTAACCAATATAACCGCCTGCCCGATTGCTCCTGGCAACACCTGGTGTTCACCCTGCCCGACACCCTCTGGCCGCTTTTCTTTCACAACCGTCATTTACTCAATGACGTCTGCCGCTTGGCCGTCGATAACCTGCTCTACGCAGCACGAAAGCGTGGACTTGAAGTGGGCATCTTCAGCGCCATCCACACTTACGGTCGGCGCCTTAACTGGCATCCCCACGTGCATGTCTCCGTCACTGGCGGGGGGATTGATGAGCTGGGTGCCTGGAAAGACATCGCCTTCTATAAAACAGCCTTGCGTCAGCGTTGGATGTGGAATCTGCGCCAGTACCTGATCAGCCAATGGCCTCAGATCAGCCTGCCGCCCGAGTGGGCCCAGATCAACAGCGAAAGTGCCTGGCGCGACCTGGTACTCAATGCCGGTGGTGCTCACTGGCATGTCTACCTGTCGAAGAAAACCCAAAATGGCCGTAAGACCGTCAATTACCTGGGGCGCTACCTGAAAAAACCGCCGATCTCAGGTTCGCGCCTGACCCACTACACCGCCAGTCCAACGCTGGAGTTTACCTACCTGGATCACAGGACTCAGACCTACCAGCGTGAATCACTCACCCAGACCGATATGCTGCGCCGGGTGATCCAGCATATTCCGGAAAAACACTTTCGAATGATTCGTTATTTTGGCTTTCTGGCCAATCGCGTCTGCGGGCGCAAGCTGCCAATCGTCTATCAGGCGTTGCAGATGGCCACACCGGAAAAAGCGCCGAAATTGTATTTTGCGGCGATGAGCAAAGCGTTTCTCAACCGTGATCCATTCAGTTGCGTGCTGTGCGGGGCAAAGATGGTCTACAGCCGTGCCCTGTCGGGCCTGGCGGTGCATCAGTTGCTGATCAATGCCCGTGACATTGGGTTGTTGAGGTTTGTGCGCCCCTGAATGTGGAGAAGGTGCGCCTGCGATTCGAAAAACATGGCAATTCGGTCGCTTATCGGCAAAAACGCCATCTTATCTGCCAACCCTTCTGACGCCAAAGCTGCTCCTCCCGACGGAAATGTGCGAAGCGCAGATCTACACCGGAAGGTCTACAACTTTGAATTTCCTATACATCAAGTTCTATTAGGTCTGTTCGTAGTGTGTAAACAACATCAGCAAACAAATTAAAAACGATAACTTCAGGGAGGATGTCCGTATTATTATCAATTAATCTTGAGAGCAAAGCACGATTGATCACCGCACTGCGCTGATCATCATCAGTGTGAGCGTTGGTTGAGGAAAAAAGTTTAATATCGTTATCTGACATACTACACCTCATAATTTTAAATCGCTGAAGGTTGTATTTTTCCGCCCATAGGAGCAAACAACCCTGTAATTAAGAAGAAACTGAATAATTAATCTGTTCGCACCGCTTCCATTTCCAAGCCGTTTTTTATGCCAGCCTTATTTTAGCTGCGGACTCCACGACACGTGGCCACTCAGCCCACGCTCACTTGAACACCTGATCCACGTCCACTTGGTCAGGCAGTCGTCGCGCAGAGATGTAAGTTTCCCATCGTCAATTTCGTTGCGCATCTGCGCATCGATTCGCAATGTGTGACGTGTGCTTGGGGGGAAGCTTCGTGACCTTTACATATATCTTTCCATCAAACTCAGAGCTGCGATAAATATAAGCCGATGTTTTTTTCACTTATGTCACCTTAGTGTCTATAGAGGCAGAAAACAGGGTAATCGAATAAATATTTTCCTTACCGGAATTAATATAGGCTAGTCATTGGGGTCTGTCGAATTAAGGCATCGTCAGATAACACGCTGTTTTTTATCCTCAATTCACCTGATACGACGCGGCCTTCAAAATTGATGCCTTCACCGAAGGCACATGGCGGTAGGGGCGTTTTCTATTATTCGAATAAGCCTGCGCGCACACGCGCCCGGTTGAGGCGCAGGGCGGCTTGCCGTCCTGGGGCGATTTATCCGGGTCTTAGCGCCCGAAGGGTGGCCGTAGGCCAGGGCAGGGCGATTTATCGCCCTGGGCCGCTTAGACAAGCTTTTACTCGGTTTGGAGCGTTCCTTCCGTGCCGTGCCGTAGGCACGACCTGCACGGGCATTCTTGCTCTGTGTTTCTGAATGAATACACCCCCTGTGGATACCTCGAAAGTCACTGTTTTCCCTGTAGGGGAAACTGACGGGGGTATAAAATTCCATTTATTACAAACCCAAGAACGGCAAAGCGAAAGAATCATGCCAAGTGGCGATAAGCAGCGCCAAAATGCGTTCTAAATCGCTATGAATCGCTATAAATTCGCTCAGAAGTGATGCTTCAGCGCCCAATGCCAAATTTCAGACGTGACGATGCCTCCGCGTGAGCGGATTCATTTAAAAATAGGGAGGTTAGCCGCTAGCGGGGCTATTCACCTTCGCTAACAGCCTATCGAGCGCGCTACTGACGGCCTCTGCACTGGCCCCGCCACGCCTGGACGGTTCAGCCTTGGGCAGTCGTCCCTGGTGCGGCTTAGTCGTTTCCTGGACCTGTCCACCGGACTTGGCCTGCCAACGCGTACGCGACACCTCACGGCGATACTGCTCCAACGATTGCCGCTCGATCTGAGCTAATCGGCGCTGGCTCCACTCGCGCAATTGCGTTTCACGCCGCGTCTTGGCAGCCTTTTGCACACGCTCGTACACGTAGCGAAGCCCAAGGTCATTCCAAAACAGCTTGGTAAAACGCACCAGCATCCGCGTGCGCACCAGGTGCAGGCCGTTTTCGTCCTTTTCATCCAGACGGATACGCTCGATACGCCGATACACGTAATCCGCCGCATCCAGCACTTTGAACATGCGGCACAGGATCGGCGCAGAAATGCCAGCATCCTCCGCGATGCCCCGTTGCGTGTTCAGGACGAACTGACCTTCTTCCTGGTCGAAGTAACCCAATACCCCCGTAGCCAGGTCAAAGCGAACCAACATTTGCTCGGTCGCGCGCTCAATAGCACGGAATACCTCAACCCGAGTACGCCGGTCGCCATTCACCGTGTCCAGGCGCCGAAGGTATTGGCCACGGTAACGCTCGATGTTACCAAGGCGCTCTTTCGCGGTGCGGATTAAGGGGTTTTTCAGTTGATCAGGGGTCAGACGCAGCGGTTCTGCTCGTCGTGCAGGCATCACCCTGGCAGGTCGGCGCAGTGCGGAATGTGGGTCGGAAGGGGCGAGCCGGACGGCTCTGAGAGATTTTTTTACCATCCTTCCCCCCCTGGGCAATTGCTGCCGCGAGCAGGGAGAAGGACGGGGGTTGCAACATAAGTCGCTGTTTTATTGTGTCTGTGGCCACCGTCAAGGACGTGCGCAACCACTGTGGATACTTGTTCCATAAGTCCGCCAATCAGCGGTGAGCCATTATCTTGTTTTTTGCAGCTTGCAAGAAGCTACAGCGAACGCCATAATTGACTCACTCGTTACGTAGGTGAACAGGTATTCCGCGAAGAAAGTAGCCTGTTCTAGATTGTCCAAAAAGCCCCGCCGGCAAGCGGGGCTTTTTGGTTTCTGCTGTTTGTGAATCTACATCGATGCTGCCCTGTCAAAAATACTTCGGCGGATAGTAGCATGCAGCCTCCGTGTTCGGCTTCCCTTAAATGCGTGAATTCATGGTGTGTAACTGCCTGTAGAACAAGCCGTTACACTGGTCCTCGACTGACCAGTCACAGCAAAAAATGCCTGCGGCAATTGACCCCACCGGTCCCCCCTGTCCAACGATCATCGTTCCAGAACTCAACCGCTTTCATCAGCGTCCTGCCGCCCTGAGCCACGGCGTAACCCACATGGTTCATGCAAACCACCAACACCTCGCCGGTGTCGGTGACATAGCCAAGCCCAACATCAGGCTTGAAGCCGCATTCAGGACATCCCTTGATATAGGTCAGCTGCTGCCTGACAGCCTCAAGCTCTGCTCGGCACTCACACTCGTCCGCTTCACTGAGGACCGAACGCAACCAGCCCACCAGGTCATCATTGCCCTGTGGGTCTTCCCGTAATAGCTGTTCCAAGGTCTCATAAAGCGCTCCACGACAATCCATAGGGCGCCCTTCATATCCAGCCCTGATCAGAGCTGTTTTAACCTGCAAATCTGCCGCTTTCATGCTGCTGTCTCCACGATGGCCAACCAAGACCATCCCCGATGGGATGGCCATGGGGTCCAATCAATCCATTTCGGGACCGTCTTCCTCTAAGCCGATGTACCTTTCAGTCATCATGTCTGTCAGAAGCTGTTTTTCAGCCGGGTCAGTCATCCGCGATACCAGGTCGTTCATCAACGCGACCTCGCCTTGGATATTGATATCGTCCGCGTTGATCACCGCCATTTCTTGATCAATACGAACCATGAGGCCCTCCAGACTGATGACCTGGGAGGGCTCGAACGGGTTCTGAATAGTCGGGCTGGTCGGGTGTTCGGGGTTGCTCACCAGCGGCAGACCCAAAGAGGCCGGTTGGGCCCTATGGGTGAGGCTCAACGGCTCTACCACACGCTCGACCATAGGCGTGGCATTTGCCCCAGTCGGGCCATCTTTCACTGCCGTCTCCAGCTCGACAGTCCATTCGCGGCGATAACCAGGCTTTTCAACCACACTGCCGTCTGCCTGGGGCAATTGCAGCGTGACCGGCACCGTGCCCTTGTCCTCGATCCGCACGCGTTCACCCTGTTTAAGCTGTACCTGCTGCATGGCATCAGCCAGACCAGCGCCCCACAACATTCTATTGCCCGCGTCAGTTTTCACGGTGACAAAGTAGCTGGGCTCCTTATCCGGCTTGTTCTGATAGGGCGCTGCGCCGTGGTCAAGAAGTTCGCCTTGGATGACTTTCCGGTCGCTGACTGGCTTGGCCACATCCGGCTTGTCGTTTGTGGCCAATGACGCAGCGTGCTTCCTGCGCTCAATGTCATCACCAACGGCACAACAAAGTCTGTCGTTTCGTCCAGGGACTGAATCGACTCGGGCGAGTTTTGTGACCTCGCATCTACGACAACGCAGCAATGGAGAGTTGGAACCACAGTCTGAAGGTCGAGGCCATCCATGGTGAACACTTCGCCACACGGGAGCAGGCCAAGGCTCATGTGTTTGACTACATCGAGGTTGACTACAATCGGATCCGGCTGCACTCGACCCTAGGCTATCTCAGCCCAGAGCTGGCCAATGTCGCTTAGATAAGTGTCCGTAAATCAGGGGCAAGATCAGGTGAAGTGATGCAAGAAGCCATGGCCTGGTAGCTACTGCCCCGACTTCAATTCAATAACCGTGTTGCACTCAGCTCCAGCATCCGCCCCCCCTGTTCTGGCGAATGAATTTTCTGTAATGTAATGCGAACTTTCCGTGCTTTAATGTGTTTTTAGTTAGTCTCCGGCGACTTATTTTTTATCTAGTGAATAACATCTTATAGTTCAGCCCCTTCCTGCCTACAAGTACAGGGTTACTAGAAGATCGACTCTGGTATTATAACGCCTACCACTTGAGTCCCGTAAATAACTGCGCATACGAGAGGCAGTGTGTTTGCCGCCGGTAGTATCCAGCCTCTCACGTAGATGATGAGCCATAGCCCTCCATCGGTGGATTTCGGTTCATTGTCGCCGAAAAGCAGGATGGCGGTAAGCTTAATATGATTTGGGGACTCCAATAGAGCGTAAAGGTCAATAATGAAAGATTCAACAGGTTTAATACTTTTTTCTAAGCGGTGACTTCAGGAAACTGATAGTCGCTACTGTATACTGCGTCGGGCGCAGATAAATTTACGCCATCAAACTTTGTACTGGATGTACTTTGTATGAAGTCGATGCAAGGGAGGGAAATTATGCTCTGGTGCTACAGCAAGAAATTTATGGAGGAGCTAGTTGCAGCGGCTACAATCAGTGCAAAGGTATAGATCTCTTTTTAAAGCTATTATCCTTGCAATGGTGATATTTGACGATTAAGGAGCATGCGGTGATTGAAGAGATTATTTCGGCGCTTGCTGGATCTATAGTATTTGTTATAAGTCAGAACTACTATTCTTCCAAAAAAGCTATCGCTGCTTTTGGCTCGTCCTTTTTGATGGGAGTTGCCTCGGGTGAGTCTAGTACCGTATTCCTGTCTTCTTACTTTGGTGGCGGGAAACATATTTCTATAGAAACAAGTGCTTTTCTTACTAGCGCATTTATTGTTCCTGTAAGCCGTGCACTATACAGAAGGCTTAAGTTGTAGTTAGGGAGTATTATACATCGTCGAAGGAGCCGCTGACGTCACAGAATAATTGCAATGTTCGAATCGAGAGAGAGCCACCGGTAGAATCCGCCACTCACACCAAAAGGGTTCAAGCTCGGATGATTGCCTCTACGTTCAGCTGATCAGTGCTTAGCCAATTAAGTTCCGAACTCGGCTCCAAGGCATTCGGGTAATCAATTGGCAGATCACTGGGCAGGTTGTGTATACGTTGACGGGACAACTACAAAGGACGCAAAACTATGAGCGCATCGCACACAGGAGCAATGTGTGGGTCTGTATTTCCGCTATATTTTTAAGCCCGCGCGACACGGTAAAAAAAGCAGTTGCACAGTTATGAGGATCTTGATCTATCAGAAATACAACTCTGCGGCTTACTTACACCTCGCGTGATTCGTTTTATTGGCTTTTGCAGTTTATCGGTCCAGATTTTATAGATTGCATTGTTAATGCGCTGCATGTGCAAAAATTATTTTACGGAGAGATCGAAATTTGAAAATCAGTGAACAGGGCGTCAATCTAATTAAGCGATACGAGGGCTTTAGAGCCAAAGCTTATCAGTGCTCTGCCGGTGTCTGGACTATTGGCTATGGAAGTACTTCTAATGTATATCCTGAGCTTACTATTACCGAGCAACAAGCTGGTGAGCGTCTTCGTAACGATATTGAACACGCTGAACTGGTGGTTAATCTCCGAGTTATTGTTCTGCTTAATCAGTGTCAGTTTGATTCGCTTGTTTCATTTGTATTTAATATCGGAAAAACCGGGTTTGAAAAATCCGAAATGTTAGCCTGCCTTAATGCTGGCGATTATCTTAATGCAGCTAATCAATTTTTAAGGTGGAACAAAGTTGGCGGTAACGTTGTTTACGGACTTGTTAAGCGCCGAGAGGAAGAAAAGAGAATGTTTGAAAAAGAAACTAATATATGACGTTATTGCGGATGTTTCCGAATATTATTATACTAATAATATTGGTAGGGCTGGGGGGAGCGGCTTATTGCTATTACGGGCAGGCTTCATCTTGGCGCAAGAAAGCTCATGCAGCGGAGAACCTTTTTAGACAACAGACTATAAGCTTACAACAAGCTAACCAGCGACAAAAAACACTGGCGGATTTGGATACTCAACTAACGGAAAAACTAGTCCATGCTGAAAAAGAAAGCACAATTCTGCGCGCTCAACTTGCTTCTGGTGCTCGTCGGATGTACATCCAAGCAAATCACACCTTGCGCAGTGGCAGTGATGTCACCTCCGCCTGCCGCATGGGCGATGCTAGCACCGTCGAACTCTCTGGAAAAACTGGACACGATCTTCTCTCTATCCGAGAAGGAATAATACGTGATAGAAAAAAAATAAAGTATCTGCAAGAGTATATTCGTATTGGCTGTATGCGTGAGGCACATTGAGTTATGCGGTATTTATGTGCCTGCGCATCGCGCCAATGTTAAACAAAAAAGACAGCAATCCAGGAGCTCTGATTCATGATCACTCCATCTGAAGAAAGCTATATACAGGCAGAAGCAATTCGAAGCTATATTGACAGAAAACTGTCTTGTATTGGAAAGCTTGAATATTTATTTATGATCATTAATAAAAAAAATTTTCAAGATTGCTTACCGCTTCTTCGTATCCGGAAGAATGGTCCGCAGAATACGAAAAGATGGAGCGTCATCTTATAGATCCCATTGTACGTATGGCTTTAAAACGAGTATCACCTTTCAAGTGGGAGGATGACATCGCATTGTTAGCGGAATTACAATGCAGTAAAATTTTCTCCTGCTCTGGGAGAGGTGAAATTGTAAATGGTGTAACTTTTGTACTTCATGATGGAATGTATAATATAAGCTTATTATCGATTCTATTTGAGCGAAATTTTCAGGCAGAACTCGAAGGCAAAGTGATGTCTAATAGATGCTGTTTGCAAATGCTACTCATTGATATTGATGAGCACGTTAAACGAATTGCTCAGTCGAAAAACTTACGCTCAAATTTGCTAGAAGATAAGGGGTTTTATTTAACTCCGCGAGAAGAAGAGGTTCTGTATTGGGCTGGCATGGGAAAAACATATGCGGAAATCTCGATAATTGCGAATATAGCTGTCAGGACTGTTAAGTTTCATATGGGGAATGTTGTCGAGAAGTTAGGAGTTGTAAACTCCCGGCAGGCAATTCGCTTAAGTTCCGAGTTGAATCTTGTCGCGCACTATAAAAACAGGTAGCCCAGAGACCCATCCGATCAATCGCGACCAGTTCTGAATTCATATAATGAATGCATTGTTGATATGACAGATAGTCATGAATAATGAGCTTGCATTTTTCACAAAAGGGGGGCTCATAGAAGCTGAGTGCAACACCTAATCTTTCCGGTACGGTGTTGTTCTTAAAGCCCACCTACCGCAAGGTAACGCCTTGGTTTATCGTGGCATTTCCGGTGAGCAGCCAGATAGTGCATCCAGAGGACGGATGCCGTTAAGCATCAGGCGATCATTGCCTCGCGGGCGCCCGGTACGGCGGGTTTCGGGAAGAAATCTGCAACCAAATCCCATGCGGCATCGGGGATTTCGTAACGCTTTGCCATACGGGCCTCCAGTATGTTCCGCATGGTACCTATTTTACTCGTTCAGACCTTTCGTACAGAACCTAGAAACCGGCAATGATTCGTTCCGCATCAAACAGCGCAAAAAACAGATGGAAAACGCGTAGCCAACTGGAAAGTTTTGGACGCTGTTACCTAGAAACTATTGGGCGCTGATTGGCACTGCCCATCCTATAAGACAGTGCTTACTTGGCTGTAAGTACAGGGTCATTAAGTATCTTAACTTAGTTATGATGCGAAAAACATGAAAATTGCCATCTAATGCCCTAGAACTGAAGCATAGTCTGACAGAGGGCGTACCAGCATTAAGTGTAGCTCTCGTAAACGGCTGTAATATTTACCAGACTTAGGGAGACGCTGTTTAATTCAGTTTTTCGGCATTGAGCTACGCTGGAGCCTTGATTTATCATGGGTGCCCGAGCGATTCCTGAATTAATCAGCGTCTCCTTAGGAAATTCTGAAAAAGCCCAATTCTCGGTAAGTCATCGGTCTGGAGGCCGCGTATTACCTAGGCATAATTTTTGGAGGCGGGGCTTTTTCAGATCCCCCTTAGGAGACCGCCGTCATGATGCGCCCCGATGCCAAAGTTGAAAAATGTATCTCTATCCCAAGCCCGTCGACTTTCTAAAATCCATCGACGGCCTTACTAGTCTAGTTGAGTTTTATAACACAGACGTGTTGTTTGATCCGGTGTTTTTCGTTTTTTCAATAAGATCTCGGCGGTATCAAGGACCAAGTGCAACCCTGATGTAAGGTGTTGCCATGCCAACGAAAGTACCCCCATTCGGCACTGAGGAGCGCGTCGCCATCATGGTGATGCAGCTTCAATAACTCACTCAAAAAATTCAACGGCATCCGTTACCTACCTGAAATGCACATGGAGTAGTTATTTTGAAAAAAACACCAACTTTCCAACGCAACGACAGTAAGATTGTTATGGGCTTTTGGCACAATTGGGCTCCACAACCAGGCCAGGGCTATAAAAGGGGGCGCTTTGCGGAAATGGAGCTGTCCAGTATCCCTCTTCAATATAATGTTATTGTAGTTGCTTTTATGAAGGTCTTGGAAAGCCGCGATCGGATACCTGACTTCAAACCATATTGTGGCACTGCAGCGGAATTTCGTCAGCAGATCGACTTAGTCCACGCTCAAGGGCGAAAAGTTTTGATCTCCCTCGGGGGGGCGGACGCACATATTGAGCTAACCTACGGCGACGAAAAAGCATTTGCCAATCGTATCATCGATCTGACCGATCAGTACGATTTCGACGGTTTGGATATTGACCTAGAACAGGCTGCAATTACAGCGGCAAACAACCAACACGTAATTCCTGCCGCATTAAAAACTGTCAAAGACCACTATCGCACTCTGGGAAAAAACTTCACGATTAGTATGGCGCCGGAATTCCCATACTTGGTGCAAGGCCGTGAATATAACGCATACATTGATGGATTGGAGGGATATTACGACTTTATCGCTCCACAGTTTTATAATCAAGGCGGCGATGGCGTTTACGTAGAAGAGATAGGTTGGCTCGCACAAAACAACGATCAACAAAAAGAAAACTTCATTTACTACTTGACCGAAAGCTTAGTAACCGGCACCCGTGGTTTTATAAAAATCCCTCACAACAAGTTTATTATAGGTTTGCCCTCGAATAATGATGCAGCTGCCACGGGCTACGTGATCGATCCGGACAGTGTGTATAACGCGCTGGCGCGTCTCAAAACAGCAGGCTTGGATATCCTAGGTTTAATGACTTGGTCAGTGAACTGGGACGCTGGCGTCAGCAGCAACGGCGACGCCTATGCTTGGGAATTTATCAACCGATACGGCTATCTCGCCGGAAATGGCACGGAACCAGAACCGGAGCCAGAGCCAGAGTTCCCTCAATGGGCTACCGATACGCGCTATAAGGATAATGACACCGTGCACTGGGCCGATTCGGTATGGGAATGCCTGACAGTTCACTACTCAAATATCTACTGGCTTCCAAACCTGGCAACCTCCCTGTGGCGAAGAGTTGTTAAGCATAAAAAAGGCGGTACACATATGACTGAACGTAATTCGAATATTATCAGCACCAGCAAGTCCGGCCCCCAACTTCGCCATGGCCATGTCCCTTCTCCAGCCTCTCGTGCTTATTTTGCATGGCTCGATGGCAAAATTGACAACGGCATGTTGAACCAGCGTGAATGCGGGAAATTTTTCCCTGCTCAAATGAGCGGGTTGACCGACAGTGTTGCTCCAGAGGACGTCACTAACTTTCTCCCCCCACCAGACGGTAAAATTGCAAGCGCCAATCAAGGAAATGGCAATTTTCTGGACGACGTTGGCACGCATTGGAAAAAACACAGTGTTACGTCTTCCGAGGTGTTGAAGTTTACGTGGCACTATACCGCGCTCCATGCGACCCGCCGCTGGAATTACTTTATCACCCGCCCGAACTGGAACCCGAACCTACCGCTTAGCCGCGCTCAGTTTGAAGATAAACCCTTCTATAAAGTGGAACTGACCGAACAGCCCTATTGGAGTCATGGGGCGGCTCTTACCCCACCGCAACCTACCGAACATAACGTCATGCTGCCACAGCGTTCGGGGTATCATGTGATGCTCGCAGTCTGGGAGGTGGCCAACACCGGAAACGCCTTCTACCATGTCATTGACTTAGATTTCTCAGGTAATGACTCAGACAATGACAACCCGGATGAAATCACGCCAATTGCTCCGGACGGGCTACGCGCTGGCAAGGTTACTACCAATAGCATCACGCTAACATGGAGCGCGCCTGCAACCCCTACTTTCCTCTACCGCTTGTACCGAGACGGTACTCTAATCGGCCAATGTTCAGAACTAACGCTTACTGACAGTAAACTGAGTGAAAACACTACTTATCGCTATGCTGTAAGCTCCGTTAACGCAGAGGGTAAAGAGTCTGCACCAAGCCAGACGATAACAGCCAAAACTAACGCGATGATAGTCCCAGGCTCCCCCCCCCTTGCTCCGTCTGGCCTGCATGATATGGGGGTCACTGCCGATACCGTTAATTTAATGTGGCGCGCGCCCATCGGTGGTGCCGACATTTCTGGTTATGTTATCTACCGCGACGGTGATGAAATTGCTCGTACCGGCATTGCTCAAATGACCTATGTCGACACCGGCCTTAAATCAAAAACCGACTATCGCTACTTTGTAGCCGCATTTGATGCGAAAGGGCAACTGTCAGTTCCATCCAATGTCCACTCAGCGACCACACTGGATAAAGAGGACAGCGGGGACAACGAAAATACCCCTTACCCGAAGTGGGCCCAGGGCAACTACTACCCAACGGGCGTCAAAGTCAGCCATAACGGTAAAAAGTGGATTTGCCTACAGGCTCATACCGCCCATGTGAAAGAGTGGGCGCCAGGTGTGGCTGAAAGCCTATGGCGCATTACCAGCTAAGTGCGGGTGGTGTTTTTTGGCTATGCCGGCAACTCTCAGATTACTTGCCTGCAGTTAATGGCCAAGAAAATCGCCGTGGCTCAAAGCACATCGGGAGATATGCCAGATTCTGATCTCGACTCGCTGAACCAAGATGGGGATTTAGTTAAAATGACACTTGCAAGGCAACTCATTGCTTCATAGTTTGACGGCCACCTTCGGGTGGCCATTTTTTTGATAACGATCCCAATTTACCAGAGTTTTGAGGCAATGGTCTCATTGAGTGCGATCCATAAACCCCACATTCCAAGCGAATAGTTGACGGCTGATTCAGTGGTCGCGGTGTGTAGGCAGGCAACATGTGCAGTCACCGGTTGAAGGGACGTACGCCTCATCATGATCGATTATCGCAGTCATGACAAAGCAACCCTCTCTCTCCTCTACGGACAATGCTACGGAGGAGGCGTCCAGGAACATGTCGCTCAGGTCCATGGGCTCAAAACCGATGTCATCGTAGCTGACACGGTTGGCAGCAGCCCGCTGAATTCGGGTGTGTTTGGCTTTGACTTTGGCGCGCTGGGCGCGTCTTTGCTGTTTATTGAGTGAGGCCATCGGGACAGCTCCTTGCGCCGGTAGGGCTCATGGGGTTTTCCTGATGCTACCCGATTTTGAACTCGCATGATTTGCAGCCGCAGGCTGCCCTGTTCGCGCGAGCCCTAGGGCTAGACAGCTAAAACGATTAATCAGGGATTTCCCGTAGCTACCTACCGTTCGTCCGAGCGAGGGGGTCAAAGCAATGAGCGCATCCGTCATTGAAACCGTGTCAATCGGGCCTAAGGTAGGGGCATACACCCACAGCGGTTCGAGGATGTCATGACCCAAGCTTTGATCTTTGATGCGATACGCACGCCCCGGGGCAAAGGCAAGGCCGATGGTGCCTTGCACAGCGTCAAACCGGTGAACCTGGTGGCCGGCTTGCTCACGGCGCTGGCACAACGCAGCGACCTCGACACCCGCCAAGTGGATGACATTGTCCTCGGCTGCGTCACGCCGGTGGGCGACCAGGGCGCCGACATCGCCAAGACCGCCGCCCTGGTGGCGGACTGGGACATCAGCGTCGCCGGCGTCCAGGTCAATCGCTTCTGCGCCTCGGGGCTGGAAGCAGTCAACCTGGGGGCAATGAAAGTGCGTTCCGGCTTCGAAGACCTGGTGGTGGTGGGTGGCGTCGAATCCATGTCCCGCGTGCCCATGGGCAGCGATGGCGGCGCCTGGGTGCTCGACCCGCAAACCAATATGCACAGCCACTTCACCCCTCAAGGTATTGACGCTGACCTGATTGCCACGCTGGAAGGGTTCTTATTATTATCTGACTGAATCTCATTCACGATTGGTTGGAGTTTTATATGTCTCGCCTAGCTGAATTTCGTCAACTGGAAAAGCACCTTGCTGAGCAATTGGCTGCCCTTGAAGCCATGAAAGGCGATGAAGGATTGAAAAAAGAGGTGGAGTTTGAGACCAAACTGCGCGACCTCCTTGCCGCATACGGCTACAGTCTGCGCAACATAATTGCCATCCTCGATCCTCAGGCCGCCCATCGCGCTCCTAGGGGGCCGGGGCGCAATGGAACAGCCAAGCGACTTAAGGTTCGTGTCCATTGCCCATGAATGCATCATGATTCGCCGCCGCAGTTCACCACGTGCGACACCTTCCGGCACTGAGAACGAGTAGCGCCCGAGCATGTTTATGTCCTCATGGCCGGAAGGCGACAACCGTGCCTCGTCCACCTCCTATTGCGATAGTTAATCGCTTATCGGGGTGTCCGCCAGACGTTCCACACCCGGCTGTAACGCCAGAGCGTTATAGCCCGCGTAATCATCGGTCATCACGTAGCCACGATAACTGTCCAGCAAGCGCAACGGCACTTCCTGCGCACGGCTGGACGTGTAGTCGAACAGCACGACTTTTCGATCCGGGGGCCCGCTGGCCTGCACCCACATCCAGGATTGGCTGGTCGGGTCACGATCCGGTTCTTTTAGTACTTGAACCCGGGTTTCATCACAGTGGATAAACGGGCTTTCGAATAGTCGATCACGCATCAAATTCAAGAGCGGCTGGAAATGCTCGCTGCACTGGATCACCCAGCGGGCCAGCGTCTGACGCGGTATCTCGATGCCATGTCGACTCAACACCGTTTCGAAACGATGCAGAGGCAAGCCGTCGACATATTTGGTGGTCAACAGCATCGCCAATACGCTCGGGCTGGCCATGCTCTTTTCGATCAACTGAGCCGGCTTGTCAGCCGTGACCGGTGCCGTTTCACAACCGCGGCAACCGTAGACTTTGCGGATGTGTTTGATCACACGAATCTGCATCGGCACGATATCCAACTGCTCACTGGTTTCTTCGCTGATGACATGCTTGCGGCAACCGCAGGCACAGGTCAGTTCGTGCTCGGGCAGTTCGTGGATCACTTCGATGCGTGGCAATTGAGCCGACAGTGGTTTGCGTTTACCACGGCGTTTGACCGGTGCAACCACCTCTTCGTCAGCGTCACCGACCGCAGGCATCGGCTCGCTTTCGGGTTCGTTGAATAGTGCGAGTTGCGGCGTGTTCGGCTCAGCACTCTGCTCGGACTTTCGACCAAAGATACGGTCACGCAACAGCTTGATCTGTTCCTTTAGATCAACGATGTGAGTCGCGTAAGCTTCTTTAACTTCCTGATCACGTGCACGCGCTTCGTAAATCTCAAGCAGCATCTGCTTGAGAAGCACGGGGTCATCAGGAAGGTCATCGGGCAAAGAAATCATGGCCCGGATTATACCCAATCAAGCGACAAATCGTGGTGTCAAAACCTGGTGCGGGCGGTTGCGCCACAGATCAAAACCGTCGAGTAACCAGTTCAGCTCCTGAACCGTCAGGACAATGGCTTCATCCGTGTCGTCAGGGGACGTTTTGAATCGTTCGGATTCGAGGCGCTTGAGCCAAAGGCAGAAGCCGTTGCGCTCCCAATAAAGGATTTTCACTCGGGTGCGGTGGCGATTCAGAAAAACAAAAAGCACCGGGTCGAATACCGCGACTTTGATATCCAGCTCGACCAGGGCGGCGAGACCGTCGATGGATTTTCGAAAATCCACAGGCTTGGGATAGAGGTAGACTTTTTCGACTTTGGCGTCGGGTCGCATCATGGGGTGCTGGCTCCTGAAAAGAATCGGGAGCACAGCATCGGCGATCAATTCTGATCTTTGAATGTGGGGATCATGGATCCCTTACATTGCTACTTCTATTACCATTGGGATGAAGCTGGGCGGATGCTGGAGCTGAGTGCAACACGGTTATGGAATTGAAGTCGGGGCAGTATGCTACGAGCTATTGTCAAATCTGGTGTATGAGTCGGTCAGGCGGCATTCCTATCTGACTCATCCAGCACCTGTGCTCCGTCCTTGAATTTCACGTTGTTTACCACCAACGTCAGCAGCGCAAATCCCTTGA
>Ga0209677_100530_pt1 | contig 21242 bp, 22 predicted proteins | sample AraplaCvi_mCL_r2_2_FD_184285 | JGI IMG/M metagenome (GOLD analysis project Ga0209677, IMG submission 184285) | Arabidopsis root microbial communities from North Carolina, USA - plate scrape CL_Cvi_mCL_r2 (SPAdes) (version 2) | ecosystem: Host-associated > Plants > Roots > Endosphere | place: USA... | reverse complement strand
GCAACACATTCTATGGCGATGCCGGCGGCAACATGTCCGGCAATGCGGTTGGCGGAAACGACTCCGCGACAGCGGTCGGCGGCGACGGCACCTTCACCTTCTATGGAGACGCCGGCAACAGCATCACGGGCAATGCGCACGGCGGCGACGACACCTTCCAGACGATCGGCCAAGGCCAGACGTTCTACGGCGATGCCGGAGGCGATATGTCCGGACACGCGAAGGGTGGCAACGACACCTACAACACCGGAACGATATCGCCCATTCTTCACGCCGCGACCTTCTATGGCGACGCCGGTGGTGACCTGCACGGCTATGCTCACGGCGGCGACGACACCTTCATCACCAACGCGACCAGCACCAAGTTTTACGGCGATGCGGGCGGCAGTCTTTATGACCACGCCAGCGGCGGCAATGATTTGGTGAATGCCGGTATCACGCAGGGCGTCACCGCGCCGACCGTTGCCGTGTTTTACGGCGATGCCGGGGACAACCTGTTCGGTGGGTCCCATGGCGGCAATGATCAGTTTACGCTGAATGCCCAGGGATCGAGCACGGTCGAGGTCTATGGCGACGCCGGCGGCAACATCTCCGACCATGCGGCCGGTGGCGACGACACGTTGACCTATACTGTCTCCAGCGGCAGTCCCAGTTGCACCTTCTATGGAGACGCCGGTGGCGCCCTCTATGGATACGCCAAGGGCGGAAACGACGCCTGCGTCATCACCACGCAATCGCTGCAACCGCTCTCCGCCACCAACACGTTCTATGGCGATGCCGGCATCGAAATGACGGGACACACCGTTGGAGGCAACGATTCCTTCACGGGCGGCGCGAACTCGACAAATATTGCTTATGGCGACACGTCGAACATGTCCGATGATGCGCACGGCGGCAACGACGTGCTCGCCGGCGGCAACGACACTGTCGCGCCGGCCAAGGGCATCTACGACAATACCCTGGTGGGCGATGCCCAGATCATGGCGGATCATGTCCAGGGCGGGAACGACACTCTGATCAGCGGCACTGGAAATGACGACATGTGGGGCGACGCCCAGCTCATGCTCGGCGCTGCCAAGGGTGGTAACGATACGTTCGTGTTCAACTTCAACAATGGACACGACAAGATCGAGGATTTCGGCCAGGGCCGACCCGGCGTCGACGGATCGAATCTCGGCACGGATCACATCGATGTCCGCGCACTCGGGATCCACGACTTCAACCAACTGGACATTTCAGCGTTTGATGCGACGACGCACGAAAGCACGATCACGTTCAGTCCCGGCAATGACGTGGTGGTTCACAGCCAGGTGGCGCTGACAGCGCATGATTTCCTGTTCGCCTGATCTGCCGTCGACCTCTGGCGGAGGCATTTGCTGCGCAGACGGGCTATCAAGCACCCGGAATTGCTCGGAAAGGCAGGCCCCCTCGGCCGTTACGACGTGGGGGCCTGGCCGGGCAAATCGCAGAGGTTACCCTTGCGAGCGGCGGCATAGCGCGTCGTTGACTTTTCGCTGATGAAACGGGTCCTGCGTGCGTCGAAGGCGAGGCAGACGATGGATCGCGACATTGCGGAGCTTTTCATCGGCTCGGTCGGCCTCCTCCTGTTCGGTTACGGCTTGGTCTCGTGGCCGGCATTCGTGCTCGCTATCGTCGACGGATTACAACTCCTGCATTTGGGAGCGATCCTCTAAGCAGGATGGCTTTGCGAGGCGCCTGCCTCACCACGACGCTTTTCCCATACCTTACTGAATTACCGGCCGCGTGCGAACGAGAAGGCTTGAGCGGGACTTGTCGCGGTGAGCTGACAATCCACACCCTCTGAGATGCCCAACACCAAAAGGGCAGTTGACGTCCCTCCGCTTCGATGCTGCACTCGCGTCATTGCGGTGCACCCATGAACGATATCATCGAAAGCGTCTTGAAAAATTCGGATCGCGAGGTTGGCGCTGAGGCCCGCGAGAGGGTCGCAGAATACCTGCATATGCTTGCCCGAGCCGGCAAGACGAAGCGGCAGCTGATCAGGTATGGCACTGCCTACGTCAAAGAAATCTTCGAACCTGACCGCCGCTATAGCGGCTGCTGAGCCCGCCTCTGACACAATCGCATGCGCGAACAGGCCGATAGCGGGCGGCCTCGCGCCCTCTGGCATGTCGATCGCGGCGGAACATCATTCGATCTCTCGCCAGCACAAAGCGGCCGTTCTCAGTTCACCGCGTTGCTCACCATCACCTCGACCAGCTTCGCGCCCGGACGATTGAAGGCATCGGACAGTTTCGGCTTCAGCTCGCGCGGATCTGAGATCCGGATGGCCTCCAAGCCGAGCGACCGCGCGATGCCGACGAAATCGACCGGCGGATCGGCGAAATCCATGCCGATGTAATTGTCGTCGCCGTGGAACGAGAGCAACCGCTGCTTGATGATGCGGTAGCCGCCATTGTTGACGATGACGACCGAGAGCGGCAGCTTGTGATGCGCCGCGGTCCACAGCGCCTGGATCGAATACATCGCGCTGCCGTCACCGGAATAGCACACCACGGGACGATCGGGATTGGCGAGGCTGACGCCGACCGATGCCGGCAGCCCCCAGCCGATGCCGCCGGAGGCGAGCGCGTGATAGCTGTAACGATCGCGGTAGGGCCGCAGCGCTGTCATGTGGCGCGATGAGGTCAGGCCTTCGTCGACCAGGATCGCGCGGGTGGGCATGGCTTCCGCCACCTGCAGCGCCAGATAGTCGGGATCGATCGGCGACGTCTCACCAGCCTTTGCGATCTGCACGGCCAGCGCCTTGCGCCGCGCCGTCCAGTTCTTCGAGGCCAGCTCGGCAATGCCCTGTTTGGCTCGCGCCGCGAGCGCCGCGCCGCCGCTCTGCTGCAACAGCGGCGTCAGCGCCCGCAGCGTTTCGCGCACGTCGGCCTTGAGCGCGATCTCGGCGCCGAAATTCTTGGCCAGGTCCCAATCGACCAGGCCGACCTGCACGATCGGCAAGCCCTCGGGCAGCGGCTCGACCTCGCTGTGTACGGACATGCGCAAGGGATCGGCACCGAGCACGACCAGAAGATCATACGGCGCAAGCAGCTCGCGCACTTGTTTCTGCGATCGCGACAGAGCACCGATGAAGCACGGGCTTTCCGACAGAAAATGCGCGCCGTAGGGCGCCGACTGCTGATAGGCCGGACAGCCGAGCGTCTCGGCGAAGCGCGCGGCGTCCTGCAATGCATCGCTCTTGACGATCTCATCGCCCGCGATGATGACCGGCCGCTGTGCCCTGAGGATACGCTGCGCCAGCGCCTGCAGCGCCTCGTCCGACGGTTTGACGCGCGCGTCGATCCGGGTCGAACGGCCGAGCTCGATGCCCGCTTCGGCGTTGAGAATGTCGCCTGGCAGCGAGATGAACACCGGTCCGGTCGGCGGCGTGGTCGCGACCTTGGCGGCGCGGCGCACGATCCGCGGCAGGTCCTCCAGCCGCGTCACCTCGACCGCCCATTTCACCAGCGGCTCGGCCATCCGCACCAGCGGCCCATAAAGCAGCGGCTCCATCAAGCCGTGGCCCTGCTCCTGCTGGCCGGCGGTGAGGATCATCGGCGTGCCGGTGAACTGCGCGTTGTAGAGCGAGCCCATCGCATTACCGAGACCGGGCGCGACATGGACGTTGCAGGCGACGAGCCGGCCCGAGGCGCGGCTGTAACCGTCGGCGATCGCCACCACCAGGCTCTCCTGCATCGCCATCACGTAAGTGAGGTCAGGATGGTCCTTCAGCGCATGCATGATCGGCAACTCGGTTGTGCCCGGGTTGCCGAACAGATGGGTGATGCCTTCATCCTTGAGGAGCGCCAGAAAAGCCGAGCGCCCGGTGATACGGTTCTTCATTGATTTCCTCCGGCCTGCGATCATCGCGCAGGCGTGCCGCGATCCTTGCCGATCACAGCAATGGCTTCAACGGGCTGCGCTCATGGCTGCAATGCAAGTGGCCGCAATACAACGCCGACCGCACGCAGCATCAGAACATGCCCTCACGGTCGCTGCGCTTCTTTCGCTGCGCCCGCTGCCAGACCACGCCGGGGTAGCCTTTCAGCGGCACCAGCGGCGCGCCGGTGTAGGCCCAGTCCGGCGCCTCCTCGATGGCGATGTGATAGAGCGGCTCGCGGCCGGTGCGCGTGGCAAACAGCGCACGCGGGATGTTGACCATGTGCGCCGAGCGCGCGCGCTCGTAAAACAGCGGCGAGCCGCAGGCGCTGCAGAAGCTGCGCACCGTCTTGGTGGCCTCGTCCTCGTAGCGCGAGATCGCGTCTTCGCCTGATGTGATGCGGAAGCGCTTGCGCCAGCTGCCGACATAGGTGGCGTAAGCCGCGCCATGGGCGCGGCGGCTCGGCGCGGAATGGTCATGCCAGGCCCACCGCGCCGGCACGTCGATCTCGAAGGCGACGCGGCCGCACAAGCATTGGCCGGAGGCGATGCCGGCCGCGGTAGCCTTAGTCATCGGCGGACTCCATCGTCCTCGTCATTTCGGGACATCGCGAAGCTATGGGCGTGGAATCCATGACCACGAGCGGACGTGTTGGCCAGGCGTGGAGATACCCTGAGAAACAACAAACGCCTGTGGTTATGGATTCCGGGCTCGCGCTACGCGCGCCGGGGAATGACGACAATTGAGAGTGGCGCATCATCGGAATGACGCCGTTCGAACGGCGTCACGCCTCGGCCATCTCATCGTAAGCCGGATAATCCGTGTAGCCTTTCTCCGCGCCGCCGTAGAAGCTCGGACGATGATATGGCGTCAGCGGGAAGCCGTGCTGCAGGCGGCGCGGCAGGTCTGGATTGGAGATGAAATAGCGGCCGAACGCCACGGCATCGGCGTGCCCTTCCGCGATCGCCGCATTGGCGCTGTTGCCGACGAAGCCGCCGGCCGCCATCAGCACGCCCTTCCAGATCGGACGGAACAGCACCATTGCCGAAGGCACGTTCTGCCAGTTGACGTCGGCGCGGCCGGCGCCGGAGGAGCGCGGCTCGAGCAAATGCAGATAGGCAAGGCCGAGCGGATTGAGCGCCTCGACAACGTGGGTGTAGAGCGGCATCGGCTCCGGCTCGCCGGAACCGTTGGCGATGCCGTAAGGCGACAGCCGCACGCCGACGCGATCCGCGCCGTAGACGTCGATCGCCGCCTGCGTCACCTCGAGCAGAAAGCGCGCGCGGTTCTCGATGGAGCCACCGTAGCGGTCGGTGCGCTGGTTGCTGCGCGACTGCAGGAACTGCTCGATCAGGTAGCCATTGGCGCCGTGCACCTCGACGCCATCGAAGCCGGCGGCTAACGCATTGCGCGCCGCCTGCGCATAGGCCGCGACGATGCCAGGGATCTCGTCGGTCTCGAGCGCGCGCGGCGTCTCGTAGGACACGAGCTTGCCGTCCGATGTCATCGCCTTCAGGTCACCGCCGATCGCGATCGCGGATGGCGCCACCGGCAGCGCACCACCAGGCTGGAACGAGGAATGCGACACGCGGCCCACGTGCCAGAGCTGCAAGAAGATGATGCCGCCCTTGGCATGCACGGCGTCGGTGACGCGCTTCCAACCCGCGACCTGGGCTTCGCTATAGATGCCCGGTACGTTCGGATTGCCGAAACCGGTCGACTGGACCGCGGAGGCCTCGGCGATCAAGAGGCCGCCCGGCGTCGCACGCTGCGCATAATATTCGGCGTTGAGCGCGCGCGGCGCCAGCGTGCCCGGCTCGGCGCGCATCCGGGTCAAGGGCGCCATCACGACGCGGTGTGCGAGCTCGAACGGCCCGATCTTCAGCGGCGAAAACAACGCAGGAAGCATTTCTCCCCCAATTCTTGTCGTGTGATCCAGGTCCGCTCATCTTGTTCGCAAACGGCCGGAGTGGCAATGTCCCGGCACTCTCCGAGAAAGCATCGCCTCCATGTCGAAATCGAGCGCCCTTCCCTCCCTCAGCCTGCGTATCGATCTCGATTCCGGCGAGCGGATCGGGCCGGGCAAGATCGCGCTGCTCGAGAATATCGAGCAGCATGGCTCGATCTCCGCCGCTGGCCGAGCCATGGACATGTCCTACAAGCGCGCCTGGGACCTGGTGGACGAGATCAACCGCATCTGCCGCCAGCCGGTGGTGGAGCGGCAGACCGGCGGCAAGAACGGCGGCGGCGCGGCACTGACGCCGTTCGGCGAGGCGCTGGTCGAACGTTACAGACGAATCGAGCGCGACGCGGCAAGCGCGGTGAAGAAGGACCTCGCCGCGCTGCGCAGCGACATCGAAAAGCCGAAGAAGGGCGCAGGGAAGTAGTTCGCGGTGCCAAGCGTGCGACGATCGAGCACTGAAGCTGCGCGACAGGTGCACCCTCTCCCCTTGTGGGAGAGGGTGGATCGCCGGCGCGGATGCGACGGCGAGCCGGGTGAGGGGTCTGTCTCCGCGGATGCAGACCCCTCACCCGGCGCCTTCGGCGCCACCCTCTCCCACAAGGGGAGAGGGTGCAGCGGAGTTCGTGGAGATAGTTGGCCTCAGGCCGTCTTGATCCAGACCGCCTTGACGTTGAGATATTCCTCGACGTGCTGCTTACCGGACTCGCGACCGTAGCCCGACATCTTGTAGCCGCCGAAGGGCACTGCCGGATCCATGGCCTGGTAGCAATTGACCCAGACGGAGCCAGCGCGCAGCGCCTTCGCGATGCTGTGCGCCTTGCTGACATTGGTGGTCCAGACGCCGGAGCCGAGACCGAACATGGTCGCATTGGCGCGCTTGATCAGCTCATCGCTGTCCTTGAACGAGATCGCCGAGATGACGGGACCAAAGATCTCCTCCTGCGCGATGCGCATGGAGTCCTCGACATTGGCAAACACCGTGGGCTGCACGAAATATCCCTTGGAAAGCGCACCCTCGGTGAGCTTGCCGCCACCGACCACGGCGCGGGCGCCCTCCTTCTGGCCGATCGCCAGATAGTCGCTGACGCGATCATATTGCTGCTGCGACACCAGCGGGCCGACTTGCGTGTTCGGATCGAGGCCGTTGCCGACCTTGAGCTGCTTGCCGTACTCGGCGACGCGGTGGACGAACTCGTCATAGATCTTGCTCTCGACGAACAGCCGCGTTCCGGCGCTGCAGATCTGCCCTGAATTGGCGAACACCGCCATCGCCGCCCCGGGGACTGCGGCATCCAGATCGGCGTCGGCGAACACGATGTCCGGCGACTTGCCGCCGAGCTCAAGCGAGACGCGCTTGAGATTGCCGGCGGAGGCGCGGATGATCGATTGGCCCGTGATGTGCGAGCCGGTGAACGCGACCTTGTCCACGTCGGGATGCGAGGCGAGCGCGGCGCCAGCGGTCTCGCCATAGCCCGGCACAACATTGACGACGCCGGCGGGAATGCCGGCTTCGAGGCACAATTCCGCGAGCCGCAGCGACGTCAGCGGTGCCTCCTCTGCAGGCTTCAAGACCACGGTGCAGCCGGTCGCGATCGCCGGGCCAATTTTCCAAATCGTCGCCGTCAGCGGGCCGTTCCAGGGGATGATGGCGCCGACCACGCCGACCGGTTCCTTCAAGGTGTAGGAGAAGATCTCGCCCGGCAGCGAGTTCTCGATGGTCTCGCCGTGGATCGCCGTGGCCTGCCCTGCATAGTAGCGCAGCATGCCGAGCGCACGGCCGCGATAGGCGCGGGTGCGGCTGAGCGGCGCGCCCATGTCGACGGTGTCGAGCGCGGACAGTTCGTCGAAATGCTTCTCGACGAGATCGGCGAGCTTGAGCAGCAGCGCCTGCCGCTCATACGGCTTGGCCTTGCTCCACGGCCCTTCGAAGGCGCGGCGCGCCGCCGCGACGGCGCGGTTGATGTCCTCGGCATCACCCTCGGCGACGGAGGCGAGCAGCTCGCCCGTGGCGGGATTGTGGGTCTCGAAGCGCTTGCCGGAGGCCGCATCGACCCATTTGCCGTCGATCAGCATCTGCTTGTAGGAACCGTCGGCATAAGGATGGCGCGTGAACGGAATGGCCTCTGTCACAGCCATGATGTTTCTCCCTGAGATGTGCTGGATATCTTGAGTTGCGGCGCGGAGCCGTTATGTCCCTAAATCTACAGCGCGCGCTGCGGCACGTAAAGCAAGCAGGACATCGCAGCTTTGAAGACCTCCCATGCCGAGAGCGTGGATGGGCGCCACAGGGCTGTGGCATAGTCTCGCGCAGCGTCACGATCGCAACCGCCGGAGATTGATATGCCCCACCCTGCTCTGTCCCCCGATCACACGGCCGTCATTACCGGAGGCGCCTCAGGCATCGGCCTTGCCGCCGCCGAGCGCTTTGCGAGTGCCGGCATGAATGTCTGCATCGCCGATGTCGATGCTGCGAAGTTGAAGGACGCCGCCACAAAATTGTCATCGATCGCCAAAGCCGGCGCGGCCGCAATCATGAGCGCGACAGTCGATGTCAGCAGCTTCGACAGTGTCACGAAGCTGGAGCAGGAGGTACGCACGCGCTTCGGCGGCACCGATGTGCTGATGAACAATGCGGGCGTCGGGCCGAGCAGCAGCATCTTCGCCCCGCGCGAGAACTGGGAGCGGCTTCTCGCCGTCAACCTCTGGGGCATCATCAACGGCACCCAGGCCTTCGGCCCCAACATGGTCGCGCGGGGCCGTCCCGGCCTCATCATCAACACCGGCTCCAAGCAGGGCATCACCACCCCGCCCGGCAATCCTGCCTACAATGTCTCGAAGGCCGGCGTGAAGGCCTTCACCGAGGCGCTGCAGCACGAGCTGCGCAACACCGATAAATGCCGGATATCAGCGCATCTCTTGATCCCAGGCTTCGTCTTCACAGGCCTTACGGCCGGTAACCGCACCGAGAAGCCGGCCGCCGCCTGGACGCCGGAACAGACCGTCGCCTTCATGCTGCAGCGGCTCGAGGCCGGCGACTTCTACATCCTCTGCCCCGACAACGACGTGCCGCGCGCGCTCGACCAGCGGCGCATCCTGTGGGCGGCCGGCGATATCGTCGAGAACCGCCCCGCGCTGTCGCGCTGGCACCCCGACTATGCCGAAGCGTTCGCAGCGTTCGTGAAGGGGAAGTAGGTCCGTCCACCATCGACAATCGTAAGGTAGGCAAATCGCCAACAACTCGATCACTGCCATCGTCCGCGAAGGCGGACGATCCAGTACGCCGTGACGCTCGTTGCTTTACAACGACGGCCGCTGGAATACTGGATGCCCCGCCTGCGCGGGGCATGACGTCGGGTGTGTGACGACAACGCCCGCCTCATTGTCAATTCGCCCTGATCGTCACCAGTGCCGGCTGCGCCACCAGCGCCTCGCCGAGTTCGCTCTGCTGCTCGCGCGGGATAGAAAAGCACACCGAAAAACCGTCGACGGTGCGGAAGGTCAGCATGCCCTGGGTCGGATCGGACGATTGCTCCACCGCCCATGACGCCAACGGATAGGCGTAACGCAAGGACGCGTCGCCATAGCGGGCCTGCAGCGCCTTGTCGATCAGGCCGGGCAGCGTCATCGCCAGCGCGCCCACCTGGTTCAACGACAGCTTCAGGCTGGCCGACCGCCCATCCGCGTCGATGAAACCGAGCGAGACGGCGCCGCCGCCGTCGGCGATGTCGCAAGAAGTCAGCGAGCGCGTTTCGATCTCCATCGGCTTTCGTCTCCCGGCGGTTATCGTTATATTTACTGGACTATATCGAAGCCATGGGCCAAGTCCAGAGGCCAAGTCCACCCATGATGGTTCAGTCCGGCGATTATAGCCGCAATGCAAGTTCGCCGGCGGCATCCGGACCTAATCCAGACTGGAACGTACCAAAGTTGCGCCATGGCGCGGCGGGCGGCCTCGTGATATAGCATTGGCTATAACGAGGCCGGAACACCGATCCGTTCGCAACAGGGAGAAACCGATGAGCGACTACAATCTTCTGATCGACGGGCAGATGGTGGCCGGCGATCTCACCATGGCTGTGCTCAATCCGGCGACCGAAGAGGTGCTGGCGCAGTGCCCGCGCGCCTCCAAGGAGCAGCTCGACCGCGCGGTCGCAGCCGCCAAGGCGGCCTACCCGGCCTGGGCGGCGACACCGATCGAGGAGCGCCGCAAGCGCGCGATCGAGATGGCCGACATCATCGAGGCTAATTCGGGCGAGTTGGCGCGCATCCTGACCAGCGAACAGGGCAAGCCGCTGGCGGACGCCACCGGCGAGGTGCTCGGCATGGCAGCGTTCTTCCGCTATCTCGGCTCGCTCGAACTGCCGATGCGCGTGATCGAGGATTCCGGCGACCGCCGCGTCGAGGCCTATCGCCGGCCACTCGGCGTCGTCGGCGCGATCATTCCCTGGAACTATCCGCTGCTCATCCTCAGCTTCAAGCTGCCTTCCGCGCTGCTCGCCGGCAACACGCTCTTGGTGAAGCCGGCCCCGACCACGCCGCTGGCGACCCTGCGTTTCGCCGAGCTGATCAAGGATGCGCTGCCGAAGGGCGTGCTCAACGTCATCGCCGACGCCAACGATCTTGGCGACGTCATGACTAAGCATCCTGATGTTCGCAAGATCTCCTTCACCGGCTCCACCGCGACCGGCCAGAAGGTGATGGCGAGCGCGGCGCAGACGTTGAAGCGGATCACGCTCGAGCTCGGCGGCAACGATGCTGGCATCGTGCTCGACGACGTCGATCCGAAGACGGTCGCACCGGGCATCTTCGAAGGCGCGTTCCAGAACTCGGGCCAGGTCTGCCTCGCGATCAAGCGGCTCTATGTGCATGAGAGCGTCTATGACGAGATCTGCAACGAGCTGGTGGCGATCGCCAAGAACACCGTCGTCGACGACGGCTCCAAGCAGGGCACCAAGCTCGGACCGCTGCAGAACAAGATGCAGTACGAGAAGGTGAAAGCGTTCCTCGACGACGCGCACAAGCACGGCAAGGTGGTCGCCGACGGCGCGGCGATGGACCGGCCCGGTTATTTCATCGAGCCGACCATCGTGCGCGACATCAAGGAGGGCTCCCGGCTGGTGGACGAAGAACAGTTCGGGCCGGTGCTGCCGGTGATCAAATATTCTGACAAGGACGACGTGATCCGCCGCGCCAACGCCACCACCTACGGCCTCGGCGCATCGGTGTGGTCGTCCGATCCGAAGCGGGCGCACGAAGTGGCGAGCCAGATCGAGGCCGGCACGGTGTGGATCAACAAGCATCTCGACATGGCGCCGCACATCCCGTTCGGCGGCGCCAAGCAGTCAGGCATCGGCACCGAGTTCGCCGAGGAGGGCCTCGCCGAGTTCACCCAGTTGCAGATCATCAACGGTCCCGGCGCGACCGCCTGATTCGATCACCCACGGCCGCGACGCGATGGCGCCGCGGCCGCCTCCTTCGTCCACCATCAGCAGAGCGCATCATGTTCGACGCCCAATGCGACCTTGCCGCCCTGGTCTATGGTGACCATGACGATCCCGACGCCGTGCTGCGCGATTTCGCGGATGACCTGAACGCGCAGGGTTGTCGCGTCGTCGGCATGGTGCAATCAGGCCAATGCGCCGATTCGAGCCTCTCGGCCGTGCTGGTCCATAACGGCGAGAAGCTGCTGCTGGCCCAACCGCCGAGCCCAGGCACCACCGGCTGCAAGCTCGATCTGTCGCGGCTTGAGGCAGCGGCCGCCCGCGTCGCCGACGCGCTCGCAGGCGGCGCCGATCTCCTTGTCATCAATCGCTTCGGCAAGCGGGAGCGCGACGGCAAAGGCCTGGGCTTTCTGATCAAGCGTGCGCTCGACACGGACATTCCCGTGATCATCGCCGTATCGAGCGACCGCTTCGCCGACTGGATCAGCTTCGCCGGCGGCATGAGCGTCAAACTTGCTTGCGAGCGCGACGCGCTGGAGGCGTGGTGGCGCAACGTCTCGCGGCACGCGCCGCGGCCGGGTGCAGAAGAGCACGTCACCGTGTGCGAGGCGGTGAAATAGGGATTGGGCAAACTACAGCGCGGAAGACGGTGTGCCCCCTTGCCCCGTTCTTACGGGGAGAGGGTTGGGGTGAGGGGCAGACGCACAAGCGGTGCAGACCGTTAAACCTGTCCCCCCTCACCGGATTGCACCGAGCAAGGCGCATTCAGTTAGGCCTACAGCGTCTCCTGCTTGTGGCCGCATTCCTTGCAGGTGAACTTGACCCGGGTGGCGCCGCGCTCGGCCGAGAGCCGGTTCGGCGCGCCGCATTTGCCGCACACCGCATCGATCCGCGTGTTGCCTTGCTTGATCGCAAGCGTCCGCTTTTCCATGGCTTCGCGAACCAGCCGCTCCGCCTCTTCCCGCATCGACTGTTTCGACATGTCGCCCGCCCAGATGAATCGAAATGCCGACCACCTCTTGCCATGACGACATGACGGTTTGACAGCAGGTGCAGCACGACTGAGGTCTACACGATGCACGCTGCCACCGGCAAGGCGGTGCGTCGCATCTGTGAAGAACCGGGAGCAGAATGCAACCTGGCCGGTAGCTGGTTCTGCCCTCGAGCGATGTTCCGCATGCGACAGGCCGCGGCCGCGAAAACCGCAGGTCATGCCGCCTCGGGCGCCGAAGCCAGCAGCCGCCGCACCAGCGCGAGCGCGGTTTCGGTCGCCGGGTCGGCCGATGTCACCGGCACCGCCAGCACGATCAGGTCGACGGGGTCGTGCGACAGCACGATCGCGTGCGTCGCGCTGTTCGCCGTCATTAGCGACACCATGCGCTCGACCGCGGGGTCCGTTCCGGACAACCCCCATGGCGCGTCGGGCCGGCGCAGCACGCGCCGCGCCGAGAGGAAATCGCGCAAGAGCGGAGGATCGTAGGCGGCCAGGTCGGCTTCGTGATAGCGGCGCGCGCTCTCGAAGATCGGATGGCGCGCGAGCTCGCCGATCAGCTCGTTCCGGGTGCGGGCCGGAGAGGCCGCGACCGAGTTCAACACGCCCGGCTCCTGGGATTCGAACAGCGCGCGCAGCGTATCGGTCATCAGAGCGATGGTGAGCACGCCGGCAACCGCGACGGCGCAGAAGCGGACGAGCTGCGCGGCATCGACGTCCGGCGCCATGAACGCCGCGGCAAGGCCGAGCAGCGCCGAGCTGATCAGCCGCAGCGCCATCAGCACTAGTCCATGGCGGCGCGTCTCGGCGCCGCCGCCGGCGATCAGCATCACGGTGACGGTGAGCAGCGCGCCAAGTGCGCCGAGCCGGACCGGAATGTGCGGGAATAGCGTGCGGAAGTCGGTCAGAATGAAGGGCATCACCAGCAGCGCGCCGACCGCGAGCCGCGCGACGCTGCGGTTCTCGGAGGCCATCAGCGCCGCACGATCACGCGTCGCGAGCAGGCCTGCGCAAAGCGCGATGCCGGCCAGCTGAAACACCGACAGCGCGATCGCATAAGCCGTGTCGAATTGCGGTAGGCCCGACAGGCCGGCGAGCGCCAGCAGGACGCCGCCGACCAGCACGATCAGCTTGATCACGCGCGGCGCCTGCCGGCGCAGCATGCCCTCGGTCACGATGAGGGCGCCGAGCGGAATCAGCGCGGCAGGAATGACAGACAAGCGATCCAGCCCGGCGCTGCCGGTCCACCACGCAGCGCCCCGCACCAGGAAGAGAGACGCGATCACGCCCAGCGCCACCAGCAGGCGGAACGTCAGCGGGCTCCGGGGATCGCGCCGTGAGAGCGTCATCATCGCGACGCCAAGCCCGATCGCGCCGCAGAGATTGACAATAGAATCAGCGGTCATGCCCGGGGTCATCGCCGGCCCACCGTCATCAGCAAGCGGAGGTCAGCGGGCATCGCGTTCCTCCCGCACTTCTCGAGGCGCCCTGGGCCTCAGCGTGCCGAAGGCGCGCCTGTCGTCCAGCCAGTGAACCAGCGGCAGCACCAGGCGCTGTAGCGCCAGCACGGCCGAGGTTGCGAGCAGCGCCGGCAGCGAATCTGATGGCACCTCGCGCAGCAGATAGCGCCGTGCGCCGGCGAGATCGATGCGCCCGATCTGCAGCACATCGTCGCCTCTGACATAGTCGAGCTCGCGCGCACAGAACTCGTTGTAGGTCGCATTGCGATGCTTCGGCGCGACCTCGAATGTCTTCTTCAGCGCATCGGAGCCGCCGGTGTAAGCGTCGGTGATGACGAACCGTGTCTCGTCGAAGCCGGCCTCGCCGCCGACGCCGAACACTGCGCGATGCCGCGCCATGATGCCGCGCGCGAGCTGCAGATGCGCAAAGCTCTGGCGGCTGCCCGGCAGCGGCGACGGAAACACGTCGGAGAAGGTGTCGCTGACCATGCCGACGACGGCCGGCACCTGCGTGACGTTGGAGATCCATTTCGGGCGCAGGCCGTCGCGCGCGAACAGCACCAGCGCGGTGAGACCATAGAGCACCCAGGACAGGCCCTGCCCGCGGACATCAGGATCGACCATGACCAGGCCGAGATGCGTCACCACGACCGGCTCGCCGTCGAGCGCGACATCCATCATCGCCAGCACGTTGAACGCGATCGGCTGGCCCGTCTCCTCGTCGCAGATCAAGGTGATGATCGCGCGCTTCAGCCGCTCGGGATCGCCGGAGAAGACGCCGTAGGTCAGGCTCTCCGCCGGCAGCGTCTTGGCAGCGACCATGCGCAGCTGCGCAACCAGGGCGTCGAGCTCGTCGCGCGGCAGCGAGAGGCCGGGTGACTCGATGATGCGGGTGAGCTGGCGCGCCCCGGTGCGCAGCGTGAGATCGATGGACGGCTGCGACAGGGCCTTCAGCCAGAAGGCGGCATGGCCGCGCAGCCGCACAAGCGCCGCGAAGCTCCGTCCGCTCGGTGCTGCCGGATTGTCCTTGTCGAGCGACGCCATCTCCTGCCCCTGATCGCGCGCGATCATCCGCCGCCCTGCCCTAAAGGACATTGAGCACCAGCCGGCCCTGTGATCGCAAGGTAAACGATATCTTGCGCTAAGGCTTTGCAAAGCAAGCGCGACGGCGGATGCGAAGTGCACCCGCCGTCTTTGTTCTCGCCGGTCTCGACTGGCCGCGACTTAGGCAGCCTTGGAGACTTCCATCAGCAGCCGCTCGGCCTTGGCATCCTCGATCCGGTTCACGAGCTTGCTGCTCTCGTGATTGTCTCGCACCGTCTTGGTCAGCGTGACGCAGGTCTGCACCAGCATGACGATGCCCATCGCGAGATAGCCCTTCATCCACAGATCGATCGGCAGGAAGAAGACGCCGAGGGCAACGAGGAAAGCCGATGCGGCGAAGGATGCATAGGTGAAGGTGACCCAGGCACCGGTATGAGCTTGGACGTTCTGGTTCATGACAATCTCCTTGTGGCTTGGATTGGGGTTGATCATAGGTCAGGCGGCGTTCGTACGGCTGGCCTTCAGCCTGGCCAGCACGTCGTCTGCGGTGGTCTTGATCCGGGGGCCGAAACCCTGCTCGGCGAGCCGTTCGGCGACGCTGAGCGGACCGGTGGCGGCATCGAGCTCCATGAGCGCCTCGTCCGCGGCCTGGGCCTCGATCTGGCGCTCGCGCAGCCGTTTCAACGTCGCCTCGGCTTCCGGCAGCGTGCATTCATAAGGACGCGCCGCCTCGATGCCGCCGCGCCGCAGGTTGCGTACGGCCTCCGCCGCGCGCGCGATGCGCCGGCCGCGATCGAGCTCGCCGATCCGCGCTTCCGCGTTGGCGACATGCCGCTTCAATCGGGCGATCTCAGATGCGAACAGCGTCCGCGCCGTCCTGGCCGCATCACGCTCGGCCTCGAGATTGGCGATTGCCTGCGCCGCTTCGCGAGCGAGATCCTCGCGCCCGGCGTCGAGCGCAGCACCGGCGCGAACCTCCAGATCGGCGATGCGGGCACATGTCGCCTCGAGGCGCTTGCCCTCCTGCTGATCCTGCGCGATGGCAAGCGCCAGCGCCCGCTTGCTGCGCTCGACCGCGGCAGCAGCATCTCGCATCTGCTGGTCCAGGATCACGAGCGCCGTCCGATCCTGCAGTTCCTCGTCAGCGACCGCCACGGTGCCGCGAAAAAGGGTCAAAACGGTCTTGAACATTGTTGGCTCCCTGCTATGAGCATTGCTCATGAGAAGTTTCTAGCGCGAATTTGAGCGACGTTCAACGATTATTTTGAGCAACGTTCAGGGGTATGGTTAACAATGTCCAAAACGATGGAACGGCGGGCCAAGCAGCGCGAGGCGCTGGTCGAGGCCGCGGAACGAGCAATGGCCGCGCGGGGTCTCGCCGGGCTGAAGACGCGCGACCTCGCGCAGGAGATCGGCGTCGCCAACGGCGCCGTCTACAATCTGGTCGCCGACGTCGACGAGCTGGTGCTCATGGTCGGGTCGCGCACACTGGCGCGGCTCGATGCAGCGCTCTCGGAGGCCGAGCGCAATGGCCCTCCGGCGCCGGCCGAGACGCTGGTCCGCATCGCGATCGCCTATTGCGATTTCGCGGCCGCCAATCTCGAACTGTGGCGTGCGCTGTTCGAGCACCGCATGGCGCCGGACAAGCCGCTGCCGGACTGGGCCGTCAGCGACCAGATGCATCTGTTCCGCCACATCCACCAGCCGCTCGCGGTGCTGTTTCCACGGCGCCCGGCAGAAGTGATCGGCGTGACCGCACGCAGCCTGTTCTCGGCCGTGCATGGCATGGTGGCGCTCGGGCTGGAGCAGAAGCTGATCGCCGTGCCACTCAGCGCTTTGCGAAAAGAGATTGCGACCATGGTGCAGGCGATGGTCGCAGGGCTGGTGGCGAACGCGAGCTCGGGCTGACCATAGCAGCCGGCGGTGCGGAGATTTTCAAACGGAGGCATAAGCCTTCGCACGCATACCAGCCGACATCTGACTAAAATTTCGCCTCCGAAGCGATCTCATTGCGCGCTAGGTTGTAAGCGGCGGTCGATCATTTGTGCCGCCGCATCTCAGTCATTCGCCGGAAACATCCCATGGCCCTTCTCATCCGCGGCGGCACGGTGGTGAATCACGACCATTCGCGGCGTGCCGACGTCTTGATTGACGACGGCAGCATCGTCGCCGTTGCGCCAGCGATCGATCCGCCCTCCTCTGCCGACATCATCGATGCCGGCGGCGCTTATGTGCTGCCTGGCGGCATCGACCCGCACACCCATCTCGAAATGCCGTTCATGGGCACCGTCACCGCTGACGACTTCGAATCAGGCACCAAGGCCGCGCTCACCGGCGGCACCACGATGGTGGTGGATTTCTGCCTGCCTGATCCCGGACAATCCATGCTCGCAGCCTATCAGGACTGGCGGCGCAAATCGGAACGGGCTGCCGCCGACTACGGCTTCCACATGGCCGTGACCTCCTGGTCGAAGCAGGTGTTCGACGAGATGGAGACCGTGGTCAGGACCTACGGCATCAACACCTTCAAGCATTTCATGGCCTATAAGGGCGCGCTGATGGTGAACGACGACGAGCTCTACAATTCGTTCGCTCGCTGCGCCCAGCTCGGCGCGATGCCGCTGGTGCATGCCGAAAACGGCGACGTGATCGCGCGCATGCAGGAGGCCTGTCTCGCCCGAGGCGTTACCGGCCCGGAAGGACACGCGTTCTCGCGGCCGCCCGAGGTCGAAGGAGAAGCCACGAGTCGCGCGATCATGATCGCAGACATGACCGGTGCGCCGCTCTACGTGGTGCATACGAGCTGCCGGCAGTCACACGAGGCGATCGCGCGGGCGCGCGCCGCCGGGCAGCGCGTCTATGGCGAGCCATTGATCCAGCATCTGCTGCTCGACGCGCGCGAATATCAGTCTGATGACTGGGACCATGCGGCGCGCCGGGTGATGTCGCCGCCGTTCCGCGACAAACAGCATCAGGACAGCCTGTGGGCCGGCCTGCAATCGGGCTCGCTGCAGGTGGTCGCGACCGATCACTGCGCGTTCACCACAGAGCAGAAGCGGCTCGGCCGCGACGACTTCCGCAGGATTCCGAACGGGACCGGCGGGCTCGAGGACCGCATGCCGCTGCTCTGGACTACGGGCGTCGTCCCCGGCCGGCTGACGAAAGAGGAGTTCGTGGCGGTGACCTCGGCCAACATCGCACGCATTCTCAATGTGTTCCCGCGCAAGGGGGCGATCGCGGTCGGCTCCGACGCCGATCTCGTGGTGTGGGATCCGGCCGCCAGCAAGACCATCAGCGCTATCAGTCAGTTCAGCCGCATCGACTACAACGTGTTCGAGGGCTTCACATGCCAGGGCGGCCCGGCCGTGACGATATCGCGAGGCAAGATTGCGTGGAGAAATGGCGAGCTGCGCGCCGAGGCCGGCGATGGCCGCTATGTCGAGCGCCCGGCCTTCCCGCCGGTGCATGTCGCCAATTCCACCTGGAAGCAGCTCATTACGCCGTCGGCCGTGCAACGCGGCGCCATCACGCCGTGATGGTCGGCCACATTTACCGGCCGGAAAGGCTTGCTGGCGTTCAATTGCGCCATGGTACAGATACGCATGGACGTTCGCGATTCGCAGGGGCAGCCGCTGCCGGCGCTTTGCGACGAGTTTCTCGACCTTCGGCTCCCGATCGATCATTCGCGCCTGGCGCAGGGTCTGCTGCAGATGATCCGCGGCGAACGCGGCCAATCCGCCGCCCATAGCGTCCATCTGATCCGCGATGGCGAAGAGATCGGCTCGTGGTCGCTGGCACGTGAACGTGCCGAAACGGCAGCCCCGCGACCGCTTCGGCAGAACCCTTCGGCAGCCGCCTGATCAACAGCCGCCCGCCTCGCCCGAGGTGGTCTGGCAGATCCAGTCGCGGATCACCGGCACCGTGACACGCTGCGTCGACATTTCCGGAGACAGCATGCAGCTCTCGGCCCAATCCATGCTGGTCGAGCCGCCGCCGACGAATGTCCCTGGACGGTCGAAAGAGATCACAGCCTGGATTCGCCTGGGCCTCGGCTCGGAACTGATATCATCCGGTCTGCAACCGCGATTTCGCCCGGCAAAGACCGGACCGCCCGAATCGCCCTGACAGAACGCCCGGCCATCGTCTGGCTTGAACAGCAGGCGGTCACCGTTCTCGGTCAGGGCAGACGGCCACGTCACGTTGAACCGTCCGATCGATCCACCGGCGAAATTGGATATTCCGTAGCCCGCGAGCGTGCTCGATGCATCGAAGCTGTCGGCGGGTCCGAGCGCGGCCGGCTCGATCGCCTCCGTGGGAAGCGGCGTATCAAGCTCCAGCAACGCCACATCATTCACGTAATAGGGCCCGGGGTCATTCCCACGGCCGCCATAGCCGCGGAAAACGATCTCGGTCTTGACGGCACGAACGCGCTCTTCCGCTTGCAGCGACAGCGCGAAATCGGAGGATACCATCAAGCCGGTCGAGGCGCGGACGAAATCGGCTCCGACAGTCCCTGTCGCCGACACGGCGCTGGTGTCCTTGAGCACGCAGTGAGCCGCCGTGAGCACCCAGCGCGGCGAGAGCAGCGTGCCGCTGCAGAAACGCCGTGCGAACGGCTGCGATGGCATCACGAGCGACACCGACACGACTTCCGTGAACTGCGACGGCGAACTGGTCTGGCAGATGCGGCCGGGCGCCGGCGCAGCGCCTTGGCATGATGGCGCTTTGCTGGCCAGCTCATCGAACGGGATGTGGCAATCGCGCAGGCCGCTGTCCATGATCCGCACGCCGAGCCGGACGGCGCGTGGCATCGTGGCGGACAGCCCTGCAACCGCAAGGCTCGACGACGACGACGCGATCGCAGGCGCGGACGGGCTGCTGGGTGTGGCATCATCGGCCCTTGCCGGCGCCGCACCGAGCAAAGCGGCCGAGATCAGAAGTACCCCACCCAACGTCGTTGTTGCGGTCATGGTCTTGCCGATCCGCGGCAGGCTCGTCCTCGCACCTTGGCTCAGCATGACGCGGCCCTCGTCAGCCATTCAATCGTTGACCTCTTCGCGCGTCCCTGGACCGACCTGTTCGCCGCCATTGGTAATCGGCAGTGCCCGCAGACGTCTTGCGACGATGACGGGGTTGCCTTCCACCGGCGGCTTGGGCCGCACGGTGGTTCCCATCGCCCTCGCCTTGGCTTGTTTGGTCGCCCTTTTGGTTGCCTTTCGCCCGGCGCCTTGTTTCGCCGTGCGTGTCGCGGCCTTGCGTTTTCCGGCGGCCTTTCCGGCGGCCTTGGCGGCACGCGTCTTGACGGCCTTCTTGGCCGTCTTCCTGGCAGCCTTCGTCTTTGCCGTTTGCTTCTTCGTAGCGCCTCGGACGGTTCGCGCCCGCGAGGCCTTGGCCTGACGTGCCATGATGGATGTCCCTCCCTCTCCCGTTCGATTGCTTGTCTCAAACCGTGTGCGATCTTCGCCTCATTGCTCACGCTGCACATAGATCTGCGCAACCGTCAGCGATAAATCCTTCGGTGTCTCCCGCTCGCCAGTGACCGGAACCAGCGTCACGGTCAGGCGCCGCTCATCGAGATCGGGCACGGACGTGAGATCAAACGCCCGCCCGGTGCGCATCACGACGCCGCGGCGAGGAATGAGATAAAGAAAGCCGAGCAAATTCGGATCGTCGTCCGACGTTGCTGGCACTGCGTCAGGTCGGTTCAGGAAGACGTTGATGCGGACCGGCTGGCTTGCCGTACCCTCGACGCCATCGAGTGCCAACGCCACTGCCCCCGAGCCGCCGCGCGCGGCCTGCAGCGTCGCAGCAAATCCGGGCTTGGGCGTCAGCTCGATCGAGACCGGTGTGGTCTTGAGCACGACGTTGCGAATGCTATCCGTCAAAGGCGACACGTCCTGTGCGTAACTGATCGGCGGGATCAGGCAGACAGAGACCAGGCAGGCACGGATCAAAGTCACCGCGGATCTGATCCGCCGGCCAACGCTCGAAACCAGAGGACGCGTGCTCACGCCGGCCCGCCCTATCCGTTCGTCACTATGAGGCACCGATCCGATCGATGTAGATCCTCTTATAACTGACGGATTGATGCTCCGCAGCCTTCGGTGGTTCGTTCCCGGCGGCAACCGGCACCAGGGTGACGGTGAGATTGCCGGCCGTTCCCTTGACGACGCTCGCCAGGGTATCCGTCACATCGAATGCGGCGTTCACTTGTCGCGGTGCTGCAGCGTGCGCGTCGTGAGCGCCCCGCCCGCCATGGGCGAGAACCGTGATGGTGCCCACATAGTTCGGCACGTTGGCGCCGGTGGCCGCGGTCGCATTCGGGAGATTCACATAGACGTCCAGCAAGGTTTGCTGCCGGGGCGGAACACTGAGCCCGTCGACATGAAGCACGAATTGCGGCGACGAGTCCGGCTGCAAAGCGTCGAAGGCTGCG